>ENA-OQAA01000704-OQAA01000704.1-human-gut-metagenome-genome-assembly--contig:-NODE-704-length-21406-cov-4.546877_pt1 | contig 21406 bp, 26 predicted proteins | sample MGYA00242489_ERZ504515 | MGnify/ENA primary metagenome ERZ504515 (study PRJEB26092, sample SAMD00036237) | human gut metagenome | host: Homo sapiens | study: EMG produced TPA metagenomics assembly of... | reverse complement strand
TAGATGAAAAAGAGGGTTGGAGAAGGCGCAAAATTTATTGCCGTAGTGAAAACAGACGGATATGGACATGGTGCGGTTCCGATTGCTGTATGCTGGATGACGATCCGGATGTATGGGGCTATGCGACTGCGACTCTGGAAGAAGCAGTGGAGCTTCACAGAGCGGGAATTCAAAAACCGACGATGGTGCTGGGATGTGTGTTCCCGGACCAGTATGAAGAAATGATAAAAGAAGAGGTGCGCGCCACAGTATACACACTGGATATGGCACATGAGATTTCGAATCTTGCCCGAAAGTTGGGAAAAACAGCGTATTTTCATATCAAGATCGATACAGGGATGGAACGGCTCGGATTTCCGGCAACAGAGGAGAGCGCAGATCTCATCGGGCAGATTGAAAAACTTCCGAATGTATGCTGGAAGGAATGTTTACGCATTTTGCAAAAGCAGATGAGCTGGATAAAACATTTTCAGAAGAGCAGTACAGAAAATTTGTATGGATGAGAAATGAGGTTGAAAAGCGGGGGATTTCGATTTCGCAATACCATTGCGATAACAGCGCGGGAATCATTGATTTTCCACAGTGGAAACAAAATCTGGTCCGTGCGGGAATTGCGTTGTACGGACTGTATCCGTCAGAGGAAGTAAAAAAAGAGACGGTGGACTTAAAGCCGGCACTTCGCCTGGTCAGCCACGTCAGCTTTGTGAAAGAAGTAGAGCCGGGAGCTTCCATCAGTTACGGAGGGACTTTTACGGCAGATAAGAAAATGAAAGTGGCTACCATTCCGGTAGGATACGGGGACGGTTATGCGAGAGGGTTATCTAATCGCGGAGAAGTCTGATTCGTGGGAAAAGAGCACGGATACTGGGACGTGTCTGTATGGATCAGTTTATGGTAGATGTGACTGATATTCCGGATACTGTATTTATGGATGAAGTCGTTCTGATCGGAAGAGACGGAGACGATGAGATCACGGTGGAGGAACTTAGCGAGATCTGCGGTCGTTTCAATTATGAATTTGTCTGCTGTCTTGGAAAAAGAATTCCCCGGGTTTATAAGGGGAGCAATCTTTTGGAAAAATAAATGTCAGTTGAATACATCCGATAAAAGCGGGAATACTCAAGTATACTTCCTGAGGGGGAGAAAATTGAAGTATAAGAATCGGAGTGTGAATAGAACGTGACAGTCAGACGAGGGGATATTTATTATGCGGATTTAAGTCCGGTGATCGGTTCAGAACAGGGTGGTGTGCGGCCGGTGCTGGTTATCCAGAATGATGTGGGAAATAAGCACAGTCTACAGTGATCTGTGCAGCGATCACATCCAGAATGAACAAAGCAAAGCTGCCTACACACATTGAAATCAGTGCAAAAAAATACCGGCTTGTGAAAAATTCAGTGGTACTTCTGGAGCAGATCAGAACATTGGACAAAAAGCGGCTGAAGGAGTATATCTGCCATGTGGACGGAACATTTATGGAAGAAGTCAATGAAGCGATCCGCATCAGCCTGGAACTTCCTACATAACGGAAATGGGCGGGAAATGTCAGCGTTACAACTTTACAGAACGAAAAAAGAGTGATAAAATGGAACAACGAGTTTATGAGATAAAAGGAGAATTGAGCAATGTCAGGACATTCAAAATTTGCAAATATTAAGCACAAAAAAGAGAAAAATGATGCAGCAAAGGGAAAGATTTTTACGAAGCTTGGTAGAGAGCTTGCGGTTGCAGTAAAAGAAGGCGGCGGTCCGGATCCGGCAAACAACAGCCGTCTGCGTGATGTGATCGCAAAGGCGAAAGCAAACAACATGCCGAATGATACGATCGACAGAAACATCAAGAAAGCGGCAGGAGAAGGTTCTGGAGACAACTACGAACACATCACATACGAGGGATACGGGCCAAACGGAACAGCGATCATTGTAAAGACACTGACAGACAACAAGAACCGTACTGCATCCAACGTAAGAAATGCATTCACAAAAGGAAGCGGAAATGTAGGAACACCGGGATGCGTCTCTTTTATGTTTGATGAAAAGGGACAGATCATCGTTGCAAAAGAAGACTGCGATATGGATGCAGATGAACTGATGATGATGGCTCTGGACTTTGGGGCGGAAGATTTTTCAGAAGAAGAGGAGAGTTTTGAGATTCTGACTGCTCCGGAAGATTTCAGTGAAGTGCGCCTGAAATTAGAGGAAGCAGGAATCGTCATGGCAGATGCGGAAGTGACGATGATCCCGCAGACTTATGTGGAGCTGACAAGTGAAGAGGATATCAAAAATATCCAGAAAACACTGGATCTTCTCGATGAGGATGATGATGTTCAGGACGTGTACCACAACTGGGATGAGTAAGCACACCTTACATAGATTTTAAATAGTGATAATGAAACCATAATAAACATACATTAGAATGGTATCAGAAGTTGTTTATCAATGGTTTGGAGGTATCACTATGGTAAAAGAAAGAAGAAGTGCAAAACGGATTAAATATGATATGGTTCGTGTTTACTCCAAAATGGAGACTCATGTAGATGGGAAAGCAAAAAGTGTTTTCAAAAGAAAGCCTTATGCTCTCGCAAAATAAGAATAAAGAACAGGTCTGTCGGTATCTGGAAATCCGGCAGACCTGTTTCTTTATGCAAAAAAATTGAAATGCAGTATCAGATATGCTATACTGAACAATGGTATAAAAGGAAATACAACAAAAAGAGGAATGCCAATGAGTCAGAATAGCTTACAGAATGATTTGATTGTTTTGTATGAAAAAACCAGAGAAAAAGTACGGGGATTTCAGAAGAAAACATATCAGTCAGACATGGGAATTTTAAAAGAAGAAAATCAGACACTGCTGGAATGTGTGAAAGAAACAATTGAAAAATCTGAAAAATGTATGAAGGAAGTTGCGGGGTATGTTCCGGAATATGCATCGGAGATGCTCTCTCAGATTGATTCCAAGCGAAAGAGAGAAGCGGCAGTTATTGATCACAACATGGCATGGTAGCTTTTTTTGTTCCGCTGATGGGGGAAATTCAGAGTACGCAGACGAAGATATTTACGGAGAAAATCGTGGAGTTATGGAATCAGAAGGTACCTGGCAGCAAAATCGGACACTCGGATGCTGCAAGTATTGAGAATGGGTTTAAAAAAGGAGTTTTCTGTTATATTACAACAGCTGTCTGTAAGAGTCTGAACAAGCCAGATGATTGCTATGAACTGAATCTTTTGAGGGAATACAGAGATCAGTATCTGATGGGGACAAAGGATGGAGAGATTCTTGTAAAAGAGTATTATAATATTGCTCCGACAATCGTAAAGCGGATTGACCGCAGTCTGGACGCATCAGAAATTTATGCGGATATCTGGGAAAAGTATTTAAAGCCGTGTGTACGCCTGATTGAAGCGGGCGAACAAGAAGAATGCAGAGAATTGTACACAAAGATGGTTCGTTCTCTGGAGAAGAAATATTTGTATTCAGTAGGAGGAGAGAAAAATGAGTAATTACAAGACAGAGACAAAATGTATACAATCCGGATATGAACCGGGTAATGGAGAGGCGAGAGTTCTTCCTATTTATCAGAGTACAACATTTCGATATACAAGCAGTGAACAGATGGGGCGTCTGTTTGACTTAGAGGAGTCCGGTTATTTTTATACCAGACTTCAGAATCCGACCAATGATGCGGTTGCTGCAAAAATCTGTGATCTGGAAGGCGGAGTGGCAGCAATGCTGACATCATCCGGACAGGCAGCTAATTTCTATGCGATTATGAATATCGTGGAAGCGGGAGATCATATTGTCTGTGCATCTGCTCTTTACGGAGGTACCTACAATCTGTATGCCCATACGATCAAAAAAATGGGTGTAGAAGCTACGTTTGTAGATCCTGAGTGTACGCAGGAAGAGCTGGATGCAGCATTTCAGGAAAATACAAAAGCAGTATTTGGAGAGACGATCGCCAATCCTGCCCTCGTTGTTCTGGATCTGGAAAAATTTGCAAATGCCGCACATGCACATGGTGTGCCGTTTATTGTGGATAATACATTTGCAACACCGATCAACTGCCGTCCGTTTGAATGGGGCGCGGATATTGTGACACATTCTACTACAAAATATATGGACGGACATGCCGCTTGCGTGGGCGGTGCGATCGTGGACAGCGGAAATTTTGACTGGGAGACACACAAAGAAAAATTCCCGGGACTGACAACTCCGGATGAGACATATCATGGAATTGTATATACAGAAAAATTTGGCAAAGGTGCGTATATTACAAAGGCAACTGCACAGCTGATGAGAGATCTCGGCTCTATCCAGTCACCGCAGAATGCATTTCTGTTAAACATCGGACTGGAGACACTGCATTTAAGAGTGCCGCGCCACTGTGAAAATGCAGTTAAGGTGGCAGAGTATCTGAAAAATCATGAGAAGGTGGCATGGGTGCGCTGTCCATCACTTCCGGGAGACAAATATTATGATCTTGCGCAGAAATATATGCCAAACGGAACCTGCGGTGTCATCACATTCGGTCTCAAAGGCGGCAGAGACGCTGCAGTTGAGATGATGGATCGATTAAAAATGGTAGCGATCGTGACACATGTAGCGGATGCCAGAAGCTGTGTTCTTCATCCTGCCAGCCACACGCATCGTCAGATGAATGACAAAGAGCTGGTAGAAGCAGGCGTTCAGCCGGATCTGATCCGTTTCAGTGTGGGAATTGAAAATATAGAAGATATTATTGCGGATGTCGAGCAGGCACTTCGTTAATTCAAGATGGTATGGATGTATACAAGAGGCATCCATACCATTTTTGCGTGAAAAATCATCATTTTCCGTATAAACAAGGGCGGTTGATCGAATACTAAAGTATCCGGCTGTCCAAGTACAGACCTGAAAATAGAGAAAAGAAGGTAGAAGATCATGGAAAATGAGGAGAAGCAAAGACAACGTCTGGATAAAAACGAAGAGATTAAAGAGACCGGCACCTTAAATCTGAATGGAAACGGGCACAAAGCGAACATACAGCTTCTGACGATCATTGGAGAGATTGAAGGGCATGAGGCTGTTTCCGGAAACACAAAAGCCACCAAATATGAGCATTTGATTCCAAGACTGGCAGAGGTGGAGGATGACGATGAAGTGGATGGAGTTTTGATTTTACTCAATACACTGGGCGGTGATGTGGAGGCAGGCTGGCGATCGCGGAAATGATCGCATCCTTAAGCAAACCAACGGTCTCTCTGGTTCTGGGAGGAAGCCACTCCATCGGCGGACCGCTTGCAGTTTCCGCAGATTATTCTTTTATTGTGCCGAGTGGAACAATGATCGTGCATCCGGTGAGATCCTCCGGGATGTTTATTGGAGTGATTCAGAGTTATCGTAATATGGAAAAGACGCAGGATCGGATTACCCGGTTTATCGCAGCTCATTCGCAGATTACCAAAGAACGTCTGGAAGAATTGATGTTGGATTCCACACAGTTGGTAAAAGATGTCGGGACTATGTTAGAAGGGGAAGATGCAGTCAGAGAAGGCATGATCGATGAGGTTGGAGGAATCAGCATGGCATTGAAAAAGCTGCGGGAAATGATCCGGCAGAAAAAATGTTAATGACACACTTTTCAATTGATGTTATACTAGATGTAGTATGTGTAATTATCAAGGGGGAAGTATTATGGCTGCAAAGTCAACAAGGAAAAAGAAAACTACAAGAAAAAAGTCATCCAAAAATCAGGCAAGTACATCCCTGAACAGTGAAATTTTGATTCTGGTCATGTTTGCGGTCTGTGTGCTGATGCTTTTAAGCAATTTTGGAGTCATAGGGATTGCAGGCAGTGCGATCTCTTCTGTACTCTTTGGTTTTTTCGGAGTGATGGCATATATTCTGCCGTTTCTCTTATTTGGCGTGGTTGCTTTTGGAATTTCGAATAAAGCAATACACACGCCTACATAAAAATTGCAGCATGTGTGGCCTTATTGTTTGCAATCTGTGCATTTTTCCAGCTGGTGATGCATCCTTTTGATGCCAAAGAAAGTCTGTGGAGCTATTATCAGTATGCCAGTGATTACAGAAAAGCGGGCGGTCTTACAGGGGCTGTCTGGTGAAGATTCTGTGTCCGTTTATTGGTGTGGTAGGCGCTTATGTGGTACTCGTTGTACTTATGGTAATCTGTGTGATTCTGATCACAGAACGTTCTCTGCTTGCACCTCTTGGAAAAGGAAGCAAAAAGGCGTATGCAGATATGAAGCGCCGGCAGGGAGAAGCATCTGCCCGGCGTGCGAAGAACAGAGAAGAAAAACGAAGACAGGCAGAAGAAGCAAAGACAGAACCGAATGATTCTTCCAGAAGAAGTGATCATAAAGTATCGGGTGTTTCTTTTGCAACAACGCTGCAGGCCCAGGAAAGTGAAGTGCCAAAGGAGACAACAGCGAAAAAGCGTAAAAAGAATTCTTCAGGAAAAGATCCGGATATGCGGGAACTGACTGTTTCACAGGAATCGGATTTTTCAGAGCCACTGCCGTCTCCATTTGAAGATTTTGTGATCAATCGTCCGGAAAGCACGGCGTCGGATGCGAGCGCAGTGGATACTCCATTATGGGAGAATGAACCGGAACCGGCAGAAGAGGGCAACATGACGCAGGAGGATGTTCCGGAAGAGTCAGTCCGTACAAGGAAGAAGACCAAGGCGAGTGCGGCAGCTGTGGAAGCAGAGACTGTTCAGGTAGAACAGAGTATCAAAGAGCAGGAGCAGCAGCCGAAGAAAGTGTACAAGATTCCGCCAATGAATCTTCTGACAAAAGGGAAAAAGGGCGGCGGAGACTCGGATGCCCAGTTGCGCGCCACGGCCCAGAAACTGGAGCAGACCCTGCAGAATTTCGGGGTTCGCGTTCATGTAACAAATGCAAGCTGCGGACCGTCTGTGACGCGGTATGAGCTGCAGCCGGAACAAGGTGTGAAGGTAAGTAAGATTGTAGGTCTGGCAGATGACATCAAATTAAATCTGGCAGCGGCAGATATCCGGATCGAGGCGCCGATTCCGGGAAAAGCAGCCGTTGGGATTGAGGTCCCGAACCAGGAGAATACGGCAGTGATGCTTAGGGACCTGTTAGAATCCGGGGAATTTAAAAATTCCACAGCGAATATTCCGTTTGCCGTGGGAAAAGATATTTCAGGAAAGACGATGATCGCAGATATCGCAAAGATGCCGCATTTACTTGTGGCAGGAGCGACAGGATCCGGAAAGTCGGTATGTATCAATACGCTGATCATGAGTATTTTATACCATGCAGATCCGGAAGAAGTAAAACTGATCATGGTGGATCCCAAAGTAGTGGAACTAAGTGTCTATAATGGAATTCCGCACTTGCTGATCCCGGTCGTGACGGACCCGAAAAAAGCAGCAGGCGCTCTGAACTGGGCAGTCGCTGAGATGATGAAGCGGTATCAGCTGTTTGCCCAGCAGAATGTCCGGGATCTGAAAGGATACAATGAAAAGATTGCGCAGATGACAGAAGAAGGAGCTCCGAAAAAACTGCCGAAGATTGTGATCATTGTAGATGAGCTGGCGGATCTGATGATGGTGGCGCCGGGGGAAGTAGAAGGCGCGATCTGCGTCTGGCGCAGCTTGCCAGAGCGGCGGGACTGCATCTGATCATTGCAACACAGCGGCCTTCGGTGAATGTCATCACAGGTCTGATCAAGGCCAATATGCCGTCCAGAATCGCATTTTCTGTCTCATCAGGAGTAGATTCCAGGACGATCATTGATATGAATGGAGCGGAGAAACTGCTTGGAAAGGGAGATATGCTGTTTTATCCGACAGGATATCCAAAACCGGTCCGTGTGCAGGGATCCTTTGTTTCAGATAAAGAAGTGCAGAAGGTTGTGGACTATCTCATCGAACACAACGGAAATGCCTCCTACAGTGAAGAAGTGGAGGAGCACGTAAATTCCGATCTGCCGTCACCGGTTCCTGGGATACAGGGAGCCGGGGTGCAGGATAATGCAAATGAGCAGGATGCATATTTTGCAGATGCAGGACGGCTGATCATTGAAAAAGAAAAAGCATCCATTGGAATGCTCCAGAGGATGTTTAAAATCGGCTTCAACCGGGCAGCCCGGATTATGGATCAGCTTGCCAGTGCAGGAGTGGTCGGAGAAGAAGTCGGAACAAAACCAAGAAAAGTACTGATGACAAAAGAAGAATTTGAACAGTACATTCAGGAAAATTTATAATGCAGTGGAGGAAGAAATGATGAAAACAGATATTCAGATCGCACAGGAAGCAGAATTAATGCACATCAAAGACGTGGCAGCGTCTATCGGAATTTCAGAAGAGGAACTGGAGTTTTATGGAAAGTACAAAGCGAAGCTCTCCGATGAACTCTGGGAGAACGTAAAAGACCGCAAGGATGGAAAACTGGTTCTTGTGACAGCCATCAATCCGACCCCGGCAGGAGAAGGAAAGACCACGATCACAGTAGGTCTGGGTGAGGCATTTGCAAAAATGAATAAAAAGGCAATCATCGCACTGCGTGAACCATCTCTTGGACCATGTTTTGGAATCAAAGGCGGAGCAGCAGGAGGCGGGTATGCACAGGTTCTCCCAATGGAAGATCTGAATCTGCATTTCACCGGAGATTTCCACGCGATCACTTCTGCGAATAATCTGCTGGCTGCCATGTTGGATAATCACATTCAGCAGGGCAATGCATTGGGAATTGATCCGAGAAATATTGTCTGGAAACGCTGCGTGGACATGAACGACAGAGTTCTTCGCAACATCGTAGTAGGACTTGGAAACAAGATGGATGGAATGGTGAGAGAAGACCATTTTGTGATCACAGTCGCATCTGAGATCATGGCAATCCTTTGTCTTGCAGATGATCTTGCAGATCTGAAACGCCGCCTGGGACGAATCATCGTGGCATATACATTTGAAGGCAATCCGGTAACAGCAGACGATCTTCAGGCAACAGGCGCCATGACTGCACTGTTAAAGGATGCGATCAAACCGAATATGATCCAGACACTGGAGCACACACCGGCACTGGTACACGGCGGACCGTTTGCCAATATCGCACACGGCTGCAACAGTGTCCGCGCGACAAAGCTGGCTTTAAAAATCAGCGATATTACAATTACAGAAGCCGGATTCGGAGCGGATCTTGGAGCTGAGAAATTTATGGATATCAAATGCCGTAAAGCGGGATTAAAACCGGACGCAGTGGTACTTGTAGCGACAGTGCGGGCACTGAAATACAATGGCGGAGTTGCAAAACAGGATCTGGGCGAAGAAAATCTGGAAGCACTGAAAAAAGGAATCGTGAATCTGGAAAAACACATTGAGAATATTCAGAAATACGGCGTTCCTGTTGTAGTAACACTGAATTCCTTTGTTACAGATACGGAAGCGGAAAATGAATTTATCCGCAGCTTCTGTGAAGAAAGAGACTGTGAATTCGCCCTTGCAAAGGTATGGGAAAAAGGCGGAGAAGGCGGAATCGAACTGGCAGAAAAAGTGTTGGATACACTGGAGAATAAGGAAAGCAATTTCCATGTACTGTATGAGGATGAACTTTCTCTGACAGAAAAGATCGAGAAGATTTCAAAAGAGATTTACGGGGCAAACGGTGTTGTCTATGAGCCGGCTGCAAAGAAACAGCTTGCGAAGATCGAAGAGATGGGATTTGGACATTTCCCTATCTGTATGGCAAAGAATCAGTATTCTCTGTCAGATGATGCGAAAAAACTGGGACGTCCGGAAAACTTTGACATCCATATCCGTGAAGTTTATGTCAGCGCAGGTGCCGGATTTGTCGTTGCTCTGACAGGTGCGGTGATGACAATGCCTGGACTTCCGAAGTCCCTGCTGCAAATAACATCGATGTAACAGATGACGGTAAAATTACAGGACTGTTTTAAAGGAGTATTGAATGGCACAGATAATTGACGGAAAACGAATTGCAAAAGAAATCAAAGATAAATTGAAAGAAGAAGTATCCGTGCTGAAAGAAAGAGGCACCAAGATCTGTCTGGCAGTGATTCAGGTAGGGCAGGATGCGGCTTCTTCGGTATATGTAAACAACAAGAAAAAGGCGTGCGCCTATATCGGGATCGACTCCGTTTCGTATGAGTTAAAAGAGGCTACAACAGAAGCGGAACTGGTAGAATTGATCGAGAAACTGAATCATACAGAGAAGGTACATGGAATCCTGGTACAGCTTCCGCTTCCGGCACACATTGATGAAGACCGGATCATACGTACGATTTCACCGGACAAGGATGTAGACGGATTTCATCCGGTGAACGTGGGACGGCTCTGGCTCGGAGAGACCGGATTTGTATCCTGCACACCGGCGGGGATCATTCAGCTTTTGAAGTATTCCGGAATTGAGATTGCAGGAAAGAGTGCGTGGTGATCGGGCGAAGCAACATTGTAGGAAAGCCGATGGCAGCACTGCTTCTGCGTGAGAATGGGACCGTGACGGTTGCACATTCCAGGACAGCAGATCTAAAAGAAGTGACACGCAGAGCAGATATTCTGATCGCAGCAGTCGGACAGACGAAGATGATCACAGCAGAGTACATAAAAGAAGGCGCGGTTGTGATCGATGTGGGAATGCACAGAGATGCCCAAAACCATCTCTGTGGAGATGTGGATTTTGAGGATGTGTATTCCAGGGCATCTGCCATTACGCCGGTACCTGGCGGGGTAGGTCCGATGACAATCGCCATGCTGATGAACAATTGCGTGCAGGCCGCACGCGATTAGGAGGAACTAATATGAGATGTACGCATTGTAATGCGATTATTCCGGAAGGCTGGATGCGTTGTCCCAGATGTGGAAAAGAAGTTCAGATCGTCCCTGATTACAATCCTCTGGATGATGTTCTTACACAGGAAGTAAAAGGCTCGGTCGAAGATGTTACCAGGCAGCTTCAGACAAAGGATGTCCGTGATTTTGGCAGAAGACAGGAAGTGTACCAGTCAAAAGCAACGCGGGTGCTCAGTCAGGAAGAGCTGGATGAAATACAGGCCGGGCGAGAGCGTGCGGCGAGAAACAGATCCCGTGCAGAGGCGAAACGAAAACAGCAGGAACGAAAAAAGCAGCTGGTTCGCAGAAGACGGAAAGTGCTTTTGATCCTGTTTCTGGTCCTGTTGATTTTTGGAGCGGCGTTCGGCTATTTTCTGTATCAGAATTCTTATGTGGGAAAAGTGGCAAAAGGGTACGATGCACTGCAGATGAAAGAATATCAGACAGCAGAAAAATACTTCAAACATGCGATTGGAAAGAATGCCCAGAGGGCAGAGGCATATTCCGGTCTGGCAGAGACTTATATGGAACAGGATGAAGGGGATGAGGCAGAATCCGTATTTCTTTCTGCTATTGCTTCTTATCCATCCAACGAAGAACTGTATCGGGCAGCAATCAGCTTTATGAGGAGACAAAGCAGCTTGATAAGATTTCCGAGATTCTCGAGGACTGCGATGACGAATCCGTGCTTTCCAGTCTGAAAGCATATGTTTCTACAGAGCCGGTCTTCAGTCTGGATGATGGAAAATATAGTGAAGTACAGGAAGTGACACTGTCCGCATCAGGGGAGACCATTTACTACACGACAGATGGAACGAATCCGACTTCGTCCAGCACAAAGTATACCGAGCCGATTCTTTTAAATGAGGAAGGAAAGACGCAGATTAAGGCGATTGCTATAACAAAAAGAAAATCCCAAGTCTGGTGGTCTCAAAAACTTATGAGATTGAATTTCCGGTAGCGGATGCACCGGTTGTAACACCGTCCACGGGGCAGTACAGTACAGCGACGCAGATCAGTATTACCGTGCCGGAAGCTACACAGCTTATTACACGACAGATGGTTCCACGCCGACAACTGAATCTTCCTTGTATACCGGACCGATCGAGATGCCAGAAGGGCAGACGCTGTTCAGTACAGTTCTGGTGGGTAAGACCGGAAAAATGACACAGATAACAAAACGAAATTATATTTATCAGCCGCAGTAAAAGCGGCTGATTTTTTAGATAAACACTTTGTAAAAATGCAAGGGGATTTTCTAACAAAAATGAGCCTGGTTTTTTGTGCATTATTTAACGAAAAAAAACGGCAGTTTTGTTGTGTGAAAAGTTTCACAGTGGTATAATGGTTTTAGTTGAAATCAACAGACTTTAATCAAAGGAGATGCAGGATAATGAGCAGATTTTGTTTACCAAGAGACATTTATCACGGAAAAGGATGTTTGGAAGAATTAAAGAACCTGAAAGGAAAAAAAGCAATTCTTGTAGTGGGCGGCGGTTCCATGAAACGTCAGGGATTTCTTGACAGAGCTGTAACATATTTGAAAGAAGCAGGAATGGAAGTCCAGTTATTTGAAGGCGTTGAGCCGGATCCGTCTGTAGAGACAGTTATGAAAGGTGCCGAGGCAATGCGTGCATTTGAGCCGGACTGGATCGTGGCAATGGGCGGCGGTTCTCCGATTGATGCTGCAAAAGCAATGTGGGCATTTTATGAGTATCCGGATGTAACATTCGAGGATCTGTGCATTCCGTTTAATTTCCCGGAACTGAGACAGAAAGCAAAATTCGCAGCGATTCCATCTACATCAGGAACAGCTACAGAAGTAACAGCATTCTCTGTTATCACAAACTATCAGACAGGTGTAAAATATCCGCTGGCTGACTTTAATATCACACCGGATGTTGCGATCGTTGATCCGGATCTTGTGGCAGGTCTTCCTGTAAAACAGGTTGCATACACAGGTATGGATGCACTGACACATGCGATCGAAGCATATGTTTCTACACTCAACGGACCATTTACAGATCCACTTGCACTGCAGGCAATTGAGATGGTACTGGATAATCTTCCGGCATCTTACAACTGCGATATGGATGCAAGAGAGCAGATGCATTATGCACAGTGTCTGGCAGGTATGGCATTCTCCAATGCATTGCTTGGAATCGTACACTCTATGGCACATAAGACAGGTGCAGCATTCTCAACAGGACACATTCCTCACGGATGTGCGAATGCGATCTATCTTCCATATGTTATCAAATACAACGCAAAAGATCCGGTTGCAGCAAAACGTTATGCTGAGATCGCACGCAGAATGGGACTTCCGGGAGCATCTGAGAAAGCACTCATCAACAGTCTGGTTGAAAAGATCGATGACTTTAATGTCAAACTGAACATTCCAAAGACTCTCAAAGACTTCGGAATCGAGGAAAATGAATTCAAAGAAAAAGTTGCCAAGATTGCAGAACTGGCAGTAGGTGATGCATGTACAGGATCTAATCCTCGTGCAATCGATCCTGCAACAATGGAAAAATTATTCACATGTACATATTACGGAACAGAAGTTGATTTCTAATCAGGCTGTCCGCTTGTGGATGAACGGGAAAGGGACAGGCACAGTACAAAAGCGGTGCCTGTCCTTTTTGCAGACAGAAGAGAAAAATCACGGAAAGAACTATTGCCATTATGCCATTTTTGGCGTATTATTAAAAAAGGTGATTTATTACAAGGAGGAAGAACATGTATAAGATTTTAAAAGCAGAAAAATTGTCTGAGAATATTTTTCTGATGGATGTGCATGCACCAAGGGTTGCGAGTCATTGTGAGCCGGGGCAGTTTGTTATCGTAAAGATGGACGAGAAGGGGGAGCGTATCCCGCTTACTATTTGTGATTATGACAGAGAAGCCGGAACGATCACGATCGTGGTTCAGGAAGTCGGAGCTTCTACTGTGAAGATGTCTGAACTCAAAGCCGGAGATTCTTTCCGTGACTTTGTAGGTCCGCTTGGATGTGCCTCTGAGTTTGTTGAGGAAGATATCGAAGAATTGAAAAAACAGAAGATTTTATTTGTTGCGGGAGGACTTGGTACAGCTCCTGTATATCCTCAGGTGAAATGGCTTCATGAGAGAGGAATAGACGCGATGTGATCATCGGAGCAAAAACGAAGGATCTTGTGATCATGGAGAAAGAGATGGAAGAAGTTGCCGGAAATCTCTATGTGACAACGGATGACGGCTCTTATGGACGCTCCGGTATGGTGACGCAGGTGATCAAAGATCTGGTAGAAAAAGAAGGAAAACATTATGACAAGTGTGTTGCGATCGGACCGATGATTATGATGAAATTTGTCTGTCTGCTGACAAAGGAACTGAATCTTCCAACGATCGTCAGCATGAACCCGGTTATGGTAGATGGTACCGGAATGTGCGGAGCATGCCGTCTTCAGGTTGGAGATGAGATTAAGTTTGCATGTGTAGACGGGCCGGAATTTGATGGCCATCTTGTAGATTTTGATCAGGCGATGAAGAGAAGCCAGATGTACAGATCAGTAGAGGGAAGAGCAATGCTGAAATTACAGGAAGGCGATACTCATCACGGCGGATGCGGACATTGTGGAGGTGACGAGTAATGGCAAAAGGAATGGTGAGAGTACCTGTCAGAGAACAGGATCCAAAAGTACGTGCAACAAATTTTGAAGAAGTTTGTCTTGGATATAATCAGGAAGAGGCAATGGAAGAGGCAACAAGATGCCTGAATTGTAAAAATGCAAAATGTATCGAAGGATGTCCGGTATCGATCAATATTCCGGCATTTGTTCAGGAAGTAAAGGAAGGAAATATCGAGGAAGCATACAAGATCATCGGACAGTCTTCCGCACTTCCGGCAATCTGTGGACGTGTCTGCCCGCAGGAGTCTCAGTGTGAAGGAAAGTGTATCCGTGGTATCAAAGGAGATCCGGTATCCATCGGAAAACTGGAGCGTTTTGTGGCAGATTATGCACTGGAGCATGACATCAAACCAGAAGGTGCAAAAGAACAGAACGGTCATAAGGTAGCTGTGATCGGTTCCGGACCATCCGGACTCACCTGCGCAGGCGATCTGGCAAAGATGGGATATGATGTGACGGTATTTGAAGCACTTCATGAACTGGGAGGAGTACTTGTTTATGGTATTCCGGAATTCCGTCTTCCAAAACAGAAAGTCGTTGCAAAAGAGATTGAAAAAGTAAAAGAATTAGGCGTTAAATTTGAGACAAACGTTGTGATCGGAAAGTCAACAACGATCGATCAGCTGATTGAAGAAGAAGGATTTGAAGCAGTATTCATTGGTTCCGGAGCTGGACTTCCGATGTTTATGGGAATCCCGGGAGAAAACGCAAACGAAGTATTCTCTGCAAATGAATATCTGACAAGAAGCAACCTGATGAAAGCGTTTGATTCTTCTTATGATACACCGATTGCTGCAGGTAAAAAAGTTGCAGTTGTCGGCGGTGGAAACGTTGCGATGGATGCTGCAAGAACTGCACTCAGACTGGGAGCAGAAGTACATGTTGTATACAGACGAAGCGAAGCAGAGCTCCCTGCACGAGTAGAAGAAGTACATCATGCGAAAGAAGAAGGTGTGATCTTTGACCTTCTGACAAATCCAAAGCAGATCAATGTAGATGAGAATGGAAATGTCAAGAGCATGACAGTCATCAAAATGGAACTTGGAGAACCGGATGCATCCGGAAGAAGACGTCCGGTTGAGATTCCTGGATCTGAGTATGACATTGATGTAGATACTGTGATCATGTCCCTTGGAACTTCTCCAAACCCATTGATTTCTTCTACCACAAAAAGGCCTGGAAGTAAATCGCAGAAAATGTATCGTTGCAGAGGAAGAAAGTGGACAGACCTCCAAAGAAGGCGTATATGCCGGCGGAGATGCTGTAACTGGCGCTGCAACAGTTATTCTCGCAATGGGTGCAGGAAAAGCAGGAGCAAAAGGAATTGACGAGTATCTGAAAAACAAAGAAAAATAGAAACAGAGCAAACTAGCAGGCAAGACCTGTAAAAGAGAACTCCGCATGGATTCTTCTTCCGAATATTCGGGACCTGATGATATGCGGAGTGTTTTGTATGTATAAGGAGAGAAAAAGAATGACAAAAAAAGAACTTGCCCTGGAATACCATAAAAAAGGTATAACTGCACACAGGCTGTAGCGTGTGCGTTTTGCGGGGAATTTGGCGTAAGTGAAGAAGAGATGTATAAAATTGCAGAAGGCTTTGGTCTTGGCATGGGTATGATGGATACCTGCGGAGCCCTGACAGGTCTGTTTATGCTGATTGGGATGAAAAACAGCGGCGGAGTTGAGCAGGCCGGAAAAACAAAAGCAGACACCTATAAGAAGACAAGAGAGTATGCTGCGAAATTTAAGGAGATCAACGGATCTGTTTATTGTAAAGAATTAAAAGGAGTAGAAACAGGAAAAATCCTTGCACCATGTGATAAATGTATCCTGGATGCTGTGGAGCTCGCAGAGCAGTTCCTGAAAGAGAACTAAGATGGAAAAGATAAAAGCAAGACAGCTTCTGTCAATCACATTAACCTTATTTGCAGTATTTTTTGGTGCAGGAAATATGATCTTCCCGCCGGCCATGGGACAACAGGCAGGTGAAAACTATATACAGCGCTGGCCGGATTTATTCTGACAGATGCGGGAATCGCACTTCTGGGTATGATTGCAGTTGTTTTAGTAGGAACGGAGGTCAGTGATCTGGGAGAACTGGTCAGCAGAAGATTTGCAGTCTTTTTGTCTGTTTGTATTTATCTGTTGATAGGTCCTTTGTTTGCACTTCCACGAACAGGAAGTGTTTCATTTGAGTTGGCGGTTCGTCCGTATTTATCAGAATCAAATGTATGGTGGGTATCTTTGCTCGTGACGGCTGTTTTCTTCTGGCTCACATATTATCTGAGCGGTAATCCGAAGAAGGTAGTCAATGTGATCGGAAAATATCTGACACCGATACTTTTGATTTGTATCGTATTGATCTTTCTGGCCTGCGTTTTTATGGAAAAATCGCCGAACAGTTCAGTTCAGTATGGAAGCGTCGGAGTTCCGCAGGGAGTATACAAAGAGATTCCGTTCTTCCAGGGAATGATAGAAGGGTATTATGCACTGGATGGTCCGGCAGGTCTGGTATTTGCGATTATTATCATCAATGCAGTGCGGGGACATCAGGTAAAAACAAAGAGAAACATCATTAAATACACACTGATCTGCGGGGCTGGTGCAGCGCTGATCCTTTCGGTTGTGTATTATATGCTCACTTATGTCGGAGCAGTGACGCGTACTCCGTTCTCCAACGGAGGAAGTCTGCTTCATGCAGTGACAAGTGACCTGTTAGGACCTGCAGGAGGAATCATACTGGGAGTTGCAGTACTGTTTGCATGTATGACGACCTCCATCGGTCTTACAACCTCCTTTGCAGATTATTTCCATGAACTGTTTCCGAATGTGTCTTATAAAAAGATTACAGCAATTGTTTGTGTGTTCAGTTTTGTGATCAGCAACATCGGATTGGATATGCTTGTAAAGGTTTCTCTTCCAGTTTTGATGATGTTCTATCCTGTAACGGTAGTACTTGTAATTTTGTCTTTCTTTAAAAAATGGATTGGTTCAAAACGGATGGCATATGTACTGGGGATGTTGTTTGCATTCTGTGTGGCATTTGTAGATGGAATGCAGAGTGCAGGAATCTCTCTTGGAGTTGTGACAGAAATATGTAACAAGCTTCCATTTTATGATTTGCGGCTGGGATGGATCATACCGGCAGCAGTTGGAGCCCTTTTGGGGCTGCTGCCGGTATGGAAATATAACAGAGAATGAGAGATTCTATAATTTAACAGAATAGAGCAGAGTGAAAGAAGGAGCAGGTACCGGTCAGTCCGATATGTATGGAATGATCAGAGTAAAGACTGCTCCTTCTTTGCCTTTGTAGCATCGTTCAAAAAGATGAGGCAGATTTGTTTCATTGATGCCATTACCATCCTCCGCGACAGAAATTTTTAAACAGTTTTTTTCTTGAATTTAAAACCTTTTTGAAAGAAACTGCGTTATATTTATGTAGAACGTTTTACAAATTGAGAATCTGAAAGGAGAGCGGGTGCAAAAATGCTTGATAAAAACTCAATAGAAGACAAAAAAGTAATCCGCAGGATTCAGTCCGGAGAGACAGAGGACAGTCAGATTCTGATCGAAAAATATTATCAGGAAATTTTCCGGTTTTCTTATTACATGACAGGAAATAAAGAAGACGCATATGACTGCACACAGGAAACTTTTCTGAAAATGATACGATATATCGGACAATATAAAGAAATGCAGAAATTTAAAGCATGGTTGTTCCAGATTGCAAGGAATGTCTGCTATGACGGTTTTCGTAGAGAAAAGGAGATTCCTTCGGGAATTTCCAAAGAGTTTGTACGGGGAGAATCTCTGGAAACACCGGAGAAATATATGCAGGCAAAGCAGATGTCGGAAAGAGTACGAGATGCCCTGTCTCAGCTTCCGGATATGCAGAGAGATGTTTTGATCCTTCGGTTTTATCATGAACTAAAGATCAAAGAGATCGCGCAGATTACAAACACAGTAAATGCAACCGTAAAATCCAGGTTGAGGCAAGGGATGGAAAAAATGAAGAGGGCTTTGGGAGAGGAGGTATGGTAGATGACACGAAAAGAAAAGAAACTTTATGAGCAGATGCGGCAATATCAGCCGCCGGAGGTGGAGACGGAGAAATACTGTGAAATGCAAAAAAAAGCACAGGCGGAAATCGCAAAGGGAAAAATTTTACCACGGCTGCATTTGTTTGAGAGAATCTGGATCCAGGCAGAATATCTGTCAATCTGGTTTTGGATTACGGAAGGAATCCTTCTTGTGGCAGGAATCGTATTGACTCAGACAGCAGATAAGGAATCGTATATTACATTTGGGTATGTACTTTCTCCACTCCTTGCGATGATCGGATTTCCGGCCGTACTGAAAAGTTTTTCAAATGGAGTTGGGGAACTGGAACAGTCCTGTCGCTATAATTTGAGGGAAATTTTTGGGATGCGTATTTTACTGACAGGAGTAACAGAGGCAGTGGTACTTGTTATTGTTTTGGGAATTGGAGAGTTAAAAGAGGGAAGCATGATGGAAAGCGTTTTGAAAGTGTTTGTTCCGTTTCTGTTTTCTACAGCGGTCTATTTTTGGATCATCCGTCATGTTTCGACAAAGGCTGTGTACAGTATTCTGGCAGGTGCAGCGGTAATGCTGTGTATCGGGTGCATGCAGCTGAAAACATTCTGTGAGATGCATCCGGAGATTTTATGGATTCAGAAGGAAAACGTATTATCTTTGGCTTTTTTGGGAGCATTGTTTCTGACTGTGGCGGGAGCAAGACAGTATCTGCAGTTCATTGGAAAAAAGAAAAAAGGATGGGATGAATTATGGAGCTTCAATTAGACAGAGTGACAAAACAATATGGAACGAAGCTGGCAGTAGATCGTATGAATCTTTCTATGAAAGCAGGAGTATACGGTCTGCTTGGCGCTAACGGAGCAGGAAAGACGACATTGATGCGCCTGTTATGCGATATTTTGAATCCGACATCCGGGGAAATCCGGTACGATGGACAGAACATTCACGTTATGGGAGAAGAATATCGAAGCCTTTTGGGATATCTGCCGCAGAATTTCGGATATTATCCCGAGTTTACAGCGGAAAAATTTATGCTTTATATGGCAGCGCTGAAAGGTCTGAACCGTTCGTTTGCAAAAAACAGAACTGAAGAATTATTGAGACTGGTGGGATTGGAGAAAGAACACAGGAAAAAGATTAAAACATTTTCCGGTGGAATGAAGCGAAGGCTCGGGATTGCACAGGCGATGCTGAATGAACCGGAAATTCTGATCCTGGATGAACCGACGGCAGGTCTGGATCCCAAAGAAAGAGTGCGGTTTCGAAATCTGATCAGTTCGTTTTCCAAGGATAAGATCGTACTTCTTTCGACGCACATTGTTTCGGATGTGGAGTATATTGCAGACGAGATTTTTTTTGATGAAAGAGGGACAGATCCTGCAAGAAGGAACTCCAGAGGAAATCACAGCACAGATGAACGGACTTGTATGGGAATGTGAAGTGGATGAAAAGAGAGCGACAGAATTAGAATGCCGGCATACGATTGTAAATATGAAGAAAAAAAACGGAGCGATCGAACTGCGGATTGTGTCGGATACGAAGCCTGACGAAGCGGCAATATCCGTGGATGCGACTCTGGAAGATATGTATCTGTATTATTTTAAGGAGGATGGAAATGGGGCAATTATGGAGTTTTGAGTTTCAGAAGATCGTGGGACGTAAACTGATTCGGGTCGGTCTGCTGGCATATGGAGTTTTGATACTGATTATTCTTAGTAATTCCAGAGTGGATTTTCTGGATATTTTTGATCAGAATGGCAGGCATCTGCATGGAAAAGAAGCTTTGGAATACGAGTTGAAGATGGCGGAGCAAAACCGTGGTCCGGTAACAGAAGAAAAGGTAGATGCGTTGCTTGCACAGGAAAAGCAGGGAGCGAAAAATGCCGGAATGAATGAAGCGGAATACCGGCTGCGGACGGACTGGATCACAGGAACTGCAGGTGCAATCTGGGAGGAAGCGCCTCTGTCAAATCCTGAGCTTCAAAATTCGTTACAAATCGGATATACCAGAGGGTGGGAAACAACACTCCTTTCGATAGAATCCTTGTTCCTTATCATGGGATTTTTGATCATTGTGGCAGTTTCTCCGGTATTTTCCGAGGAATATGGGTGTGGAATGGATGCCTTGCTTTTGACCGGAAAGTACGGGAAAACAAAATGTATTACAGCGAAAATCATGGCTTCTTTTACATTCTCTGTTGTGCTGACGATTCTGACAGTTTTCAGCTCTATGGTTTCTATGCTCTGGCAGTATGGAACAGAAGGATTTGAAGCCTCACTTCAGTTTGGAAGCAGAGGATTGTTTTGGGAAGTTCCATGGGAGGTGAGCTGTTTTCATGGATTTTTACTGGTGGTAGGATTTGGCATTGCAGGAGCAGTTCTATTGAGCAGTCTTGTACTTCTTGTCTCCGCAGCAGTTTCGTCCTCGTTTGTCAGTGTTTTGATTTCTATTTTAATCTATGTGCTGCCGATTGTTTTGATCTTTCGTTTTGGTTTACTTTCGTTTGACCAGTTTTTATCAATCATGCCGAGCGGAGATTTTAATGTGGCAATGCTGTTGTCGATGCAGGGTGTTTCTGTGACTGGAAATGAAATTCCGATGTGGAGCATTAACCTTCTTCTGACAGCGGCAGGGGTTCTTGCAGTTTTGTTGGGCGGAAGAAAAATTTTTGGAGGACATCAGGTAAAGTCGTCCTGAAAAATTAATAAAAAAGCAATGAGGAGTCCGAAGGGCAATGTCATTTAGTTAAGACATTAAGCAGATGTATTCCTATCAGGCAGAGGTAGAAAATTCACTATCTTTGCCTGATTTTTCTTTTATAAAAACTTGCTCTTATATTTATGCAGCACAAAAAGACAG
>ENA-OQAA01000703-OQAA01000703.1-human-gut-metagenome-genome-assembly--contig:-NODE-703-length-21431-cov-6.811115_pt1 | contig 21431 bp, 28 predicted proteins | sample MGYA00242489_ERZ504515 | MGnify/ENA primary metagenome ERZ504515 (study PRJEB26092, sample SAMD00036237) | human gut metagenome | host: Homo sapiens | study: EMG produced TPA metagenomics assembly of... | reverse complement strand
CGGCCAATGCGCCCCGCAGAAAGGGTGCCATCCGCGCCTGATCCTGACCCCTACCCGTGAGCTTGCTTTGCAGATCGGCGAAAGCTTTGATGCTACGGAAAGTATCTCAAGCTGCGCAGCACCGTCATTTTTGGCGGCGTGGGCCAGGCACCGCAGGTGGAAGCGCTGAAAAAGGGCGTGGACATCCTGATCGCCTGCCCGGGACGGCTCAACGACCTGATCGGTCAGGGATTTATCGATCTCTCGAACCTTGAGATCTTTGTGCTGGACGAAGCCGACCGGATGCTGGATATGGGCTTTGTGCACGATGTGAAGAAGGTGATCGCAAAGCTGCCCGGGGAGCGTCAGAACCTGATGTTCAGCGCCACCATGCCCACCGAGATCGAACAGCTGGCCGCAGGCATCCTGCGCAAGCCCGCCTTCGTCAAGGTGGACCCGGTGTCCAGCACCGTGGACCGCATCCAGCAGAGCCTGTACCATGTGGAAAAGGGCAACAAGAAATTCCTGCTGCCGTGGCTCATCAAGAACCTGCAGCCCCCGGTGGTGAACGCGCTTGTGTTCAGCCGCACCAAGCACGGCGCGGATAAAATTGCAAAAGACCTCACCAAGCAGGGCATCCCGGCGGCGGCCATCCATGGCAACAAGAGCCAGACCGCCCGCGTGACCGCGCTGGAAAACTTCAAGGCCGGTAAGACCAAGGTGCTGGTAGCCACCGATATCGCCGCCCGCGGCATCGATATCAGCGAGCTGTCCCATGTGTTCAACTACGACCTGCCCGAGGTACCGGAGACTTACGTGCACCGCATCGGCCGCACGGCCCGCGCCGGTGCCGACGGTACGGCGGTCAGCTTCTGTGCACCTGAGGAGCAGGAGTATCTGGCAGGCATCGAAAAGTTGAACCGCCGCAAAATTCCCGTGGTGAGCGGCCACCCGTGGGACGGCGTGCCCGCGCCGGTGCGCCCGGAGCCGCCGGTGCGCGGCAAAAAGCCCAAGGCAGCCGCCGCTGAACCGGCAGAAAAGCCTGCCGCAAAGCAGCCGAAGCCCGCAAAGGCCGAAGCAAAAAACGCAAAACCTGAAAAAAAAGCTGCACCCGCACCCAAGGTGCAGGCAAAGCCCGCAAAAACCGAAAAAGAGGAACCACTCATGGATGATACCAAGCGTACTACCGGCGGACGCAGCAATGACCGCCGTTCCAATAATAACAGCCGCCCGCGCCGGGAGCAGAACGCTCCTGCCCGCGGCAGCAATGCGCAGCCCAAGTTTGACCCGCATTTTGTGAGTGCCCCGGAGGCCACTCCGCTGCGCCCGGCCAAAAAGACTCCGGCTGCACCCGCCGCCCCGGCCATCCGTACGGCTGCACAGCCTGCTCAGCAGAACAGCAGCACGCAAGGCCAGAAGAGCCGTCGCAATGACCGCAGCGACCGTCCGGCCCGCCAGAACAGCCAGCCTGCCGCCCAGAGCCAGAGCGCAGAGCAGGGCCGCGGTGCAAACAACGGCCAGCGCGGCCGTCAGAATGCGTCCCGCAATGCACAGTCTGCACCGGCCCGTGCCCCCAGAGCGGAGAGCAGCCGCCGCGGCCGTGCCGCTGCTGCAAGGGACGAAGACCCGGGCCTTATGCTCATCAGCCGTCGTCCGCCGCAGCAGAAGTTCACGAACTTTGAGGAGTATATGAACGCCCACGGCGGTGCAACTGCACCCATTGAGGACCACAGCGACGAAGTATGAGCAAAAATGAACCGTTTGCCCCATGGCAGTGCCCGCTGTGCGGGGAGAAACTGACCGGCGACAGCACCCTGAAATGCACAAAAGGCCACTGCTTTGACCGCGCCAAGGAGGGCTACTGGCATCTGCTGCCGGTGCAGAGCATGCGCACCAAGGCCCCCGGCGACAGCAAGGAGATGGTGGCCGCCCGCCGCGCGTTCCTGAATGCCGGATACTACGGCATCTTTGGCAAAGCGGTGGGTGAGCTGTGCGCAGAGTACGGCCAGCCTGCCAGCCCGGAGGCGGCGCTGCATCTGCTGGATGCAGGCTGCGGCGAGGGCTGGTACGACCGCTGCATCGCGCAGGCGCTTGCCGAAAAAGGCCGCCGGGTGCAGCTGGCGGGTTTTGATATCGCAAAGCCTGCGGTGCGTCTTGCGGCCAAGGCCCTGCCCACGGCACAGTATGCGGTGGCATCCAGCTTCAGCCAGCCGGTGCGCACCGGCTGGGCCGATCTGCTGCTGAACTGCTTTTCGCCCTTTGCACAGGAGGAATTCCTGCGGGTGCTGCGCCCGGGCGGACGGATGATCTATGTGGTGCCCGGTGCCGAACATCTGTACCAGATGAAGGCCGTGCTCTACGAAAAGCCCTATAAAAACCCGGTGCAGCAGATCGCCTATGGCGGTTTTGCCGCCATTGGGGAACGGGAAGTGACCGGCCGCGTCACGGTGCCCCACGAACAGCTGGAAGCGCTGTTCGCCATGACACCCTATTACTGGAAAACGCCGCGCGGCGGGGCGGAGCGCCTTGCTGCGCTGTCCCAGCTGGAAACCGATATCTCGTTCCGGTTCCTTGTATTTGAAAAGCTGTAATGATAGCAGTTTGCGTTTTTAATGCACAAGCAGCATCCGCAAACTGCATATCGCAAATATGCCGTTTTAATAGGCACTATTTTTGAAACTTGCGATAAAAAGCAGAAACGCTCGTCATGCAGAATTGTGTGACGAGCGCTTTTTTGCTTCAGTTTCTGTCAAAAGCCCCATCCCCGAGGGGGCTGTCGAGCGAATGCGAGACTGGAGGAGTTCCGTGTGATAGGTCGTCCACGAAAAACACTGCTGCCCCCACCGCCGGAGGATAGGAGAAGTCCGGCAGGTGAGGGCAGCAGTGCTGTATCAGGATAGAGAGATCGCTTAGTGTTTTTCGCCCTTGGGCAGCAAACCGGCACGCTCCAGGGCCGGACGCAGGGCGAGGTACAGGATGACCGCACACACGGTGGAGGCCACGCTGTTTACAAAGGTGACGCCGCCTGCAATTTTGGTCAGCGCCTGTGCCACGGTGTATTCCTGACCAAAAATGTACACATTGCGGAAGTAGCCCAGGAACGGGTCGGTCAGCACGTTCAGCAGCAGGCCGGAACCGGCAGAAACGATCACCTTGACGAGATAGCCGGAGCTGTGCTTGTCGAGGTCGCGCAGCTTGAATGCCTTGTGCGCCACGGCACCGCAGGTGATGCCGATGATGAACTTGAGCACAAAGGTGGTGACGGCGTAGCCCGGGTCACCGGCCAGAATATCGGCCAGCGCCAGACCAATGGCACCGGCCAGACCGCCGGACACACCGTCCAGCAGCAGGGCGGTCAGGGCGGTGAAGGTGTTGCCAGATGGAACGAAGAGCCGCCGTAGAACGGCACACGGAAGAACAGATAGGCCACAAGGCTTAAAGCGGCCATGACACCGGTCATGGCCAGCTCCTTGGTAGTGAAGGTGCGCTTGTACAGCACACTTGCAAACAGAATGACGATGACAACGACTGCCAGAAGCAGCCACATTGCAGTAGTAGACATGATTTTACTTTCCCTCCAATTTTCCAAAATACCAGCCCAAACCCATGCGAACTTGTCAGGGCGAGGCCCTTCCATCTTGCCTGCGGCAAGACCGTTCGGTCGCTTCAAAGCCCCACTGGGGCTTTGATTGCTTCGCAACCATTTACCTACAATCCTACTTGACATTTGGGCGTCCAGCGGGTATGCTCCTATTATACGCAGAACTGACACCATGAAAATACCCAGAATAAAGTTTTTTCATGGTGTCAGTTTGACGCAATACCCAGACAGGAGGGATAATTTATGGTCCATCTGACCACGGCGCTGGATGCTTCTTCTGGCGTGCCGCTGTACGAACAGCTGTACCGCAGCCTTGCCGGAGAGATGCGAAGCGGCACCCTTGCGGCGGGCACCCGGATGCCCGGCAAGCGGCGGCTGGCGGCAGAGCTGTCCGTCTCGGTGAATACGGTGGATGCCGCCTATCAGATGCTGGCGGCGGAAGGGTATCTGGAATCGCGGGAGCGCAGCGGCTTTTATGTACAGGAATATCTGGCCCTGCCGTCCCGGCCTGCCGGCGGGCCGGAACAGCCCGCACCGCCAAAACCGGAACCGCCTGTGCTGCCGGTGCGGTACGACCTTTCCACCCGCGGGGTAGACCCGGAGCTGTTCCCGTTCCGCACATGGGCGCGGCTGCAAAAGGAGCTGCTCTATTCTTCGCCCCAGCTGCTCACCCACGGCGATGCGCAGGCGACCCGGCCCTGCGGCAGGCGCTGGCGGAATATCTCTCTGAATACCGCGGTGTGCAGTGCGGGCCGCACCAGATCGTGGTGGGCGCGGGATTGGAATATCTGCTGGGCCTGCTGGCACCGCTGCTGCCCGGCCCTGCAGCGGTGGAAACGCCGGGCTACCCCCGTGCTTTGCAGGTGCTGCAGAACAACGGTGTGCACTGCTGCTGCCTACCGGTGGACGAGGACGGCCTTTCGGTGGAAGCACTGAACCGGTCGGATGCAGCGGTGTGCTACGTCACGCCCAGCCACCAGTTCCCCACAGGCGTCACCATGCCTGCGGGCCGCAGGGCCGAGCTTCTGCACTGGGCAGCCCGCAGGCCGGGCGGGCGGTATATTATAGAAGATGATTACGATTCGGAGTTCCGTTTTGATACCCGGCCTCTGCCCAGCCTGCAGGGCATGGCGGGTGCAGACGGCCCGGTGGTGTACCTCTCCACCTGCTCCCGCAGTCTGGCTCCCAGCATCCGTATCGCCTATATGGTGCTGCCGGAGCATCTTCTGCCTGCATGGCGGAAAAAATACCGCCTTTACTCCGGCACGGTGAGCCGGTTCGAGCAGCAGACGCTGGCCCGCTTTATCACCGAGGCTACTTCACCCGGCATCTGGCCCGGGAGCGGGTGCCTACAAGGCCCGGCGGGACGCGCTGGCGGCAGCATTGAACACTGCCTTTGCTCCCGGCGAGCTGACCTTGCGGGCCTGCACACCGGACTGAACCTGCTGGCAAAGCTCAAAGACCCGCCGCCGGATGCTGCGCTGCGCTGCGCGGCGGAAGCCGAAGGCGTGCAGCTGAGCCTGCTGAGCGATTACGACCTGACCGGAGAAGCACCCTCAGCGGCGGGCACGCTGGTGCTGGGTTATGGCTCGCTGAAGGACGAGGCCTGCGCCTCGGTGGGTGAAACATTGAAAAAGGTCTGCATGGCAGCGCGGGAAACATCCGTGACCGTGTAAGTGCCGCTGGCGGCATTCCACTGGCCGGGCAGGGCCTGCGCCGCCACAGCGGCGCTGTTGTTGGCAAGAAATTCCAGTGTGCGTTCCAAAGCGTCATAGTCCAGCGCGGTCAGGTCGGTGAGCAGGGCCGAACTGCTGGCACGCAAGGCATCCGGCAGGGTGGCGGGCAGCAGGTCCAGATCCTGCCGGAGAAACGCATCCCACACGGCAGCGCGGGCCGCTGCGGTGCGTACTGGTGAAAAGGCTTCGTCGGCCTGCAGCTGGCACAGGAATTCGTGCGCGTCCCCGGCGGAAATGCCCTGCACGGCCCGGCTGCGACCATAGCGGGCAAGCTCTTCCTCGGTCAGTGCGCCGGTAAAGCCCACCCGCACCGGCCCGTACCGGCTGGCAATGCGCTCCAGCACATCGGGAGAAAAGGCCAGATACCTTGTGCCCTCCGGCAGGGCCAGCACCTGTGCCAGCGCTTCGCGGCAGCGGGCAGGGCCAGCGGCGGCATAGCAGCGGGCAAGGGATGTTTCTTCTTCTGCAAAAGGCACAGTGAGCACGGCAGGCACGCTGAGCAGATGCACGCAGTTCTGGCTGGCGTTCAGGTAGGCCAGCACAAAGCCGGGCTGTTCGCCGGAGACGCACAGCAGCACAGTGAGCTGGTCGGTCGTCCGGGGCAGCTGGATGGGCACACCGCTCTCGCTGCGGGCAGCCTGCCGCAGCTGGGTGCGCAGCTGCTGACGGGACAGCAGCACCGTGCCGCCCACCAGCGGCACCAGCACCAGCAGCGAAGCAAACAGTGCTGCCCAAAAGGGCTTCCAACCTCCACTGCGCATGGGATACACCGCCTTTCCTTTGCATAAAGCTTTGGCCTGCAGGCAAGACTTTATGCAGAAAAGGAGGCGTTTGCAGATGAAAAACAAAAAAGAGACAGCACCGACCACAGAGAAAGAACGGGAGAACTTCTGGCTGGAGATCGGCCCCGCCAGCGCCTATTACGGCACAGATTCTTACGAGACCGCGAAAGAAAACGGCGATGCCAGCCCGGATGGCAAAGCCCGGGGGTTTGAAGGCGCAGAGCCGAAAGAAAAGTAAAATAAATTTATGGCAGCGCTATGATGAGGGAGGATAAAAGTAATACCAAAACAAAATTCATCTGTCGGCATAACAGATGAAAAAGCAGCGTATGATATACAAAATGTCTTGCGCACAAGGACAGAATATGGTATAGTCTTTCTATCGCGCACAACTGTGCGCCGGAAGAACTGAAAAAGACGTGCACGGCGGGGAAAGACCGTGCACTCTGGAGAAGCCCGCTTGTAAAGTGGGTGCCGAAGGTGTAAGGCCGCAGGGAAAGCGGCTGTATCTCTCAGGCAAAAGGACAGAGCCATCGTCTTTGCGCAATGGGGCGCAGCCGGGAATGCGGCGCACCCCGGCTGCGGAAAATGAGAGCGCTCCGAATTTTGCGGGCAGAGCCTTTGGTGGGTTCTGTCCGCTTTTGTTTTGTGTATAGGGGGAAAGAGAGAATGGTCGAGATGATCACGCAGGTGAACAATGCCATCAATGGCGTGGTGTGGGGGCCGTTTGGTCTGGCACTGCTGTTCTGCACCGGCTTCTGGATGAGCGCCCGCACGGGCTTTTTCCAGTTCCGCAAAATGGGCTACTGGCTCCGGCACACCATCGGCGCGATCTTCACCAACAAGGACATCACCGCGCACACCAGCAAGGAGGATATGGCCATCAGCCAGTTCCAGAGCATGTGCACAGCGCTGGCGGGCACCATCGGCACCGGCAACATCGTGGGTGTGGCAACGGCCATCGTTTCCGGTGGGCCGGGTGCCATCTTCTGGATGTGGGTCATGGCATTGCTTGGCATGATGACCAGCTTTTCGGAAAATGTGCTGGGCGTGTACTACCGCCGCAAAAACGAAAAAGGCGAGTGGTCGGGCGGTGCCATGTACTACCTCACCGATGGTCTTGGCGCAAAGAAGGGCTGCAAACAGCTGGGCAAGGTGCTGGCAGTGTTGTTTGCCTGCTTCTGCATTCTGGCTTCCTTCGGCATTGGCAACATGAGCCAGATCAATTCCATCGCGGGCAACATGAACGCTGCTTTTGGCGTACCGACCCTCGTCACCGGCCTGTGCCTGATGGTGGTTACGGCCTTATCGTCATTGGCGGTTTGAAGCGCGTTGCCGCTGTTACCGAAAAGCTGGTGCCGCTCATGGCCCTGTTCTACATTGCAGGCGCGCTCATCATCGTAGTGCTGCACGCTGGCAACATCCCAGCGGCATTTGCGGCTATTTTCAAGGGTGCGTTCAACCTGAACGCGGCAGGCGGCGGTGCGCTGGGCTACGGCATCAGCCAGACCATCACCTGGGGCTTCAAGCGCGGTGCCTTCTCCAACGAAGCCGGTCTCGGCTCTGCCGTCATGGTCAACTCCGCTTCCAACGTCAAGGAGCCGGTGCATCAGGGCATGTGGGGCGTGTTTGAGGTGTTTGCCGATACCATCGTGGTCTGCACGCTCACTGCTCTGGTCATCCTGACCACCGGCGTGGTGGACCTGCAGAGCGGCGCTGTACTGGCCGGTGTGCAGGACAACGCATTGGTGGGTCAGGCCTTCACCGCCGCATTTGGCAGCTTTGGCCCCAAGTTCATTGCTGTTTCCATTCTGCTGTTTGCCTACTCCACTACGCTTGGCTGGAGCCACTACGGCACCAAGGCCGTGGAGTATCTCTTCGGCACCACCGGCAGCCGCATCTACAAGGTGGTCTTTGTATGCATGACCGTGGTGGGTGCCACCATGAAGCTGGGCCTTGCGTGGGATCTTTCCGACACTTTCAACGGTCTGATGATGATCCCGAACCTGATCGGCGTGCTGGTGCTGTCCGGCACTGTGGTGGACATCACCCGCAACTACTTCGACCGCCGGGTGAAGGGCAAGGACATCGAACCCATGTGGTCGGCTTTCCTGGAGTACCAGAAGCAGGAGGAGGCCGAAGCCGCCGCAGAGGAAGCGGAGCTGGAAAAGGCCGCAAACGAATAAAATACCCAAAAGCAAGGGCTGTCTGTGAATGAGGACAGCCCTTGCTTTTGTCTGCTGCCCTGCCTTATAATAAATTAAAAACAGGGGAGGGAACAACCATGAGCGAATTTTCCCATCTGAAAAACAAACTCCTTGCCGAACAGGTGGAGGACGAAATTTACCACTATATTCTGGACACGCCGCTGGAACCGGGCACCAAGCTGCCCAATGAATTTGAGCTGGGCGAAAAGTTCGGTGTGGGTCGCAGCACGGTGCGCGAAGCCGTGAAGCTGCTTTCCAGCAAGGGCATCGTGGAGGTGCGGCGCGGCTCCGGCACCTATGTGGTCACGACTGCCAAGGGCCTTTCGGACCCGCTGAACCTGCGCAGTGTGCAGGACAAGAACGCGCTGGCACTGGATCTTGTCAATGTGCGCCTGCTGCTGGAACCGGGCATGGCCGAGATGGCAGCGCTGAACGCTTCCGACGAGGACATCGAGCGCATCCAGCGCCTGTGCGACCGGGTGGAGAGCAAGATCCACAGCGGTGATCTGTACATTGAGGACGACATCGCATTCCATACCTGCATTGCCGAGAGCAGCAAGAACATGGTGGTGGAACAGCTCATCCCCATTATCGATACGGCGGTCATGATGTTCGTGAATGTTACCCACAAAAAGCTGACGGAGGAGACCATCCTGACCCACCGCATGATCACTGAAGCCATTGCCCGGCATGACCCCATTGGCGCCCGGTCTGCCATGGTGATGCACCTGAACTTCAACCGCAACTGCATCCGAAAGCTTTACGACGGCGAATGGGAAACCTGATGCCGCCGCATTTTACGTCCCCGCACAGTGCAAGGTCTGTGCGGGGACTTTTTATGCCTGAAGTTGTCTGATGACTTTTTAAGACGAATGATACAGAAAAGTCGAAAAACTGATTAGATTATATGATGTATCCAAGATTTCAGAGCAATATGCACGAAAAACTGGGCTGGTTATTGTTATAAAGTGGGTTCTGACTGCGACAACTTGCAAACGAGGCGGGATTCGATTAAAATGAATATGTAAGATGTCCGACAGTCAAAAGGACGATTTGCAAAGCAGAAAAAAGAGTATTTTGGAGGTACGATCATGGAACTGCGTTCTCAGGCAGTGCGTAAACTGGCACCGGAAAACGATCCGCTGAAGATCGGCATGGGCTGGAAGGTGGACGACCTTGCAAAGCCCCAGATCATGGTGGAGAGCACCTTTGGCGACAGCACCCCGGCAGCGCCATCTGGATCAGTTCGTGAAGGAGGCTGTACAGGCAGTCAACACCCACGGCGGCAAGGCTGCACGCTATTTTGCAACCGATATGTGCGACGGCATCGCACAGGGCCACGACGGCATCAACTACTCGCTGCCCCACCGTGACGCCATCGTGAATCTGGTGGAGGCTCAGGCCAACGCCACCGTGTACGACGGCGGTGTGTTCATCGCCAGCTGCGACAAGTCCATGCCGGCCATGCTGATGAGCATTGGCCGCCTGAAGGATATGAGCGCCATCGTGGTCACCGGCGGCGTGATGGAAGCCCACACCCTGCCCAAGAAGTACGTGGTCAACGACCCCGCCTGCGCCATCAACGACCTGCTGACGCTGGAACAGATCGGCAAGTTCGACGCATGGGAAAAGACGGGCGTGATCCCCAACGAGCAGCTGGACTACTACAAGCACAATGCCTGCCCCAGCTGCGGTGCCTGCTCCTTTATGGGCACCGCTTCTACCATGCAGATCATGGCCGAGGCTCTGGGCCTGATGCTGCCCGGCACCGCCCTGATGCCGGCCACCGCCCCGGAGCTGAAGCAGGCTGCCTATGATGCCGGCGTTCAGGTGATGAAGCTGGTGGCGAGGGCATCAAGGCCAAGGACATCGTCACCATGAAGAGCTTCGAGAATGCCATCATGGTGCACGCCGCCATCTCCGGCTCCACCAATGCCACCATGCATCTGCCCGCCATTGCACACGAGTTCGGCTTTGAGATCGATGCCGACACCTTTGACCGGATGCACCGCGGCGCACACTATCTGCTGAACATCCGTCCCTCCGGCGACTGGCCCGCACAGTACTTCTACTATGCAGGCGGCGTGCCCCGCGTGATGGAAGAGATCAAGTCCATGCTGCATCTGGACGTGATGACTGTCACCGGCAAGACGCTGGGCGAAAACCTGGAAGACCTGAAGAAGAACGGCTTCTACGAGCACTGCGACGAGATCCTGCAGGAAAAGACCAAGGGTCTGGGCATCAAAGTCACCCGCGAGGACATCATCCACAGCTTTGACAACGCCAAGGGCACCGACGGCAGCATTGCTATCCTGAAGGGCAATCTGGCCCCGGAGGGCAGTGTCATCAAGCACACCGCCTGCCCCAAGAACATGTTCCACGCCACCCTGCGCGCAAAGCCCTTTGACAGCGAGGAAGAGTGCATCAGTGCCGTTCTGAACAAGCAGGTCCAGCCCGGAGATGCCATCTTCATCCGTTACGAAGGCCCCCGCGGCAGCGGCATGCCCGAGATGTTCTACACCGGCGAGGCCATCTGCGCCGACCCGAAGCTGGCTTCCAGCGTGGCGCTCATCACCGACGGCCGCTTCTCCGGCGCAAGCCGCGGCCCGGTCATCGGCCATGTCAGCCCGGAGGCCGCTGTGGGCGGCCCTATCGCTCTGGTGGAAGAGGGCGATCTCATCCGCATCGATGTGCCGAACCGCCAGCTTGCCATCGTGGGCGTGAACGGTGAGGAAAAGACCCCCGAAGAGATGGAGCTATCCTTGCCCAGCGCCGTGCCAACTGGAAGCCCAAGGCTCCCAAGTACACCAAGGGCCTGCTGAAACTCTACTCTCAGCACGCCGTCAGCCCCATGAAGGGTGCATATATGGAGTAAAAACGCTTCGTTTGCGATAAAAACCAAAAACAAAAATCAACTGTTCAGCGTTGTTTTGCTGAACGGTCTGGATAAAGTTACGCCAAAAACAAAAAAGCGGATATTGCTTCACCTATAAAAACCATCGAAATCCGGTGTCCGTCTGCGGGGACGGCGCTGAAATAAGACCCAAAGCATACAAAATATCAAAAAATGGAGGAAACGTTTATGACAGCTGTTGCAACCCCGGACGCCGCACGGCTCGTGTTCGCCGCGGTGGCGGGCCTGATCCTTTTGCTCATCCTTATCATCAAGTTCAAAGTCCACGCCATGATCTCCATCCTGATCGGTGCGGTGGGCATCGGCCTGATGGCCGGTATGCCCCTGTCTGACATCATCGGCTCGGTCAACGAAGGTATCGGCAACACCTTAAAGGGCATCGCTCTTCTGGTGGGCCTTGGCTCCATGTTCGGTGCCATTCTGGAAGAATCCGGCGGCGCACAGACGCTGGCCGTGACCATGGTGCGCAAGTTCGGCGACGAAAAAGCCGCATGGGCGCTGGGTATCACAGGTCTGGTGGTGGCCATGCCGGTGTTCTTTGATGCCGGTCTGATCATCCTGATCCCGCTGGCCTTCTCTCTGGCAAAGCGCACCAAGCGCTCGGTCCTGTACTATGTCATCCCCCTGCTGGCCGGTCTGGCGGTCGGCCACGCCTTCATCCCTCCCACGCCGGGCCCCGTTCTGGTGGCCAGCATGCTGGGCGTTGATCTGGCTGGGTCATCCTCATCGGCATCTTCTGCGGCATCTTCGCCATGATCGCTGCCGGTCCCATCTGGGGCTCCATCTGCGGCAAAAAGTATATGATCGAGGTGCCCGAGCACGTTGCACAGCAGGCAGACATCGACGAGAGCAAGCTGCCCAAGTTCGGCACCATCGTGGGCATCATCCTGATCCCGCTGGTCCTCATCATTGCAAACTCTGTGGCAAAAGTGGTGCCCGCTCTGGCTGGCATCCAGCCCGTTCTGGCCTTCCTCGGTGAGCCCTTCATGGCTCTGCTGCTGGCTACCATCGCTGCTATGTATCTGCTGGGCACCCGTCACGGATATAACAATGCCCAGCTGGAAAAGATCATGACCAAGTCCCTTGAGCCCACCGGCATGATCCTGCTGGTCACTGCCTGCGGCGGCGTGCTGCGCTACATGCTGCAGAACTCCGGTCTGGGCGATGTCATCGGCAACGCGTGGCAAACGCCAGCCTGCCGCTGGTTCTGGTGGCCTTCATCGTGGCTGCTCTGGTGCGCATCTCCGTTGGTTCCTCTACCGTGGCTATGACCATGGCAGCAGGCATCATCTCCGCCATGCCCGGCATCAGCGAACTCAGCCCGCTGTATCTGGCCTGCGTCACCGCTGCCATCGCCGGCGGCTCCACCGTGTGCTCCCACTTTAACGACTCCGGCTTCTGGCTGGTGAAGAGCCTGGTGGGCATGGACGAAAAGACCACTCTCAAGACCTGGACCATCATGGAAACTCTGGTGGCGTCGTCGGCTTCCTGGTGGCACTGGTCATCTCCTTCTTTGCCTGATCATCCTCATCTGCGGGGCTGTGCCTGCACACAGTCTGCGCAATGCTTTGCAAATTCCTGAAATCTCCTCAGCACAGCAGACCCCCGGGCGGTTCACCGCCCGGGGGTCTGCTGCTTTCTGCTGCACCTTACAAAAGCGGAAGGTCCGGCCCGGAGGCCAGCTGGATGAAGGCGTCCATTTCCCGGGTGCAGCATTTATCCTTGTGGTAGAACATCTGGCGGTACATGGTCAGCCGGAAGTCTGACACCTCCAGAATGCGCAGATCTCCTCTGGACGCAGGCTCGGCCACAGCGAAGCGCGGCAGCAGGGAAATGCCGGAGGAGCGCTCCAGCATCTTGATGATAAAGGAGGTATCGCTGATCTCAAGGCTGGGGGTCAGCTCGATCTGGCGGGAAGCCAGAAACCGGTCAAAGGTGCGGCGGTAGTTGGCGTTGCGTTCGGTGAGGAAGAAGGGCTTGTCCAGAAGCTCTGCTACCCGGTACGGGCCGGGGTGGCCGAGGTCGATGTCCGGGGAAGCCACGAACACCACCTCCTCCGGCACCTCGTTGCACTTGTGCCAGCTGTTGGAGTAGCGCGGCTCGTCCAGAATGCAGATGAGGTCCACCTCGCCGCGCTCCATCTTTTCGATCAGCTCTTCCGGGGAGCCGGTAGTGACCCGAAGGCTGACTTTGGGGTGTTCCACCCGGAACTGATGCATCAGGCCGGGCAGACGGAAAAAGCAGAGGGATTCCAGCGTGCCGATGTGCAGGCAGCCCTCCAGCTCGGCATCCTGCTCAGGCGCGGCGGGCGTTGTGGATGGTATCCAGAATGCTGTTGGCGTATTCCAGAAAGCACTGACCTGTGCGGTCAGGATCACCCGCTTGCCCATGCGGTCGAACAGGCGCACACCCAGCTCTTCTTCCAGCGCTTTGATCTGCACGGTAACGGCAGACTGGGAATAGCCCAGACTTTCCGCTGCCTTGGAAAAGCTCTGGAACTGGGCGGCACGGATCAGGGTGTTCAGCTGGCGCACTTCCATGGCGAAGCTCCTTTGCTATTAAGATTTTTAAACAATAACTTTATTTTTATGAATTTGAATCATGCATATGTCTATGTTAAACTAAATGTGTCAACACGTCAAGTGAAAATTTGACGTTTCGTGAAAGGCTGGCCGTGCGGGCTGCGGCGGAGAGAGCGCTGTCAGGTGCCGCACAAAGGTCAGAATAGGAAAAGGAGGATTTTATTCTTATGGAAAAGAAAAAATTCAAGCTCGGACTGCTGCCGAAGCTGCTCATCGCCATCGTGCTGGGCATCATCATCGGCCAGTTCTTCCCGGTGTGGTTCTGCCGGGTCGTCGTCACGGCATCCAGCATCTTCAGCTCGTTCCTGAAGTTCATCATCCCGCTGATGATCGTGGCCTACGTCACCATGGGCATTGCCGACCTGAAGAGCGGCGCAGGCAAGCTGCTGCTCATCACGGTGGCTCTGGCCTACGGCTCCACCCTGATCGCAGGCTCGGCATCCTATCTGGTGTCTGCAAGCCTGTTCCCCAGCTTCATGAGCGAAGGCGCTCTGGAACAGATCGCCGCCACGGCTGACAACTCTCTGGTCAGCTACATCTCCATCTCCATCCCTCCGCTGCTGGACACCCTGTCTGCCGTGGTGCTGGCCTTCGTGCTGGGCCTGTGCCTGTCCACCTTGCGCGGCAAGACCATCGGTGATACACTTTATAATGGCATGAAGGACTTCTCCGGCATCATCGATCAGGTGCTGCACAGCGTCATCATCCCGCTGCTGCCCCTGTACGTCTGCGGTACCTTCATCGACATGACCAAGTCCGGCAAGACCTACGCCATTCTGGGCATCCTGTGGAAGGTGTTCCTGGTGGTCATCATCATGCATCTGGTCTGCATCTTCCTGCAGTTCTGCGTTGCAGGCGCTGTGAGCCACAAGAGCCCCTTCAAGATGATCCGCAACCAGATCCCCGGCTACACCACCGCTCTGGGCACTCAGTCCTCTGCAGCCACCATCCCGGTCAACCTGCAGTGCGCTGCGGCTGATGGCGTAAGCGAGCAGATCCGCAACTTCGTGGTGCCTCTGTGCGCCAACATCCACATGGCAGGCTCCATGATCACCATTACCGCCTGCGCAACTGCCGTCTGCCTGATGAACCAGCTGCCCATCAGCCTTGCTACCGTGGTGCCCTTCATCATGACGCTGGGCGTTGCATGGTGGCTTCTCCCGGTGCTCCCGGCGGCTCCATCATGACCGCTCTGCCCTTCCTGTACATGATCTTTGGCGCTGAGGCCGGTGACCCCAATGGCCCCATCTGCGCCATCATGGTGGCTCTGTACATCACTCAGGATTCCTTCGGCACTGCCTGCAACGTCTCCGGCGACAACGCCATCGGCGTGATCGTGGAGACCATCTACCAGAAGTTCATCAACAAGAGCAGCGCAAGCGTCTGATGCGCGGCGCGGTTTTTGACCTGACAGGAGTGACACCCCATGGCATTTATCAGTGTTTTTGATGTTCTGGGCCCGAACATGATCGGCCCCTCCAGCTCCCACACCGCAGGCGCGGAGATCATCGCCTTTCTGGCACAGAAGATGATCGCCCCGCCGCTGAAGCGGGCGGACTTTACCCTCTACGGCTCCTTTGCCAAGACCTACCACGCCACGGTACCGACCGCGCCTGCTGGGCGGCATCATGGGCTTTTCGGCCGATGATACCCGCATCCGGGATTCCTTTGCCATTGCCACCGACCGCGCCTTGGCTACAGCTTCACCCCCAATGAGGTGGAGACCGACATCCACCCCAACACGGTGGATATCCGCATGGAGAATGCGGCCGGTCAGGTGATGACCGTGCGCGGTGAATCGCTTGGCGGCGGCAAGGTGCGCATCGTGCGGATCAACGGCGTGGAGGTGGACTTTACCGGCGAGTACAATGCCCTCATCGTGGTGCAGAAGGACAAGCCCGGCGTGGTGGCGCATATCTCAAAGATCCTCAGCGACCGCGGCGTGAACATCGCGTTCATGCGCCTGTTCCGCGAGGGAAAGGGACATACGGCTTATACCATCGTGGAGTCGGACGAGCGCCTGCCCGAGGGTGTGGATCAGCTGCTGCTGGCAAACCCGAACATCAACGATGTAATGGTCGTGCAGCCGTAAGGAGGGACGAGCGATGAACATGGATTTCAAGTCCGCCAAGGAGCTGCTGGACCTGTGTGAGGAAAACCAACTGCCCATTTCGGAAGTGATGCGCCAGCGGGAATGCCTGCTGGGCGAAACGCCCCGGGATGCTGTGGATCACCGCATGGCAAAGGCATGGGAGATCATGCGTGCTTCTGCCACCCAGCCGCTGAAAAAGCCCATCAAATCCATGGGCGGCCTGATCGGCGGCGAGGCCAAAAAGCTGGAAACACATTATATAAGAAAAAAAACATCTGCGGCGACGTGCTGCAGAAGGCCATGACCTACGCCATGGCCGTGCTGGAAGTGAACGCTTCCATGGGCCTGATCGTGGCTGCACCCACCGCAGGCTCTGCAGGCGTGGTGCCGGGCATGATGCTGGCCCTGCAGGAGTGCTACCGCATCTCCGACCAGCGCATCGTGGATGCCCTGTTCAACGCCGGTGCCGTGGGCTATCTTGCCATGCGCAACGCCACCGTGGCCGGTGCCGTGGGCGGCTGTCAGGCCGAGGTGGGCATTGCGTCTGCTATGGCTGCTTCTGCCGCCGTGGAGCTGATGGGCGGCAACCCGCAGCAGTGTCTGGATGCAGCTTCCACCGTGCTGATGAACATGCTGGGCCTTGTGTGCGACCCCGTAGGCGGCTGGTGGAGTACCCCTGCCAGAACCGCAACGCTGCCGGTGTGGCCAACGCCTCATTGCAGCAGAACTGTCCCTGAGCGGCATCCGCCAGCTGATCCCCTTCGACCAGATGCTGGACGCCATGTACGCCGTGGGCAAGCGCCTGCCTGCCGAGCTGCGCGAGACCGCCCTTGGCGGCTGTGCCGCCACCCCCGCCGCCTGTGCCGCCTGCGGCCTGTGCAGCGGGAACTGATCTTTCAACATGCAGCGCCGCCGGTGTGGAAACGCCCGGCGGCGTTTTTGCGCGTTCGTGACCGGAAATGCCGGCCCAAACGGCGGGGCTTTGCATCTTTTTGTGCAAACACACCGAAAAGATGGCCGGGATGACTGGCGCTTGTCTGCGAAATGTGATAAACTAAACGCAGAAGTGCTCTGCGCAGCCCGTGCAGAGCGGCAAAAAAGATGATAAGTGAGGTCGTTTGTAATGAAGATCATTCGTGCAAAAGATTATGCGGATATGTCCCGCAAGGCAGCCAATATCATTTCGGCACAGGTCATTATGAAGCCCAACTGCGTGCTGGGTCTGGCGACTGGCGGCACCCCCGTGGGCGCGTATGCACAGCTGGTGGACTGGTACAACAAGGGCGACATCGATTTTTCTGAGGTGACCACCGTCAATCTGGACGAGTACCGCGGCCTGCCCAAGGAGCACCCGGAAAGCTACTGGAGCTTTATGCACCGCAACCTGTTCGACAAGGTGAACATCGACCCTGCAAAGATCAACCTGCCGGACGGCACCAACCCCGATGCAGAGGATGCCTGCGCAAAGTACAACCAGATCATCCACGCTGTGGGCGGCATCGACCTGCAGCTGCTGGGCATCGGCCACGACGGCCACATCGGCTTCAACGAGCCGGGCGAAGCTTTGAGCTGGAGACCCACTGTGTGAACCTGACCGCCGAGACCATTGAGGCAAACAAGCGCTTCTTTGACGGCAATGTGGATCTGGTGCCCAAGCAGGCTTATACCATGGGCATCAAGACTATCATGCAGGCACGCAAGGTGCTCATGGTGGCAAACGGCAAGGGCAAGGCCGAGATCGTCAAGAAGGCATTCTTCGGCCCCGTCACTCCGGAGGTGCCCGCAAGCATCCTGCAGATGCATCCGGACTTCACGCTGGTGGGCGACGAGGAAGCTCTGAGCCTGATCTGATCGTTCCGCGCTCTGACTGCCGCACGGTGCAATGCTGTGCGGCAGTTTTTTGCTGCCAACGGCTTTACAATCGCGCAAAAAGGCGGTATTCTTTTATATATGACACTTTTCTCAGGGAGGAAACCATGGATATCCGCCAGCTGCACTACTTTCTGGTATTGTGCGATGAAATGAATTACAGCCGCGCGGCACAGCGGCTGTTTTTGTCACGGCAGGCACTGCGGCAGAGCATCTCTGCGCTGGAAGCCGAGCTGTGCGGGCCGCTGTTCCTCAGCGCCCACCACAAGCTCACCCTTACCGACCGCGGCATGAGCCTGCAGCGCCATGCCGCGCCAGTAGTGGAGCAGTTCCAGCAGATGCAGGCATCCCTGCGGGCCGAGATCCAGTCGGCGCAGCCGGTGCGCATCGGCATCAGCGTGTCGCTGGTGCCGGACTACCTGCCGGATTGGAGACCCAGCTGGACAAGTTCCGCCAGCAGTATCCCCATGTGGAGATGCGCTTCCGCATGATGGACAACGATGCGGTGGCGGACGATGTGGAGCAGGGGGAGCTGGACGCGGGTCTGGTCATCGATCTGGGCTGTGCTGCGCCGGTACTGGCCCGCACCACCCTGCGGGCAGACCCCGCCTGTCTGCTGGTGCCCCGGGGGCACGCGTTCTGGGATAAGGAGAGCATCCCGCTGGCAGAGCTGCGCGGTCAGCGGGTGCTGCTGCCCAGCTTGCGGCAGGATCTGTTCAGCCGCTGTGGTCGGCCTGCGCCCGGTTGGGCTTTGCGCCGAATGCGGAGATCGGCCCCAGCTTTTATCAGGCCTATTATCTTGTGCAGGAGCAGCTTTGCACCTGTCTGACCCGCTATGAACCGGGAGCCAGACGGGAACTGGACCGTGTGCGGGATGTGCTGCTGGAAGATCTGCCCCCGCTGTGCGTCTCACTGGTGCAGCGGCGGATCATTCCTCTGCCTACATCGACCTGCTGCGCAGCTACCTGATGGAGGTGCTGGGCGGTTCGGCCAGCCTGCCGCCCCGCCGCGGACGGCCCGCAAAGCCGTTCTACAATTTCCCGGTGCTGTCCAGCGCTGCGGCAAAGGCTGCACCGGCCCACCCGGTGCCCGGCACCCAGCTGGATTTTGCCGGCGGCACCAACTTCCGGGAGCTGGGCGGTTACGAAGCCGACGAGGGCAAGCATATCAAGTGGGGCCAGATCTGCGCGGCATCCCTACCTGCAAGCTCACCGGTGAGGCCGACCGCGCGAAGCTGGACGCGCTGGGCCTGCGCCTGATCCTTGATCTGCGCAGCAGCGGGGAAGTGCAGAAAGAACCGGACTACGTACCGGACGGTGCACGTCTGGTGCAGATCTGCGGCCTGTGCGCCGAGGACGGCCACGAGATCTCCTTTGCGCCGGATGATATCGCCGCCTGATGAAGGGCTATGAAGAAAGCGCCGACGGCAGCACCTTCGTGCAGGCTATGTACGAGCGGATGCTGTTTGGCAACAAGGCGTTCAAGGAGCTGTTCCGCGCGCTGGAAGCAGGCGAGACCCCCATCCTATTCCACTGCTCGGCCGGCAAGGACCGCACCGGCGTGGCGGCCATGCTCATTCTGCTGGCACTGGGCGCTTCGGATGAGACGATCTGTGCGGACTATGAGCGCACGAACCTCTGCCGCAAGGCTGAGATCGACGCAGTGCTGGCGGAGCACGCCGAAGAGATCACGGCAAACCCGGCCTGCCGGATGCGCTATTACCGCAAGGCGGGCGTGGACCCGGCAGCCGCACCCTTTGTGCTGCGCACCATCCGCGCAAAATACGGCAGCGCGAGAACTATCTGGAAGCCGAATACGGCCTGACCCCTGCGCGCCTGATGCGGCTGCGCAGGATGTATCTGGAATAAACGGGAACGGGGACGGCATCCGGTGTGGATACTGTCCCTGTTTTCTGCACAAAATGTTCTGCGGGGCAGGGTTTTCCTCTTGACAAGCGGGCAATTGTTTCGTACTATAATTAGTAGTATGGAATAAAAGACGCTGTGTGCAGGTCGTTCCCGTGACCCGTGTCCCTTACAGGCAGAGCCTGCCTGTTTTTATATAAGATAGAACTGTAGATAGAAAAGCTTGCAGCCTGTTCGTGCGGCATTTGCCGTGCGTGTGGTCTTGTTGCCACTTTTTGCATTGAAAGCTCACTTATAAAAAATGTTTGCAGCCTACACCTGCCCTACAGCGTCTCCTGCTTATGATTCAGAATTTTGAATTTTAACAAAGGAGAGTGAAATGCGATGTCCACGATCATCTGGATCGTGATCTTGATCGTCGCGCTTGCTGCGGGCATCGGTGCAGGCTATTTTATTGGTTACAACAACCGTAAAAAGACCGCCGAAGCCCAGATCGGCAGCGCAGAAGCCGAGGCCACCCGTCTGGTGAACGAAGCAATCAAGACCGCAGAACAGAAGCGCAAGGAAGCGGTTCTGGAAGCAAAGGACGAGGCCTTCAAGCTGAAGGCCGAGGTGGATGCCCAGAAGGCAGAAGCCGATAAGGAGATCAAGCAGCGCCGTGCGGAGATCAGCCGTCAGGAGAACCGCATCGACCAGAAGGAAACCGCCCTCGACCGCAAGACCGAGGTACTGGAAAAGAAGGAAGAGGAGCTGAAAAAGCGCGCCGCTGAGGCCGAGGAGCGTCTGGCCGAGATCGAGGCCCTGCGCGCCAAGGAGATGGAGCGGCTGGAAACGCTGGCCGGTCTGAGTCAGGAGGACGCCCGCGAGGTGCTGCTGCACAAGGTGGACGAGGAGCTGACCCACGAAAAGGCCGTGCGCGTTGCCGCCTACGAGACCGACCTGAAGGAAAACTGCGACAACATCGCACGCAACCTGATCGGTCAGGCCGTCAGCCGCTGCGCTGCCGACCACTGCAGTGAGACCACCGTCAGCGTGGTGCCACTGCCCAGCGACGAAATGAAGGGCCGCATCATCGGCCGCGAGGGCCGCAACATCCGCGCTCTGGAGACCGCGACCGGCGTGGACCTGATCATCGACGATACCCCGGAGGCCATCACCCTGTCCTCCTTCGACCAGACCCGCCGCGAGGTGGCCCGCATGACGCTGGAACGCCTGATCGGTGATGGCCGCATCCACCCCGCCCGCATCGAGGAGACGGTGGAAAAGTGCCGCCACGAGCTGGAGCTGCAGATGAAGCGCGAGGGCGAGCGTGCCGTGATGGAGCTGGGCATCCATGGTCTGCACCCGGACCTGATCAAGCTGATCGGCCGGTTGAAGTACCGCACCAGCTTTGGCCAGAACGCCCTGACCCACAGCATGGAGGTGGCATGGGTGGCCGGTCTGCTGGCAGGCGAAATGGGTGTGAACGTGACCATGGCACGCCGTGCTGGTCTGCTGCATGATATCGGCAAGGCACTGGACCACGAGATCGAGGGCAGCCATGTGCAGATCGGTGTGGATATCTGCCGCAAGTACAAGGAAAATACCCAGATCATCCATGCCATTGAGCTCACCACGCGACGTGGAGCCCAAGACACCGCTGGCCTTCATCATTCAGGCTGCCGACGCCATCAGCGCTGCACGCCCGGGTGCCGCCGCGAGAACGTGGAAAGCTACGTCAAGCGTCTGGAAATCTGGAGGAGATCTCTTCCAGCTTTGAGGGCGTGGAGCAGGCCTTTGCCGTGCAGGCAGGCCGCGAAGTGCG
>ENA-OQAA01000700-OQAA01000700.1-human-gut-metagenome-genome-assembly--contig:-NODE-700-length-21472-cov-2.441555_pt1 | contig 21472 bp, 20 predicted proteins | sample MGYA00242489_ERZ504515 | MGnify/ENA primary metagenome ERZ504515 (study PRJEB26092, sample SAMD00036237) | human gut metagenome | host: Homo sapiens | study: EMG produced TPA metagenomics assembly of... | reverse complement strand
CACGCCGTGGTTTGTGGAATGTAAACTGTATCTTACGAAGAATAAATAGGCTCTTGAATAACTATTCTAGCCGAAGTGTAGCGTTTTTATCTTATAGGAAAATAGCGGTGAATTCCTTTTTCGAAATTCGGGGTGAATGCGCCTTTCCCCAGATTCTCCTTGATCTCCTCGATCGGCCAGAAACGTCCTCCGTCCAGTTCCTCGGGATCGGGGGTGATGGGGCATCGTAAGTGGTCCGGAAGCTGTTTACCAATTCCTTCTCTATGGAAGACTCGAATATATAACGTTTGATGAAGACAGGCGTAAAATCAGTAATGCCCAATTCCTCACGAACCTCACGGCGCAGGGCCTCTTCCACGCTTTCTCCATAATCAATATGCCCACCTACGGCCGTGTCCCATTTTCCCGGTTGTATATCCTTGTTCATGGAACGTTTTTGTAGATATAGATCTCCATCCTTATTAAAGATATGTAAATGGATTACGGGATGTAGCAACTTACTTCCGCTATGACATTCCTTGCGAGTAGCCTTTCCGATCGTCTCACCTTCCTCGTTTACCAGAGGAAACCATTCTGTTCTCATATTTTAAATAGACTTTAATTTACTGATAACCGTACCTAACTCCTCATCCGTTAAATTATTTCCATACGTAGCGTAATCCAAGCGGAACGTACATCCATTCTTGTATTCAGAGCAGCCATAAGCGGTTTTGCCCCGGAGGATAGAGCCTTTGTGACAGATGGGGCAAACGGGCTTATCCGTTGATGGAAGCTCCAATTCAGGAGTAGCCTCTGCTTTCTCTTTCTCTTTCTCTTTCTTGGCACGAGGCTTACGAGGTTTCTTTTCCTTTTTCTCCTTGGGTTCGTCTTTGGGAGTTTCTTTAGCTGCTTTAGACGTATCCTCAATCGTAATCGTTCGCCGGGTTTGGTCGGAAAGGACGTTTATGACGACCTCGTTTACCATCTGCTTCAACTCATCAAGGAAAGTACGGGCCTCATAAGTTCCCCGCTCGATCTGACGAAGCTTCTTCTCCCAAAGACCCGTCAACTCCGCGCTTTTCAGCAGTTCCTCATGGATCGTGCCGATCAATTCCGCACCGGTAGCGGTGGGATAAAGATTCTTGCGCTCCTTCCGTATATAATTACGCTTGAACAAGGTCTCAATGATCGCCGCACGGTAGAAGGGCGGCCGATACCGTTTTCCTTTAAGGCTTCCCGCAGCTCGTCATTATCCACTAATTTACCGGCGGTTTCCATCGCCCGCAATAAAGTTGCTTCCGTATAGGGTTTCGGAGGCTGGGTCCAAGTCTCTTTCAAGATCGGTTTATGCGGGCCGCTTTCTCCTTTCACGAAATCGGGCAATACGCCTTCTTCCTCGGTAGGTTCAGCCTCCGGATCTTTCTGCTCGGCTCCGAATACGACACGCCAACCCGGTTTGAGGATTTGCTTTCCGGTCACCTTGAATTCCACCTTATCCACTTGACCAAGACCGTAGTGGTCGATATCTCGCAATCCGGATAAAAGGCGGCGATAAAACGACGGGCTACCAAATCGTACACCTTCCGTTCCGTATCCGTAAGATTGCGGGCGGGGACTCCGGTAGGGATAATCGCATGGTGATCGGTAACCTTCGAGTTATCGAACACCTTCTTGCTCTTCGGCAATTTTTGATTCATCAAAGGAGCGGTAAGCTCCGTATAATCCACCAACCCTTTCAAGGTATTGGGAACTTTCGGATAGATATCATCACTAAGGAAAGTCGTGTCCACACGTGGGTAGGTTGTCACCTTCTTCTCGTAGAGCGATTGGATCAGCTTTAGGGTATCGTCCGCCGTAAACGCGAATTTCTTATTACATTCCACCTGCAACGAGGTCAAGTCGAATAGGCGAGGGGCGAATTCCTTCCCTTTCTTCTCGGTGATACTGGTAACGGTAAAATCCTGTTCCTTTACCTTCTCCAGAAAAGCCTCACCTTCCTCTTTCTTCGTGAACTTACCTTTCGTGGCGGAGAAAGTCGTATTCCTGTAAATGGTCTTTAATTCCCAATAGTTCCGGCTTGAAATTGTCGATCTCGGCTTGCCGGTTTACGATCAAGGCGAGCGTCGGGGTTTGCACACGGCCGATCGATAATACCTGCCGGTTCTGCCCGTAGCGCAAGGTATAAAGGCGGGTGGCGTTCATCCCCAGCAACCAGTCACCGATGGCACGGGATAGCCCGGCCTCATATAACTTATTGAATTCCGTCTGTTCTTTTAGTTTTTGGAAACCTTCCCGGATCGCCTCCTCTGTAAGCGAGGAGATCCAAAGGCGGTAGACGGGGCATTTACAACCTGCCTTTTGCATGACCCAGCGTTGGATCAACTCCCCCTCTTGGCCGGCATCACCGCAGTTGATGACCATCTCGGCATTTTGCATCAGGCTCTCGATTACCTTGAATTGTTGCTCATACGTAGGATTCTCGATTAGTTTGATACCGAACCGGGGAGGGATCATAGGTAGCGACCCCAGACTCCAGCGTTTCCAGTTCTCCGCGTATTCATGCGGTTCTTTCAGGGTACACAAATGCCCGAATGTCCAAGTTACCTGATATCCGTTTCCTTCGATATACCCATTCATTCGTTGGGTTGCCCCTAATACTTCCGCGATTTCCCGGGCCACACTCGGCTTTTCGGCGATACAAACTTTCATCAATACATCATCCTTTCTTAAATGAACAGACAAAAATACATGATTATTTCCGAATGAGCAAAGATGTTTGTTATCGTGAGTTTATAAAGCTGTATGATGGAGTTGCTGATTTTGGTTCAATTTGTTTTTACCTTTGGGAATTTTGCATACATTTGAACCTATGTAATCGAAGTGGGAGAATAAGTCGAATGGCAGACATTGATTCAGAGAAAGAAAGAAGGCTTGTGGCGGACTTGCTAGAAGGGGACGAGTCGGCCTTTTGTGAATTATATGCCTGTATAAGGATCGCCTGATGTGGTTTTCCTTGAAATTCCTTAAATCCCGGGATATGGCGGAAGATGTTTTTCAGGATGCTTTCGCCTCTATTTGGCAGAATCGCCGTTTCTTGAACCCGAATGTACCTTTTGGCCCGTATGTGTATACGATCGTGAAAAATCGGATCTTAAACCTGTTGGCGGGACTGGATCGTGAGTTGGAGCTGAGGGATAAGATACGGTCCGCCTCATTGGATAGCACGAACGAGACGGAGGACTCGGTATTGGATACGGATTTAAACGCATTGTTGGATAAGGCGCTTGAAACGTTGACCCCACAACAAAAAAGGGTTTTTGATATGAGCCGTAAAGATATGAAATCCCATAAGGAGATAGCCGACAGTTTGGGTATCTCGGTATATACGGTACAACAACATATCTCTACGGCCTTGAAAGTGATCCGGGCGTTTCTGGCTAAATATGCGGAGACTTATATGAAGCTACTGCTCTAAAAACACACCTCCCTTTATTCATATTCCCGATAGGCACCGAACCGGGCTAAGCGATCCTCGCCGAGTTGTTCCGGTACAGGTTGCGGGGAGAGGCCCAAGCCTTCGTTGATCTGTTCCCAAAGTCCCGTACGGGTGTAAGTTTGATGCACTTTCTGGAAATGGGTGGATAGTAATAAATCCTTGGCTTCTTGATATTGCTTCTTATCAATCAGTAGCTGTACCTTTCGCTCGACCACCCATTCATCAGAGGACGCGTTTATCTTATCCAGCCATTTTTCCCGTTCCGATAAAGCCTCTGTTCCAAACTTCTTTAATACTTTATCCCGCTCGATAACCAACTGGGGATGTAGGTTCAACCACGAGTCTCGGGGATAGCGGCGTAAGTATCTCTCGCCTTTTCCCACGCCTGCCGACGAACATATAGCCTTGCCAATAAAGCTTTTGCCAGATCGATATCCGGGATGGATAGTTGTTCGATCGCCTCCTCTACACGTTCTCTTCCAGCCAACCAAGTCCCATAGTGGAATTGCCAATAATCCCGTTCCGACCGGGGAGATATTTGGATCGCCCAACGAAAAGCATCGTCCAGATCTTCCATGCCGGATGGAGCCCACTGCCCGTCTTCCGGATAGGGGCGGGCGGGAAGGCATGGACTTATTCTTATAGGCATCGGCTAAGGCGATCCAGATGGAAGATTCATTCTTCCGGGCCCAGTCGAATAGCGGGATGCGATCGATCGGGCGAAGCCTTAATGCCGGAACCTTTAAGGAATAGATATCCAAAGGATGATCTGTCGGTATCCAATATTCTACGTGATTCTTTTTCTCGCCGGGACGCAATTCGAGCTTGATGGACTGGTCGCTGATCGGGCCACCTTGGATTTCTACGTAAGCTGCCGGTCGGGGGTACTGAGCATGGACCATTCCTTGTCGCCGCTACGCCATAACTCCATAGCTTGATACCGGGCGTACTGGATTCGTCGGCGATATGATAGAGCCCGCTGCCCAAGGAGGGAGTGTAGGCCCCGAAAGTATTCACGTCTTTCGTTTTCCAGAAGTAGCCGGTCATCTCTTTGATATCCCGTTCATGATGGGTTCCTTCCGTTTTCCAGTCGATCGTGTCCAACGTGGAGGCATGGGATAATACGGTCCGTTCGGGAAATCGTATTGGGTATCCGGTGCGCAAGGAAGGGCGGCGTTGGACCATGACATCCATGGATAGGCTTGCTTTCCCGGGTTGTAGTAAACAACCCTTTGGGTAAGGCATTCGTCCTTATCTCCTAAGGAATATTCTACAGACCATTGCATACCGTAATGAGATTCCCGTTCTCCGCATGTTACATATGTGCGGTCTCCCGTATGATCGATCTGATAAAGCACCGGCTCATTTTGCGTGGGAGAGTGGGAGATCGGGAAACTGACCTCGATCCCCCCGGCCACGAAATAGAAACGGGGTAATATCCGTGTGTATTTGATTACGTCTGGCCTGTACAAGACCTCCTTGCCGCTCTCCTTGTGAGTGAGGGATATTACTTTCCCGCAAAGATCGGGGCAGATGATAGCCTTGACTTTCTCGTTCTCTAGCGAGATCATCCGGTACCTTTTAGGCACCGGACGATTTGAGGTCTCGCTATAACTCATATAGGGGGATACGCCATTCGGGTCCAAGGCGGTCGGTAGCGGGCCGGTGGGCGTCAATACGTGCGTCAGCTGTATCTGGTCGAACTCCTCGCAAACAACACCTGTTGTCTGCGAGAAGGCCGGCCCTGCGGCTACGCTTGCATGAGTGATAGGATTAAACGATATGCTTTTATGTCTTTCCTGCTATATAAGCCCATTATTTCGCCAAAAGATCGGACAGTTGACGGATGATGAGGTTACCCTTACGTACATCCGCCGAGATCTTGTTCTCATCGAACTCTTTCTCTTTCGGGAAGATAGACAAATGTTGGTCTAGCTGCTTCAATAAGCCTTGGGCTTGAGCGTTACCCGATTGGGCGGTCAGTTCCCGTAAGATACGGACCTTCTCGAAATCCACGATACCTTCTCTCATTTTCTCGAAGCGGATGCAACTTTTGCCTCCCGGATATACCATGTAGCAATCGCCTGCTGCCCAAGAGCCATGACGTGCGTCGCGATCGGCATCTTCCGGCCAAGCGTCGTAAGCCCATCGCAAGAAGCCGTCATAACCATACGCCATTACATACCAACTGATCCAACGTCCCTCGATAGGAGGAGAGAACACGAAGTTGTTCGGGATCGGCGGGTTACAGCATACGTATACGGTGGACGTGCGTCCGGTGGCGGCCCGTGCCTTTTGCTCGGCGATGGTAGGTTCCTCTCCGTAAAGGAAAGAATAATCGTCCAGCAGTCCGTCCAATTCCTTATGCCAATTGCCGGCGTAAGTGATCTTCCAGCATTTATCATGGTTGCGCACGACATTGATAGCCGCTAAGGTCTCTTCCATCGGATTCTCGTTGATTCCGATATAGGTGATGTCCAACCAGCTTTTAGCTTCTAGATGGAACTTGAAATCCGTGAGGAAGATATTCCACATCTTCTTGAATTCCTCCGAGCTTGGCGCCCAGTTGATATAAGAATAATCGCCCGTAGCCTCGTCCTTATAGCGGTGACGGAATCCCCAAGGAATCGGGGTATAGAGGGTGATTGCCTCGTCGATGCCACATTCCATTGCTAATTCTACGTACTCGTCGAAGATCTTGTAGTCGAAGGCCCATGTGCCGTCCGCTTTCTTGATCCACTCGATCATACCCCCCTCGATCATATAGGAGTTATCGGACCAAGGAGAATGTACTCCATAAGTCGTGATGTAGGTACCACCCGCATCGGCATAATGCTTCAAATGCTGCTTGAGAAGCATTTTATGTTCTGGTGACCACGGTTCCACGTGATTGTACCATGCCACGGCCCACGGTTCTGCCATAGGTCCAGACGGTATTTCCAGTCTTTCGGATAGGGGAGCAACTGGTTTTGCACCACGATCTCCAGATTCAATAGTTGAGGAGCCTTGCCTTTCGCCCGCACCTCCACCTGTCCTTTATACGTGCCGGGAACGGTTCCTCTCGGCACATCCACCATCATCCATACCGGACGGGTGGTTTGGGAAGGGAGATCGAAGCGGTCCAGCGTCTCGAAACGGTCTGGCATCAAGAAGCCGGATTTGTAGGGAGATTCCCCGCAGATGGCTTTTTTCTCGGCATACGGATAATTGGACAATACGTAACGCACCAACTCGAAGGTAATCCGATCTTTCGGGATGATGTTTCCCTCGGCGCTCCTCAAGTCCTGCGTAGAGACACGTACTTGTTCCAACGCTTCTGACGACCATACCAATATCTGGGCATTCGCTCTTTCCCCCCTCCAAACGGTCGTAGAGTAGGAAGATGATAAATCGTTGTCATGGTTTACGGGACTTCCTTCCGGAAATAAAGCCGGTCGGTCGATCCGAAGGCGGAATGGATACCCGCCTGATTGCTCCAAGCGGGTTCATTCACGCAAAAATCAAATGTTAACTCCGGGTCATAGTGGTGACTCCGTACAGGGACAAACGTGGAATCCATCTGCCCGGATACACTTGGCCTAGACTGATATGAGAATAAATAAAAAAACTAGCTACCGCTAAAAAGTATTTCTTCATGCTATAAAAATTTAAGATAATTCATATTTAAATGGGATTCCCCTCCCGGATAGGTAGGCCCTACCTATACGAGAAGGTAGGGCCTACCCTCATATATATAGTCGCTTATTCTTGGAAAAACCCTTACCAGCCCGGATTCTGTTCCAAGGTTCCTTTCGACAATTGTACCTGTTGCAAAGGTATCGGTGACAGCCAATGCTTCGGTGTCTGGAACTTGCGGGCGGATGCGGGTTGGGCGATGATAAAGCCATCGCTATCCACCTGTATATCCTGCCCGATCACCAACTCCGGGAATTTCTGTTGATACTCCGTACCCACGAATTTCACGCCACGGATCGCAAGGGGAAGAACCGTTTCCGCCGTGCCCCAACGACGTAGGTCGTCCCGGCGGTATCCTTCGAATGCCAGTTCCACGGTTCTCTCACGCCGGATCTCTTCCAGCATATTCAGTCCGTTGGCGGAGACGAAAGCGTTGGTTAGGTGAGGCATATTCGCCCGGTTTCTCAGATCATTGATGGTGATGTCTAACTGATCGTCCGTGATTTGTCCGTTCTTCTCGTATAAAGCCTCGGCGAGGATCAGCAGGACTTCGGCGTAACGAAACTCCTTGAAGTCGTATTCGCCGATGAATTGAGCGGCATCCAATGTCTCATCCAAGAACTTACGGATCATATAGCCTGTGCGTGTAGCGCTATTCCCTACAAATCCCGGATAGGTAGGTGTCCAGAGACCTCCCTCGAAAAAGACCTCGCTACCGGGAACGATAAACGTCTGCTCCATACGGGAGTCCCGGTTCTCGAATTCACTCGTCTGGTATTGGAATCCCTTAAATAAAGGAGATTTATCGATGGGCAGACCATCGTTACATAAATACATATCCGCAAGGTTTTTTGTAGGAACCATGGCACCGAACCAAAGTTCCCGTGTCCAGTTATGGGTCACTCTCAATTTATAATAACGCCTTGCCAATAAGACCTCCTTGCTATCATCCCCCTCTAAGATATGTAGATATTTATAGCTTTCCTTCCCTTTATCCCGGAACAAGGCGTATTCCTTGGAATCCACTAAGGCTTGGGCGGCATCGATGGCCGATTGGATATACATATCGGCGTTGGAGCCTTGATGGTATTTCTCCCAAGTTCCCTCGTACAAGGATACGCGGGCTTTTAACGCTAAGGCGGCCCCTTGCGTGGTACGGCCCAATTCCTCGGTAGTCAACTGGCTTTGCTTGGGAAGCAAAGGAATCGCCTTATCGAGATCGTCGATGATAAAATCAATGATCTCCTGCTGGGAGGAGCGAGGCGTGTAAAGCTGTTCCGAGGAGGTATTCAAGGGAATCTCTATCTTGGGAACCCCTCCGTAGAATTTGACCAGTTTCCAGTAGTTGTAGGCCCGGAAGAAATGGGCCTCAGCTTTCCAGCGTCCGATCTCGTCATCGGTCAATCCAGACTCCTCCGCTTTCTTGAGCAGATAGGAAGTGGATTGGATGAATTTCCAAGCTCATCCCAATCATCCGAATTGACCGGTGCTAAATAAGAACCATCGCTTACGTCGTCCGCCCCCGATCCGAAAGCGATATCCGAGTTCTTATCTATATATTGGGAGGCCTCCATCAGGCTGAAGTAGAAATCATTGGCGGCCAACTCGAAATCAGAAGGCTTTTGCCAAAATACGGTGTCGGACACTTGATCCATAGGTGTCATATCCAAGTCGCAACTAGATAGCCCGAGTGTGGCCGATAGCGCTATAATTATATTAAATCGTCTCATACTGCTAATTTGTTTTTTCGTGGAACCTTAGAAAGTTAAGTCAATACCGAAAGAATAATAACGTTGGAACGGATAATTGAATCCGGCTTTGTCCGACTCGGGGTCCCATCCTCCTTTTACGTTATGTATCTCGAATAGATCCTGTCCGCTTACGTAAAAGCGTGTCCGTTCGATGCCTAGTTTCTGTAACGCACCTTTGGGGAGCGTGTAGCCTATCTGGATATTCTTTAGGCGAATGTAGCGGCGTTGATCTTTTGCAGGGTGGATGCCTGATAATTCCAATGCCGGATCTCCATGCGTCAAGCGGGGATAATAGCGTCCGGGCGATCCTCGTTCCATGTCTGGCCGTAGTAGAACTGAGGCGGGTATCTCCACCAGTCGCTCCAAGGCATGGCGAAGTCTCCTTCACGGAACAAGGTGCGCTTGGCAACTCCTTGGAAGAATACGCTGATATCGAAGTTATTCCATTTAGCGCCCAGATTCAATCCGAAGGAATAGCGGGGAGTGGTGGAGCCAACGTATTCGGCGTCGCCGTCATCCCCATCTTTATCACCGTAGGTGGAGATCTTACCGTCGCCGTTCAAATCCTTGAACTTCGCGTCTCCGATGCCGATATTGGAAGGTACGCCCTCTAGTTTCTTATAAGCGTCGAGATCCGCTTGGTCCTTGATCACGCCATCGTATACGTAAGCGAAATAGGAATTCATGGGATAACCTTCCCGGGTCTCGTTCAATCCTAGTTTATAGGTATCGGCACCTCCGTATTCAACTAATTTGTTCACGGCGTCGGTCAACTGGAATTGGGCAGAGTATTCAACGTTGCCGATCTTGTCGGTCCAGTTCAATGTCAACTCGAAGCCGTTCGTGCGTAATTTACCCGAGTTCGAGTAGGGTGCCTCCGCACCTAACATGCTGGGATAAGTTACCGGAATTAACATATTATTATTCATTTTTACGAAATAATCAAACGAGAAGCCGAGGCGGGAATCAAGGAAAGCGGCATCGACACCCACGTTGACATTCTCCAGAATTTCCCATGTCCGGTCTACCCCGGCCAATACGTCTAAGCCCATGGCTTGGCTTTGGGAACCGTTTCCGAACGGATAGATTAATTTAGTTCCCCAGCCATCGTCCCTAAACTTTAGCAACTGGATATAGTCATACAGGCGGATACCTTCTTGGTTTCCGGTCTGTCCGTATGATGCTCTTAACTTCAGCTCATTGAATACCTTGGAGTTTTTCAAGAAGTTTTCTTGCGAGATACGCCAGCTGGCGGAGACTCCGGGAAACATTCTCCACCTGTTGCCGGGGGCGAAACGGGAACTACCGTCATAACGGAAGTTTGTCTCCAGAATGTACTTGTTCTTAAAGCTGTAGCCTAGGCGGGCGAAGGTAGAGCCGGTAGCCCAATGCTCGGCTTTGGCGTCGTTCTTCATATTTCCCGTGCCTCCGAGGTTAAGCTCCCACAGCTCATCCGAGATGAAGTTATCACGGCGTGCATGAACATGCGGACTTCCTCCGTCTCGTAGGCCATACCTAACATGGCGTCCAGATGGTGGTCCGGGCCGAAGTTCTTATCGTAATTCAAGTAGGCCGTGTAATTTTGGTAAACGGTCTCTTCTGTCGTGCGATCCACGGCAGACTGCTCCGGACTTCCCGCTCCGGTGTAGTAGGTGATATTATTGTCCCATGTATAAAGAGGGATCGCTTTCGCTATATCCTCATTGTTCTTGTTCTTATAATTAACACCGGCTTGGGCGGTTAAGGTCAGTCCGTCGATAATGTTGGCGATTAACCTGAAATTACCATTCATCTCCCGGGTCTTGAACGTGGCGGTCTCGCTCTCTTTGGCCAACGCTACGGCATTGCTCCAGCCTCCTTGGGTGAAGAAGTTACCATCGGCATTATAGACCGGGTGGTTAGGCATATCCAGAATCGCCTCACCGATTACCCACGCTCCGTTGCTGCCTACATCGGTACGTTTATTATTGTCCAAGGCTACTTTGGTTTCCAGCTTTAACCAATCCGTGATCCTATAATCGTAGTTCATACGTAGATTATACTTGGTGTTATTGTCGTCGGCATATTTTACGACTCCGAATTGCTTGCTATAACCGGCGGATAAATAATAATTGGATTTCTCGCCGCCACCGGAGATAGTGAGATTGTGCTTATGCTGAACGCCGTTGTTCAACAGCTCGTCCATCCAGTCCGTGTTCGTAAAGAACAATTTCCATCCTCCATACAACGGGTGATCGATCGGATTCGGGTCGTTGGACAAGATCCTATCCAGAAGCTCTTGCGTATACATAGGGGCGGAGCCGTTATGGATATTGGCCTCGTTGTCCATGATCGCCATCTCATAATTGGTTGGCGCTTTCATCATACCGGTCATCTTGGAGATCGACAAGTTTCCATTGTAAGTGATCTTAGGTGCGCCGGTCGCTCCCTTCTTAGTCGTAATCAAGACAACGCCGCCTGCGGCCCGTGCTCCGTAAATAGAGGCGGAGGCATCTTTTAAGACGGAGATGGCATCGATATCCTGCGGATTGATCATATTGATATCACCGGGAATACCATCTACTAAAACCAGCGGGGCATTGTCTCCGTTAGCGGATGAGACTCCACGTATGTTCATCTTAAAGTCCTCGTTACCCGGTTGGCCGGAGCTTCGTTGGATAACCATTCCCGGTATTTCTCCCTGCAAGGCGGATAGCACGTTGGTCACGGGCTTAGATTCGATAACCTCGGAGGTGACTTTCGAGATCGCTCCGGAAAGATTGCTTCGTTTCTGTGTTCCGTAACCAATCACGACTACCTCATCAAGCTTCTGGGCGTCTTCCTTTAGCTGGATATTAAGGGTCTTGTTGTTGCCTACGGCCACTTCTTCCGATAAATAGCCGATGTAAGATATGAGCAGGATCGATTTACCATTCGCCTCGATGCTATACTCACCGTTCAGGTCGGTAACTGTCCCTTTGGACGTACCTTTTACCACGACGTTCGCCCCGATGATCGGTTCGCCCCGTTCATCTGTAATGATACCGGTCACTTTCCGGTCTTGCGTCACTGGAACGGAGGCGTTGCCTGCGTTTCCGAGACTGACGGCTATCGTGTTATTCTCTCGCTTAAAATAAAGATTGGCTTGCCGGGTGATCTCGTTCAATACGCTGTTGATGGGAGCGTTTTTGAACTTTAGGTTAACTTGTACGTTCCGGTTCGCGATGGCTTCTCCATAGAAAAACTTAATCCTGTCTGCTTCGACAAATCATCGAAGACTTTTTGTATGGGTTGGTTTTTTACTTGAATCGTTATTCTTTCTTTTTGATTTTCTTGGGCTTGCAGAGGCTTAGGGGAGCTTAACGCTAAAAAAACTAAAATAATAGAACAACACATCCAATTATACCTAGTAATAGTTGGAAAGTTCATAATTTTGTATGTTTAAAGGTTGTTTTTATACACTTTTAAAAACAGTCCGATTTATGTAATCTCCAAGGGGTCCAATCCAAGGGTGTACATATCGGGAAAGATAAAGGGAGATCGAAGGTCAGAGGTCGGTTTCCCTTTTTATGTGGCTATGCTTAGGTCGTATCTTTCATGGCAAATCGATTTTAAGGTTAATAACTCGTTTTGTATAACACGATCCGGTTTCCTTCCGTCCGGTATCGGATGCCGGTTGAATATTGAATTGCGTTCAGTACGGCTTCCAGACTTTTATTGTCGTGCTCGCCATAGATGTAATCGTCGAATACGACATTCGGATCGAGTACGATCTCTTGATTATACATCCGCTCCAAATCGTGTATAACGCTACTGATAGGTGTTCGGTTGAAATAAAGGCCACCTTGCAGCCAAGCCGTTACTTTTTGGGCGTCCTCGTTCTTTTTAAGGATCTCTCCATTCGCGTTATTCACGATTACTTGCTCGTTCGGTAATAGACGCATTACGCTTTCGGGCATATCCACCTCAACTTTTCCGGTCCGAACGCTGACGGCTATCAACTCATCCTCTTGATAGGCTTTTACGTTGAAAGAGGTTCCGAGTACTTTTACGTCGGCTTGTCGGGTACGGACGATGAAGGGCTTGCCCTCGTCTCTCATGACATTGAAAAAAGCTTCTCCTTCCATTTCTACCAAACGGATGTCAGAGGTAAATTCCGTTGGGTATCGCATGACGGTACCGGCGTTTAGATGAACGACCGTACCATCGGGAAGGGTGACTTGCTTATGTTCGCCATGATTGACGCTTATTTCCGTTAGGAGATGGTCGCTGGCAGATGCATGCTGCTTCGCTGAATGATTTAGGTATAGTTTCGCTCCGAATCCGATGGAAACGATAATCGCTATGCTCGCCGCATACTTGATGAAAGTGGATAGGGAGATTCTTCTTTCTCTTTTACGTGTCTTATCCAACAGGTCTTGCGCCTCCTTTTTATAAAGCAGATGATTATGGGAATCGGATTGAGGTAAGTCCTGCGCTTCGCTCCAGACCCGGTCCATTTCGCTTTCTAATTCTGCTCGCTCCGTTATGGATGAGGCTAACTTCCGCAAGGTCTCTATATCGTTCCGTGTATAGAGTCCATTTACGTATCGGATTAATAAATCGCTTATATGTTTGTTTTCTTCTTCCATTATTTCTCGTGCTATATTAATAGTACAAAGAAGTCCGGGAGAACTGGGATATCATTAACTTTTATTAGTATATGATTTTATTATCTTTGCGAAACGATATGTGATGCTAAATGAAAGAGAGACAAATTATAAAGTCGTTGAAAGAAGGAGATAGGGAGGCTTTTTCGATGTTGTATAAACAATATTGGGAAAAGGTTTATCATTTCTGCGGGCTTTATTTGAATAATCGGGATGTGGCCGAGGATGTGGTACAAGAGGTGTTTATCAAGGTCTGGGAGTCGAGGGAATTCATCCGGGAGGATGATAACTTCAAGGGGCTTCTGTTTGTCATCACCCGTAACTTGATCTTTAATCAGCACCGGAAGAACGTGAACGAGGACTTTTATAAAATGACGGTCTTGTCCGCTATGGAGACCTCCTACGACTTAGAGGAAGAGATCACCGCCTATAACTTGGGGGAGTATATCGATCATTTGATAGAGGAATTGCCGGAAAGACGCCGGGTTATCTTTAATCTAAGCCGGAAGGAGCATAAAAGCTATAAAGAGATAGCCTTCCAACTCAATATTTCCGAGAAGACCGTTGAGAACCAAATCAGCGAAGCCTTGAAGTTCTTGAAGAAAAATATCATGTTACTTATCTGGTTTATCTAGCGCTTTCCTAGGTCACGTATTTATAGAGTCCGGAAGTGCCACTTTCGTCCTAAGTTTTAGTTTTGCTCGTCTTCTTTTTCAGGCAGCACATAAATCCGGTGTGTTCGATATCCTACGCTGGCTATTACGTTATCCTTGATAAATTGCTTGATATCCTCGCTCGCACGGTAGCGGGTACAATTGTTCAAGCCGGCGTAATCGGTGAGATTTATATATGAGTTTCTTTCTAGATAAGATAACATCTTAGCCTTCCTTCCCTCGATTCCCGTTTTGCAGATTTTCCCGTTTAACCAAGATGGGGGCGTTCTTTTTTACCATCTCCTTCAGTCGGGGAGAGCAGCGGAAGTTAACGCCGTGTATGCTAGCGCTTGATTTAGTATTTCCTTTCTGGTCCGTTACTTCTTTGCTTTTTACCGATGGCGAGAAATGTCCCAATCCTTCCAGTTCCACGCTGTACCCATAGGATAATTCCCTGCCGATATAGGAAGTAAGCGCCTCCAATACACCTTTTATGTCGGCGGAGGTGACGGATGAGCATTCGGAAATATACTCACATATATCGTTCATGCGTTTGGTATCTCTGGTGATGACTCGTGCGCAGGATGTTGGCCCGCGTTGTTCATTGCCCGGTGTATTATAAATACTGACTTGGATGCCACTTCTTGGTTTACCCATGATTTTCTCGTTATTTAAATGGATAATGTATAGGATGCCTCGGAGATTTAACGTTTATCTCTTTGGCGTTTCTATTTGATGAAATCGGTTGCCGACGCCCTCGGCAATGCTGCTGACGCTGTCGGAAATATTGCTGACGGCGTCGGAAATACTGCCGACACCGTCGGCAACCAATTTCATTGAATACAAAGGACGGAAATATAAGGATGGAAAGCAAGGAAGATACTGATAAAATACAATTTCGTAAAGATAATTTTAAAGAGTACCTATAAGTAATGGACATTTAATTGTACTTGAGGCTTTAGGCATGATTATTTTTCAATCGTATTTGGGTATCTTATCTGAATTTGATTAACCTAAGCGAATTTTTTTTATCTTCCAATAGGGGGGAGGGAGTCGTGGCGTGTATTTATAAATAGAACAAGAATAATAAACATGAGCGAAGATACGAGAACGATATTGAAGAAGTTGATGCGAGATGCTCTGGATGAGAAAGATCGGCAACGTTTGCTGTGTGACCCAAAAGTGGAAGAGCGTATGCGTTCCCAATGGGACGAGGCTGCGGATCGCGTGAATCCCGTGGTGGGGAATCGCATGTGGGAACGAATCATAGCCCGGACAATGGCGACAAACGGTGTCCGTAAACTCTGGGTCTATAAGATTACGGCGATAGCCGCCTCCATATTGCTACTTTTAGGTGTAGGAAGCGTAGTTTATTGGTCTCATACGAAAGAAGATCAATATATATATGTAATGGCCTCCGGTGTCCGTTGCATAGAGCCGGTTTCCTTATCGGACGGCACGACCGTGAGAATGGGGCCGAATAGCCAGTTGATTTACCCAAAGAGTTTCGATGGCAAGACCCGTGATGTGGAATTAAAAGGGCAAGCCTTCTTCGACGTAGCGAAAGATCGGGAAAGACCATTTACCGTGCATACCAAGAACATGGATGTAACGGCCTTGGGCACGGCCTTCGAGGTTTTCAATTATGATTCTGAGAGCAAGTTGGAGACGATCCTGTTAAACGGTAAGGTGAAGATTGGCTTGGGAGGTCCCAATGTGAAGAACAGGCGTGAGGTGATATTGAACCCGAACGAGATGTTGGTTTTCGACAAACAAGCGAATACCGTTAGAGTTAAGACGGTTAATGCCGAGGAGTATTCGGGTTGCGTAACGGTGTCCTCAGTTTTGAGAACGAACGCTTGAGCATGATCTTACCCGTCTGGAGCCTTGGTTCGGGCGGAAGATAAAGTGCCCGAAGGAGATAGCGGAGAAATATCGGTTTACGTTTAAGGTACGGATGAGTCCTTGGAGCGAATCCTGTTTATGCTGAGCAATACGTCGCCCATTAAATACAGAGAGAAAGACAATGAATATGAACTATATATAAAGGGAGATAAATGAGTGTCTAACGTTAAATTCTAGGAGATATGCTTGTTAACAGTTCTTGAGTCTAATAAAAAACAGGAGGAAAAACTAGGTTTCTCCTCCTGATCAAATGTTCTTGACGGCAGGCGTTAGGAGTTGAGAGGCCGACACACCTGCTAATTTATTCATCAGAAACATTACAAAGTTATGAAAAAAATCAGAAAAGTAAACCGAGTCATGAAGATAAGTGCGTTGTTATCCTTGGCTTTCGCATGCACTGTATCCGCTTCTACCTATGGACAGAATTATAAGCTTTCCATGAATAAACAGGATTGCAGTATATCGGAAGTGCTAAAAGAAATAGAGAAAAATAGTGAGTACACGTTCTTCTTGAATGATAATCAAGTAAATGTAAATAGGAAAACGAGTGTAAAAGCAAATAATGCTTCGTTAGAGGAGGTCTTAGAGCAAGCCTTGAAAAATACGGGATACCAATATGAGATTGTAGACCGGCAGATTATAATTAAGTCAAAGAGTGTTTCAAGTGTCTCACATCCGAATGCCTTATTCCAGTCTTCGCCACGAAAGATTACCGGGCAAGTAAAAGATGCTTGGGAGAACCCATTATCGGGGCGAATGTTGTCGTTAAAGGCACTACGAACGGAACGATTACGGATATCGATGGAAACTTCAGTCTGGAAGTACCGGACAATGCGATCTTGGTAGTTTCTTTTATTGGTTATACGGATCGTACGGTCGAGGTTGGTAATTCTTCGAAAGTAATGGTTAGCCTGTCCGAGGATACCCAGAAGTTGGATGAGGTTGTGGTCGTAGGTTACGGAACGCAGAAGAAAGTGAATTTAACAGGAGCGATCTCCTCTTTGGATGCGGAGACGTTGGAGAATCGTCCGATCACCAACTCGACCCAAGCGTTGCAAGGTACGCAAGGTGTTTACGTAAATCAAGCGGGTGCTCAGCCGGGAGCGGACGGGGCGACGATTCGTATTCGTGGTCAGGGAACCTTGAACGATAATAACCCGTTGATTTTGGTGGATGGCATCGAGTTCCCGTTGGAAGCGGTAAATCCGAATGATATTGAGAGTATTTCCGTATTGAAAGATGCGGCTTCTTCCGCTATCTACGGTTCTCGTGCGGCGAATGGCGTTGTCTTGGTAAAGACAAAGGGGGGAAAGAAAGGTAAGTTTACCGTCGATTATAATAACTATTTCGGCGTGCAGCAGGCTACCTATCTGCCTAACTTCGTATATGATCCGGTCGTGTTTATGGAAATGAGAAACCAAGCGCAACGGAACGAAGGTAAACTAACGGTGGATTATTCTGATGCGTTAATCGAGGAGTACAAACAAGGTATGTTAACAGACCCGATTATGTATCCGCAGAATAATTGGTTGGATATTATGTATAATAATGCCTTTATTATGGAGCATAACATGCGTTTCTCCGGAGGTGATGATAAATATACGTATTCCGTATCTTTAGGCTATGGTGATCAAAATGGAGTATTGCGTGGAACGGATTCCAATAATATACCTTAGCTGTGAATACGACTGCTCAGGTAAATAGCCGTTTGAAGATCGGCGCTAATATCAATGCGCATTATCAGATCTATAATGAGCCGGTAGCGGGTGTGGCAAACTTAGTGGAGATGACTTATAAAGCGCAGGCTTTCCACCCGACTTATACGGCCGATGGTCGCTATGCGGATACCTTTATCCGTACTCCTGGGCATAATATCTATCGCCATCCGTTGGCGTTGGCCGATGAGGGCGAGAACAAGCATAAGTCCTTGCGTATGTTGGCGAATTTGTCTGCGGAATATAAGCTTCCGTTTGATATCGTTTATAACTTGAATGTCGGTTTAAACAAATATGATTATCTGCAATCTCGTTTTGCGCCTGATGTATACGAATATCAGTTGAAGACCAATGAGGAGAAACGAGTGGTTTATGACGGTCAGAATACACGCCATGCCTATAAAGGTGATAAGAATGACTTGGCAGTTACAGTATTCAATACTTTATCTTGGGGCAAGAAGTTCAATGATGCCCATGACGTAAAAGTATTGGCTGGCTATAGTTTTGAGAGCGATGATAAGACTGAGTTTTCCGCTAAGGTAGAAGGTTTCTTAGGGAACGAGTTGCACGAATTAAACGCAGGTTCTAGTAATCCGAGTGTAGCGGGTACTTCCTCGAGATCAGTCTTGATGTCTTACTTTGGTAGGGTGAATTATGGTTATAAGGATCGTTATTTATTTGAGGGTAACTTTCGCTATGATGGTTCGTCTCGTTTTGCCAAAGGAAATCGTTGGGGTATTTTCCCATCATTCTCTGCCGGATGGCGTTTGAGCGAGGAAGAGTTTATGAAAGATATTCCTTGGATATATAATCTGAAATTGAGAGCTTCTTGGGGACAATTGGGTAACGAGCGTATCGATTTGTTCCGTTACGTGGACCTAATGAACTTGAAGGTGATAAAAAATGATGGTTCAATTACGGATTATAACTACCCGTTAAATGGAGCGATGCAATCCGGAGCGGCTATTACCGCCTATAACGATCCGAACATCACATGGGAGACAACGACCATGACGAATGTCGGTATTGACGCTAGCTTGTTAAACGGAAACTTAGATTTCTCTTTCGAGTTCTTTGATAAACGTACTTCCGACATCTTGCGAAAGGTTACTTTGCCGGATCAAGTAGGTGGTCTGGATGGCCCGATCCGTAATATCGGCGAGGTGAGCAATAAAGGTTTCGAGTTGAATATGGGATATCGGAACAATATCGGGGACTTCCGTTACGAGGTAAATGGAAATATGACCTTTATCAAGAATAAGATCGTTAGCTTGAAGGGGCAAACAATCATTGATGGAATGTTTATCTTGGAAGAAGGAAAGCCTATCGATTCTTATTATATGCTTCATGCTATCGGTATTTTCCAATCTGAGGAGGAAATCAAGAATAGTCCGTATCAAACCGCAGCTACTAAACCGGGATATCTGAAGTTTGAGGATACGAATGGAGATGGGAAAATTACCGAAGATGACCGCCAGATACGTGGTGGTGTGATTCCTAAGATAACTTATGGATTCAATATCAACTTAGGATATAAGGATTGGGATCTGGGCGCTTTCTTCCAAGGTGTAACTGATGTCTATACATATGGAGACCGCATTGGTGCTACTCCTTTATGGTTTGGTTGTGGTTTGCCGGAACAATGGTTGACGGATGCTTGGACTCCCGAGCGGGGAACCAGCGCTACATTGCCTATCTTGACTACGTATGAAGGATGCTTGAACGAGAATTTCCGTACAAATGATTTCTGGTTGAGAAATGCCTCTTATTTACGTTTGAAGAACTTGCAACTTTCTTATAACGTACCGGCCTCTTTCTTGAAAAGCGGTGTGGTTAAGAGATTAAAGGTCTTTGTCAATGCGCAAAACTTATTCACGTTCTCTCCGATGAAGGATTTTGATCCGGAGAAGAACTTGAAGGGAAGCAACTGGTATGCCTATCCGTCTGTACGGACTTATACGGCAGGTGTTAATGTCACATTTTAAATAATAAGGAATAATAATATGAGACGTAAAATATATAAGATGATATGTGTCGCTGTCGCTTGTATGAGTTTAATCGCTTGCGATAGCTGGTTGGATGTAGATCCTTCCGATCAATATTCCACGGAAACATTCTGGAAGACAAAAGAGCATGCGAGCGCCGGTATAATGGGATGTTACAACGCATTGAAACCTTGGCGTTCATTGCATACGATGGAATTCGATATGTTGACAGCGAATGCGATGCCTTATAACGAGGCGAATGGTACGCAAGCGATTGGAAAGGGTGAACATTTGTCTACTACGGCTCTAATCGGAAGTTTATGGAAGAACTGTTACGTTGGTATTGGCCGTACGAATACTTTCATCGCTAATGTCGGAGGTGTTGATATGGATGAGTCGGAGAAGGCGAAGATGGTGGTGAAGCCAAGTTCTTACGAGCTTTCTATTATTTAAGTCTGGTCGATAAATTCGGAGGTGTGCCACTGATTATAGATGCTCCCAATGCGGATGAGCAAGCGAATTACCTCGCAATTCCAAGGACGAGGTAGTGAATCAGATTGTCAAGGATTTGGAGGAGGCCGCTGCCGTGCTACCGGACACCTATGCTAGCTCAGACTTGGGACGTGCGACAAAAGGTGCTGCGTTAGCGTTAAAAGCCCGTACTTTATTATATAATTCTCGTTGGGCGGAGGCGGCCCAAGCTGCTAAGCAGGTAATGGAGTCTGGCGTTTATCAATTATTCAATGATTATCGTCATTTCTTTAGCGAAGATAATAAATATAATTGTGAGGTAATCTTTGATATAGAAGCGAAATTGCCGGAGTATCCAACGGATTATGATCAGAATATCTGGCGCTTGAATCGTCCGGCTCCTTGAAGGAACTGGTTGATACATATCTCTGTATTGACGGGAAGACGATAGAAGAGTCACCGCTTTATGATCCGACTCGTCCGTATGAGAACAGAGATCCTCGTTTATTGAAATCGATCGTTTGCATCGGTTATCCGTATTTAGGAAAGACGATCACAAAAGAAGATGTGGCGACTACGGGTTTCGGTGTGAAGAAATACACTTCTTATGAGGATGATGTAACGATTCCTTTAGTAGAACGTTCGGCTTTCAATTTCATTTTAATTCGTTATGCGGAAGTTCTGTTGACGTATGCCGAGGCGCAGAATGAGGCGAGTGGTCCTGATCAGTCAGTTTATGATGCCATCAACCAATTGCGTAGGCGTCCGGATATCAATATGCCGGAAGTACCAAAAGGTTTGACGAAAGATCAGATGCGTGAGGTAATCCGCCGTGAACGCCGTATCGAGTTGACCTTTGAAGGACTCTACTATTCGGATATCTTGCGTTGGAAAACCGCCGAGAAAGAGAATAATGGTATGATGCATAATTATGATGGAATAGAAGTCGTGAAACGTTCTTTTAATCCGAAACGAGATTATTTATGGCCGATCCCTTATAACCAAACAGTCTTGAATCCAAATTTGGAGCAAAATCCGAACTGGGACTAAGGCGAGGTATCGTATTTGAAAATAAATCATGAATATAAAACAACTCATTTTAACTACCAGCGGGCTTCTGCTCGCTGGTATCGTTGAGGCTCAGTCGGCTCATCCGAACGTGATCTTGATCTATACGGACGATCATGGATCACTGGACGTGAACTGCTTTGGGG
>ENA-OQAA01000699-OQAA01000699.1-human-gut-metagenome-genome-assembly--contig:-NODE-699-length-21478-cov-3.545455_pt1 | contig 21478 bp, 28 predicted proteins | sample MGYA00242489_ERZ504515 | MGnify/ENA primary metagenome ERZ504515 (study PRJEB26092, sample SAMD00036237) | human gut metagenome | host: Homo sapiens | study: EMG produced TPA metagenomics assembly of... | reverse complement strand
CACAATTGTTACTCTGACTGACAACGAAGGAAACGCTCTTTCATGGGCAAGTGCCGGCGGTCTGGGATTTAGAGGTTCAAGGAAATCTACTCCTTATGCAGCACAGATGGCAGCTGAGACTGACAACAAAGGCTGCTTTAATTCATGGATTAAAACAGTAGACGTAATGGTTAAAGGACCAGGATCAGGTCGTGAGGCTGCTATCCGTGCCCTTCAGGCATGCGGTCTTGAAGTAACAAGTATCCGTGACGTAACTCCGGTTCCGCACAACGGATGCCGTCCACCAAAACGTAGAAGAGTCTAATTGAATTAGGAGGTAAGCCAAGATGGCAGTAGATAGAACACCGGTCCTGAAAAGATGTAGATCCCTTGGAATGGATCCAATTTATTTAGGAATTGATAAAAAATCCACAAGACAGTTAAAACGTGCAAACCGTAAAGTATCTGAGTACGGTCTTCAGTTAAAAGAAAAACAGAAAGCAAAATTCATTTATGGCGTTCTGGAGAAACCTTTCCGTAACTACTACAAGAAAGCCGACAGAATGAAAGGTCAGACTGGTGAGAACCTGATGATCATGCTTGAGACAAGACTTGACAATGTTCTTTTCCGTATGGGATTCGCAAGAACAAGAAAAGAAGCTCGTCAGATCGTTGACCACAAGCACGTTCTTGTAAACGGAAAATGCGTTAACATTCCTTCTTATCTCGTAAAAGCTGGCGACAGCATCGAGATCAAAGAGAAATGCAAAGGTTCTGAGAGATACAAAGGAATCCTTGAGGTAACAGGCGGAAGACTTGTTCCGAACTGGCTTGAGGCTGACCAGGAGAATCTTAAGGGCGTTGTAAAAGAGCTCCTACAAGAGAAGAAATCGACGTTCCTGTAAACGAGATGCTTATCGTCGAGTTGTACTCCAAATAATGAGCCTGATAATACCCTCAATTGCATACAACCCAGAAGGAGGGAAATTTATAGTGTTTGATTTTAATAAACCAAAAATCGAAATTACCGAGATATCTGAAGATAAAAAATTTGGAAGATTCGTTGTAGAACCTCTTGAAAGAGGTTACGGTACTACACTTGGCAATTCTCTTAGAAGAATTATGCTGTCCTCCTGCCGGGAGCTGCAGTAAGTCAGGTTAAGATCGATGGTGTTCTTCATGAATTCAGCTCCATCCCTGGAGTAAAAGAAGACGTGACAGAGATCATCATGAATCTTAAGAGTCTTGCAATTAAGAATAACAGTGCTGACAATGAGCCAAAGACCGCATACATTGAGTGTGAGGGCAAAGGTGTTGTGACAGCTGCTGATATTCAGGCAGATCAGGATATCGAGATCATGAATCCGGATCAGGTAATCGCTACCTTAAACGGTGGTAAGGATTGCAGACTTGCAATGGAACTTACCATTACAAAAGGCCGCGGATATGTGAGCGCGGATAAGGGCAAATCAGATGACATGCCAATCGGTGTGATTGCAGTTGATGCAATCTACAGCCCGGTTGAGAGAGTCAATATGGTTGTGCAGAATACACGTGTGGGTCAGGTTACAGACTTTGATAAACTGACACTTGATGTATACACAAATGGCACGCTGGATCCTGATGAGGCAGTAAGCCTTGCAGCAAAGGTATTAAGCGAGCATTTAAGCCTTTTCATTGACCTTTCCGAGAATGCAAAGACCGCTGAGGTTATGATCGAGAAAGAAGACAATGAGAAAGAGAAAGTTCTTGAAATGAGCATTGATGAGCTTGAGCTTTCAGTTCGTTCTTACAACTGTCTGAAGAGAGCTGGCATCAATACTGTTGAGGAGCTTTGCAATAAGACTTCTGACGACATGATGAAAGTACGTAATCTTGGACGTAAGTCTTTAGAGGAAGTACTTGCCAAGTTGAAAGAGCTGGGCTTACAGCTTCAGCCAACAGAAGAGTAAGATAACCATAAAGGTATGGCGTAAGATTATTACAGTGGGGATTTGCTAAGCAGCAGCCCAGTAAGACCGAACAAGCGTGGACTGCTGTCCCACAGATGGAGGAAAATTAAATGGCAAAATATAGAAAATTAAGCAGAACAGCTGACCAGAGAAAAGCTCTGTTAAGAAACCAGGTTACAAATCTGTTATACAATGGAAAAATTGTTACAACAGAAGCTAAAGCTAAAGAGATCCGTAAGATCGCTGAAGGTCTTGTAGCTATGGCTGTTCGCGAGAAAGACAACTTTGAGACTGTTACTGTAACAGCTAAAGTTGCAAGAAAAGACGCTGAAGGCAAGAGAGTGAAAGAAGTTGTAGACGGTAAGAAGAAAACTGTTTACGATGAAGTTGAGAAGCAGATCACAAAAGATGCTCCATCCAGACTTCACGCTCGTCGTCAGATGATGAAAGTGTTCTACCCGGTTAAAGAAGTTCCGGCTAAGGGCGCTGGCAAGAAGAAAAACACCAAAGATGTAGATATGGTTAAGAAGATGTTCGAGGAAATCGCACCAAAATACGCTAACCGTAACGGTGGATACACCAGAATCGTTAAGATTGGACAGCGTAAAGGTGATGGCGCTATGGAAGTGCTCATCGAGCTGGTTTAATCCGAAACAGAATTACTGATCATAAGAAAAGAGATATTTACGTTTCGTAGATATCTCTTTTTTCTTAATTTAGGGATACCAATGTGAGAAAGTTACTTTTATTAATAGAAATTTGTTTGTTAGCCTGGCTTTTGACAGGCTCCGCCCGGTACGAAGCGAAAAAAGAAATTCCAGTGAATACACCGGAATTTGACTGGGAAAATTATAATATTATAACGCATGCTCTGGGTGGGATTGACGGTCTCACATACTTAAATTCCAGAGAAAGCTTTATCAATTATTATGATAAAGGCTGCCGCCTGTTTGAGGTGGATCTGACGCAGACCAGTGATGGAGTATGGGTGTGCCGCCATAACTGGAAAGAGTCTCTTGGACAATGGGAAGGAGAAGAACGAAAAGTTCTATCCTCAGAAGAATTTTTAAATACGCCTATATATGGGAAATACACCCCTATGACCTTTGAAGACCTTCTGAAACTGCTGGACGAATATCCGGATGCATTTGTAATGATAGATTCCAAACAATATTCTGTCCGCAATTACCAGCGTACTCTTGAGGATTATGCACAGTACAGGGAAATCTCTATAAAAGCTGGCATCGAGCATACGCTTAAACAGATCATCCCGGAAATATACAATTCAGCCATGTATCCTGGAACAGCACTTTTGTATAAATTTCCTGCATATATCTATTCTCTGTGGCAGGAATATACCACAGAAGAATTGAACGATATTGCAGAATTCTGTCAAACCAATAAAATCATGGCTGTAACCATTTATCGTGACTACTGGTCCGAAGAAGTGCAGAAAATTTTTGACGAACGGGACATTTTGGTATATATTTATACCATAAATGACAAAGAGGAAGCCAGAAGATATCTGGCGAATGGGGCGCAAGGTGTCTGTACAGATGTACTGATCACAGATAACCTGAATTAAGCTGCACTGTCTAATTATATAACATACGAAAATAATACTTGAAAAGGACTGCCATTCATTGGCTCATTCATAATTGCTTTTTGAGCTTTACCCTGTGAATAGTAGTGAAAAAGGATTAAATACACATGAAAATCAGAACAATGGCTGCTGTTTTTGCAGCGAAATCTGCAGGCTTTATATGCAGGAAAATGGGACGCCAGGGAGTGACCTGGGCGGGCAAGATCGCATTAAAGATCAATCCTGACATCCTGGAAGATCTTTCTTCTCAGGTGCGGAAGAAAATATTTGTAACCTGTGGAACCAACGGTAAGACAACCACCAACAACATGCTCTGCGCAGCCCTTGAAAATGAAGGGCAGAAAGTAGTCTGCAATCACACCGGTTCTAACATGTTAAACGGCGTTGTAGCAGCTTTTGTGCTAGCTGCCGGACCTACAGGCAGGCTGGATGCAGATTACGCCTGCATTGAGGTAGACGAGGCTTCTACCCGCCATGTATTTCCAGCCTGAAGCCGGACTACATGCTTCTGACTAATTTGTTCCGCGACCAGCTGGACCGCTACGGTGAAATTGATATTACCATGAACATTCTGGAAGAGATGATCCGCACAGTACCGAAAATGCAGGTAATCGTAAATGCGGATGATGCGCTTTCGGCGTATCTTGCTATGGACAGCGGCAATCCGTATATCACATACGGAATCAGTAAGCCTGTCCAGAAGAGTGCGGCAAACGAGATACGGGAAGGACGTTTTTGTAAAAAGTGTGGTGCCAGGCTGGAATACAGTTTTTACCACTATAGTCAGCTGGGGGATTACAAGTGCCCATCCTGTGGCTTTGCAAGACCGGAAATCAAATATGATGCCCATGATGTAAAGGTTGGTGATCAACTGTCCTTTCAGGTGGAGGATAAGCACCTTACAGCCAATTACAAAGGCTTTTATAATGTATATAATATTCTGGCTGCTTATGCCGGGCTGCGTACAGCTGGATTTTCCGGGGAGCATTTCCAGAATATGCTTCAGAAATTTAATCCGGAAAATGGTCGTATGGAACAGTTCCGTATTAAAGGCACTGGTGTTATGCTGAACCTTGCAAAGAATCCTGCCGGTTTTAACCAGAATATTTCCGCAGTTATGCAGGATAAAACACAGAAAGATATTATTATCACCATCAACGACAATGCACAGGATGGAACAGATATTTCCTGGCTCTGGGATGTGGATTTTGACCTTCTGGGCGATGCAAGCATTCATTCCATTACAGTCAGCGGTATCCGCTGCCAGGATATGCGCCTCCGGATGAAATATGTGGACATTCCGGTTATGCTTGAGGAAAATGTGGAAACAGCGATCCGAAAAAGAATTGAAGACGGCGTAGGCAATCTCTACGTTCTGGTAAACTACACTGCATTATTCAGCACTCATAATATTCTTAAGAAAATGGAGGGAGAAAAGGAATGAAACTGACAATCGGACATTTATATCCTGATCTCCTGAACCTGTATGGAGACAGAGGAAATATCCAGTGCCTTATGAGACGCTGCCAGTGGCGTGGAATTGAGGCAGAGACCATTGCTTTTGAACTGGGTGACAAGATTGATTTTTCCAGACTGGATATTGTGCTACTGGGCGGTGGTTCCGACAGGGAGCAGATGCTGGTTTGTGAGAAACTGAAGGAAATTCAGCCGGATTTTAAGAAATATGTGGAAGATGGAGGCGTAGTTATTGCTATCTGCGGTGGTTACCAGCTTCTTGGAAAATATTATAAGACAGATCAGGGAACCATTACAGGGCTTGACCTGGTAGATCTTTACACCGAACAGGGAGAGGGACGTCTGATCAGCAATATTGTGCTGAAAAGCGACCTTTTTGATATGCCTGTGGTTGGATTTGAGAACCATGGAGGAAGAACCTGTATTAATAACTGCAAGCCTCTGGGAAAAGTACTCTATGGATCTGGAAATGATGGAAAAACAGGCTATGAGGGTGTGGTTTACAAGAATGTGATCGGAACGTACCTTCACGGTCCGCTTCTTCCCAAGAACCCGCAGCTGGCAGACTGGCTGATCGCACATGCTCTTGAGCAGAAATATGGAAAGGAAGTCCAGCTTGCGCCGCTGGATGATACAGAAGAGAAGGCAGCAAATGATTACGTATATCATCGCTTTGTAAAAGAGAACTGATACAAACAAGCTCCAAAGCCTGTTTGAAAATCATTCCTGCCTTGCAGAGAGCCTTTTTCAAACATGCTCTGATATGTACAGATAAAAATAAGGGGAACGATATGGCAAAAGGAATCAATCAAAAAGGGAAAATCCTTTATCTTGAAAAAATATTGAGAGAGACCAGTGAAACACATCCGTGCACTATGCAGGAAATTATCGGAAGACTTCAGGAAAACGGAGTCAGTGCTGAGCGAAAAAGTATTTATGACGATATGGAAGTGCTGAGAAGCTTTGGCATGGACATTAAGTTTAAAAGAGGAAAGTATACCGGATATTATGTTGCCGGAGAAGCAGCCGCAGAAAGCGTAAGTGCAGCTATTACCGAAAAGAATGGTGCAAATCCGCAAAACTCTGCTCCAAATAGTGTTGGAGCAGAGACTGAGGGGAGTGTATTTTCCAGCGAGGCTCATAAAAAAGCAAAAAATTCCTGGCTGCTTCCACCATCAGATTCTGAGGATGATAAACCAGTGAAACTTCTTTGCAGAAACAAGAAAAAGAAAGAAGTTATGGCAGCACTTGGAATTATGCCCAGTACAAGGGAAAAGAAGAGGATACTTTCGTTGCAGCAGTACAGGTGGATGAGACTCCTGAGTTTTACGGATGGCTTACAGGCATGGGGAAAGATGTAATCCTCATGAAGCCTAAGAAGTCAGTTCAGGCTTACCGTGATTACTTGAAGGGAATCCTGAAAGAATATAAGTAAGAATACTATTTGAAAAAGCTTGAAAATAGAGAATGATATGAAGTTACATAGAAAGGAATTTTTATGAAAAAGCAAATTGCAGGACTTCTTACCGGACTTCTGGTGTGCAGTGCTTTTCTCACAGGCTGTGGTAAAAATGAAGCCACCGAGGCTGTAAAAGAGAGCGTTGAGGACGAAAATGAGGGCACTGGAGACACGAAGGACGCTGACAGCAAAAGGATACGAATAGAAAGTCCGATAAACAGGACAGTGATAAAAGTGATGAAAATTCAGAAGAAAGTGAGACAACTGAAGCCCGGAGGAAAATCTTGATAAGGTGGGGGTTCTGCTTCCGGAAGAGGGAGAGGATATCAACAGCAGTCTGGAGCGTACAGAACTGAAATCACGTCTGGAAGAGGCAGGTTATGAAGCTGCTATGTATTTTGCCGGGGACGATTCTGACACCCAGGCAGAACAGATCAGGGAGCTTCTTCAGGATGAGAAACTGAAAGCACTGGTAATTTCACCTGTTGATCCATATGGTCTTACAGATGTACTTGAAGAGGCTTCCGAGCTCTCAATTCCGGTGATTGACTATGACAATCTGATCATGGATACGCCCAACGTGAAATATTTTGTCACTTTTAATATGCGTGCAATTGGAAAAGAGATTGCCAAAAATATTGTAGAGAAAGAAGAACTGGATAAAGTCCGGGAAGACAGAGGTGCCCGTACCATAGAGTTTCTTATGGCTCTCCGGATGATGACGCCTCGTTATTCCTGTTTAACGGAATAATGGAGGTTCTGCAGGAGTATATTGACGATGGTACCTGATTTGCCGTTCCGGCCGTGTGACTTTTGATGAAACCAGCATTATGGATCAGAATACAGATACTGCGAAGAAGCAGCTGAAATCTGAGATAGACGAATTTTATTCTCTGGAGAAAACTCCGGATATTATCTGCACTGCTTCTGATGATTTTGCTCTGGCAGCTCTGGAGCTTCTGGAAAAAGAGCAGCTCCAGCCTGGTGATGAGAACTGGCCTCTGATCACAGGTGTAAATGCAGATGCAGATGCTGTTAAAAGTGTGGCAGAAGAAAAAATCGGTTTTACAGTCATGCTGGATCGCCGGGATCTGGCAGAAGCACTGACGAAGCTGGTGGAAACCTACCTGAATGGGGATGACGTTGATATCAATAATTATTCCCAGTATGATAATGGTGTGAAGATCATTGGAACGGTTACCTGTGATGGAAAGCTGATCGATAAGGATAATTATCAGATTCTTGTGGATAATGGATTCTATCTGGCAGAAATGATCGCGCCGGAAGCCTCTCCTATGCCTGTTCCCGAGGAAGTAAGTCCGACACCGGAAGTGACAGTGACGCCGGAGGCGAGTCTTACACCGGAAGGTGGTGAGCCTGAGAAAAAGAGCCAGGTAATTCCAAAGGATGAGCCTGAAGTGAGCACAGAAGAAGTTCCGGCTGTAAAGGATGGAGAAAACCAGGAGAGCAATAGCAAGCTGCAGAGTAGTGGAAAAGCATAAAACGGAAGTAAAATGAAAATACGTAAGTAAAATGAAAATACCAGTAATCGTTTGGTGATTACTGGTATTTTTGCTCTTAAAAATTAATCGCGGAAGGTCAGGGAATCATCTGTCATGGAATCAATGATAGCCAGAGATTCCAGACGGACACCCATATCGCGGATCTGTTGTCCGCCGTGCTGGAAGCCCTTCTCAATTACGATTCCGGCACCTTCAAGAGTAGCTCCGGATTTCTTTACAATATCGATCAGTCCGAGAAGAGCACAGCCATTTGCAAGGAAATCATCAATAAGAAGTACGTGATCCTCCGGACTAAGGAACTTCTTGGAAATAATAACATCATAAACTTTCTTATGGGTAAAGGATTCAATCTTGGTGCAGTACATCTCGCCGTCCAGGTTTACACTCTGGGATTTCTTGGCAAATACTACAGGAACATGAAAATACTGTGCTGCAATACAGCAATGCCAATACCGGAAGCTTCAATAGTGAGGATCTTGGTGATGGGGCAGTCTGAGAAACGCGCCTTAAACTCCTTACCAATCTCATTGATCAGGTCAATGTCCATCTGGTGGTTCAGGAAACTGTCTACCTTTAATATATTGCCTGGTTTCACAACGCCATCTTTCAGAATACGTTCTTTTAAAAGCTGCATGGCTATATCTCCTTTTCGCTTCATGTCGTTTCGATTTTAGTATTTCTATGATACGACATTCTCTGAAGAAGTTCAATTATTTTTGACAAAAAAGTACAAAATATCTATAATGAAATTAATTTATGGAAAAAGGATTAGCTTTATTGTGAAAAACATCTGCAGTCAGCCGGATAAACAGTAATGCAAATGCGGGAGATGACAAAGGAGCAGATAGTTTTACAAAAAAGAGCAGGTGAGAATATGAAAGAGTATGAAGTAATCTGGGAAATTTTTAATAAATGTCCAAGGAATCAGATGAGGGATGTATTTGTGGACGAGGTGGAAATTGAAGATCCTGAGGAATATGTGAAGAATAAATTTAAGGGAAAAGAAGTAACCTATGAGAAGACGGTTCTGGAAGATGGCACCATCATATTTGACATCCAGACCTCCCAGATCAAACAGAGATGTTCCTTTACGGAAATATAAGCTGCAGGTCACGAAGCGGATCTTAAGCTACTGCTTACAACAACGACCTTAGAGCATGTTTGAAAAAGGCTTTCCGCAAGATGTGCGTCACAATTTGTGGGAGATTTTGTCCGGATGAGGCGCGTAGCGGGCTACGGCAACCGAATTCAGACAAAATATACCGCAAAGTGGGGCGTGCAGATTGCGGGAATGATTTTTCAAACAGGCTCTAAGGCATATTTTTTAATACAATCATCAGAAATAGTGCATATTTAAGGGAAGTATGTTATAATAAACGGACGTGCTTCAAAAGAATTACACCAGTCAGAAACCATCCACAGAACACTGTTGGATATGCGAAATGGTTGGCAAATACAGGAGGATGACATGATAGAAGAACATTTAGAGAACCACCTGCATGAAGGCGAGGAAGAGCATATGCATACCCATGTTCTGGAAGATGGCACTACTGTCATGCATTCCCATGGAGAACACGGACATCACCACAGTCATGCACAGACCAAGGCTGTACTGAACCGGCTTTCCCGTGCAATCGGACACCTGGAATCCATCAAACGTATGGTGGAAGACGGCCGGGACTGCAGCGAAGTGCTGATCCAGCTTTCCGCAGTGAAATCTGCTATTAATAATACAGGCAAGATTATTTTACAGGATCACATTGAACACTGTATTGTGGATGCGGTAGAGCATGGAGACAAGGACGCCATCAAGGAACTGGAACGTGCAATTGACAGGTTTATGAAATAAATAAGGAAAAAGGAGATAGATAAAAATGGCAAAAGAATGTGACAGCAAGACTTGCGACAAATCAAGCTGTGAAGGCTGTGCCAGCAAGAAAAATCCGCAGAGCATGCAGGCTGCAATGAATGCAATGTCCAATGTAAAGCATGTGATCGGTATTGTAAGTGGTAAAGGCGGCGTTGGAAAATCCTTCGTGACAGCATCTCTTGCAAACAGAATGGCAAAGAAAGGCTATAAAGTAGGAATCCTTGACGCAGACATTACCGGACCATCCATTCCGAAAATGTACGGCTTGAAAGGTGCTGCCCAGGCAAACGACAGCGGTATTTTCCCTATGGAGACCAAAAACGGAATCAAGGTTATGTCCATTAACCTGCTTCTTCCAACTGAGGACACTCCGGTAATCTGGCGGGGACCGATCCTTGGCAACATGGTAAAACAGTTCTGGACAGATGTTATCTGGGGCGATGTAGATTACCTGTTCGTAGATATGCCACCAGGAACAGGTGACGTTCCTCTGACTGTATTCCAGTCCCTTCCGATTCAGGGAATCGTGATCGTAACCTCTCCACAGGATCTTGTAAGCATGATCGTGAAGAAGGCATACAATATGGCTGGAATGATGAAGGTGCCGGTTCTGGGCCTTGTAGAGAACTACAGCTATGTGAAATGTCCAGACTGTGGCAAAGAACTGAAAGTATTTGGCGAAAGCCACATTGACGAGATTGCCGCATCCCTGAATGTCCCGGTTCTTGGCAAAATGCCAATCGACCCGGCCTATGCAGCCAAGGTTGACGAGGGCGCCTTTGATGAGATCGATAATCCGTATATTGAAGCAGCAGATGAGGTTCTGCCACAGTAAGAGGCTGAGAGCACTATAGAAAATCACACAAATTGTGGCGAACATTTTGCAAAAAAAGATTCTGTGTAAAAACAAGATTGTAACATCCTGTTTTTACCAGAATCTTTTTCTTTTCTTTATTTCTTACTGCGGTAAGCCTCTGCTTCCCAATGGGTAATGAAATAAGTGATCTCATCTGTCATCTGAAGCGGACCGCCGAAGCTTTCTGCATAGACAGCAAGCTTGATGGCATCCTTAGCCAGAAGCTGTGCCTTGGCAGCTTTCCCCTTGTCATCTTCCATAATAAATGCACCAACGCTCTGAACCAGGATCAGTCTTGGTTCTTTATCATTTTCAGCCATAAATGCATCCAGTGCTTCTTTTGCCTGATCAATGTTTTCAACAAATAAAGGATATGGACCGCAATATACAATGTGATCAGGAGTGAAAGGCTTCAGAAGCGGTGCGGCAGCTTCTTTATTTTTTACAAAATTATCTGCTTCAGCAGCCGGTACAACCTCTACAGAATGTCCGAGCAGCTGGGAAAGCTTCTGTGCAGCAGCTTCTTTTTCCGGGGTAACAGCATCGCTGACGTCAGCTGTTCGTTTTACCTGTTTTTCAAGGGTGGAGATCACGCCATCAAATAAAACACCAATCTCTTCTACGGTATTTGCAGCTACGAAAATACCGTGATTCTGAAGCAGAAGAACCTGAACATCTTTTCCAAATTCTTCTTTATAAGCGTTCATTTTCTCATAACAGATACGTGCAAGTGTGTATCCTGGTTTACAGATGTCAATCCAGAGAACCTCTTTACCAAGGAGCTGCTCGGAAAGTGCCTTTGCGCCATTGCCGCATGTCAGACCGTTTACAAGAGTAGGATGAACATGCAGCACATAAGTATATGCAAATAAATTGTGGAGTAATGCTTCCACGCTTGGACGCTTAGTCTTATCTGCATCTGTCACTGCAGCCATTACATCTGCAAGATAGGCAGCTTCACGCTCAGTGTCATTTCCCGGATATTCTGTTTTCATGATCTCATTGAGACGGGCGCGGCTCATCTCAACGAATTCCTCTGCCTTAATGGTGGCAAGCTGTGTACCGGAGCCTTTACATACAGTGTGGTTTCATCTTTGACAGAAGTATTTCCACCGCCTGCAAGAACGTAAGCTGGATTGCTTCCGTAAGTGTTTGACATTTTTACCAAAGTTGAAAGATCCATAAAATTTAATACCTCCCATTGTTTTTTTCATACATCTACATTGTACATGATATGGTAATATTTAGCTATCAAAATATGCTAAAAAGAAGTAGTTTTTGTGCTTTTTGATGAAAAATAGTCAAAAAACTTCTGGGCAGCCTGGGATAAAGGAAGGCTTTCGTGATATACAAGGGCTAATTGTCTGGGTGGAAGCTGCTGCTTCAGGCTGACCTCTATCAGAGCGGTTTCCTGTCCACGTAAAGAAGCCAGCATGTAATCCGGAACACAGGCAATTCCAAGACCAATGCGTGCCAGATCAATAAGCAGATCATTGCTGTTAAGCTCAACCTCCGGAATCAGATTCTGTCTGTGGGAAACAAAAAACTGATGAAGATATTCACTTGTTGTGCTTTTGGACGAAAGGGTGAGAAGAGGATATTCCATCAGCTTCTTTATTTCCAGGGCTTTTCCTTCAAGTGGAAAAAAGTCCGGATTGGCAACAAAAATATCCCGAAATTCTTTTACCACCTGTACTTTTGTGTGTGCGGTAAGCCGGGAATTGGAAGATTGCTTACGATCAGATCCACCTGACGGTTTTCCAGAAGCTCCACGCAGCCCATGGAGGTGCTGTTTGTGACCTTGATCCGCACTCCAGGATAATCCTGATGAAAGCGCTTCAGGTAGTCAATCAGAAAGTACCGGCAGATGGTATCGCTTGCCCCTATCCGAAGCTGCCCCTGAAGTCTGTCTTCCTCAAGAAGCTGTGCCTCTCCCTGGGAAAGCATTTCCAGGGCTGGTTTAACATGTTGGAAAAGTATTTCTCCCTCTGGGGTAAGGGAAACCTTCTTGGTGCTTCGGAAAAACAGTTCTCGTCCCAGCTTTTTTTCCAGAGTCTTGATTCCCTGGCTTACCGCAGACTGGGAAATGAACAGCTGGCGGGAGCTTCAGAGAAGCTTAAGGTGGTGGCAACGTAGTAAAAGCATTTGTATAATTCAAGATTGATATCCATATATAAATCCTCCAAAATAAAACGAATCGTTACCGTTCACTCCGTGACCAGTAACAATAAATCAAACTCCGCTATGATTGATGAGCCTTATTTATTCACATATAGAAGTAACAGTAATAAAAAATATAAGATATATTAATTTTACTTATGACAAAACCTATGATACTATAATAAACGAAAATGTGCAAGAATGGCTGCAGTTTTGCGCAGTCATCCATATTTTTTCAAAATGAAAAAGCACACCACACTATGATTTCACATTCACGAAAGGAGTTTTCCAATGAGTAACGTAAGACGAGTATACGTAGAAAAGAAACCATCCTTTGCCGTAAAAGCCAAAGAACTGAAGCATGAGATCAGCTCTTATCTGGGCATTCAGACTGTAACAAACGTGCGGGAACTGATCCGCTATGACGTAGAGAATATTTCTGATGATGTATTTGAGAAAGCATGCCATACCGTATTTGCCGAGCCGCCGGTAGATGATCTTTACCTGGAGAAATTCGAGGCAGCAGATGGCGCACATGTTTTTTCTGTAGAATTCCTTCCTGGCCAGTTTGACCAGAGAGCAGATTCCGCTGTACAGTGCGTGCAGTTCCTGGACGAAAATGCACAGCCAATCATCCGTTCTGCCACTACTTATGTGATCGAAGGTGACATTACAGAGGAAGAATTCGAGGCAATCAAGAATCACTGCATTAACCCTGTAGATTCCCGTGAGACAGGTCTTCAGAAGCCGGAGACACTGGTTACAGAGTTCAAGGACCCGGAAGATGTTAAGATTTTCGATGGCTTCCGCGATATGGATGAAGCACCATTGAAGGAACTTTACAGCTCCCTGAACCTTGCTATGACATTCAAGGATTTCCTTCATATCCAGAACTATTTCAAGAACGAGGAGAAACGTGATCCGTCCATGACCGAGATTCGTGTTCTGGATACTTACTGGTCTGACCATTGCCGTCATACTACATTCTCCACTGAGCTTACACAGGTGAAATTTGATGAGGGTGATTATAAAACTCCTATCGTTGATACCTATAACAGATATCTTTCCGACAGAGAAGTCCTTTATAAGGGACGAGACGACAAATTCGTCTGCCTGATGGATCTTGCTCTTATGGCTATGAAGAAACTGAAATCCGAAGGCAAGCTTCAGGATCAGGAAGAGTCCGACGAGATCAATGCCTGCAGTATTGTAGTGCCGGTTGATGTAAATGGAAAAGAAGAGGAATGGCTGATCAACTTTAAGAATGAGACACACAACCATCCGACAGAAATCGAGCCATTTGGTGGCGCAGCTACCTGCCTTGGCGGTGCAATCCGTGACCCGCTTTCCGGACGTACTTATGTATATCAGGCAATGCGTGTAACAGGAGCAGCAGATCCTACTGTTTCCGTAAAAGAGACTCTGAAGGGCAAGCTTCCGCAGAAGAAACTGGTTCGTGGTGCAGCTCACGGCTACAGCTCCTACGGTAACCAGATCGGTCTTGCTACCGGCTATGTAAAAGAAATCTATCATCCGAACTACGTTGCAAAACGTATGGAGATCGGTGCAGTTATGGGTGCTGCTCCAAGACGTGCAGTTATTCGTGAGAATTCTGATCCGGGAGATATCATCATCCTTCTTGGAGGACGTACCGGACGTGACGGTATCGGTGGTGCTACCGGTTCCTCCAAGGTACATACAGAGGCTTCTATCGAGGTCTGCGGCGCTGAGGTACAGAAAGGAAATGCACCTACAGAGCGTAAGATCCAGCGTATGTTCCGTCGTGAGGAAGTCAGCTATATCATTAAGAAATGTAACGACTTCGGTGCAGGCGGTGTATCCGTAGCAATCGGAGAGCTGGCACCTGGTCTTCAGATCGACTTGGACAAAGTTCCGAAGAAATATGCAGGTCTTGACGGTACTGAGATCGCAATTTCCGAGTCCCAGGAACGTATGGCAGTTGTTGTTGCTCCGGAAGACGTAGAGAAATTCCTTGGCTTTGCAAACGAAGAGAACCTGGAAGCAGTTCCGGTTGCTGTTGTAACAAAAGAGCCAAGACTGGTGCTTTCCTGGAGAGGAAAGGAGATTGTAAATATTTCCCGTGCATTCCTTGATACCAACGGTGCACATCAGGAGACAACTGTAGAAGTTGAAATTCCGAATAAAGAGGGCAACCTTTTTGAAGAGCGTCCGGACGTAGCCGATGTGAGAGAAAAATGGCTCTCCACACTGGCAGACTTAAATGTATGCTCCCAGAAGGGCCTTGTAGAGATGTTTGACAGCTCCATTGGTGCAGGAAGCGTTCTGATGCCTTATGGAGGTAAAAATCAGCTTACAGAGACTCAGGCAATGGTTGCCAAGGTACCGGTACAGAATGGAACTACCAATACAGTAACCATGATGAGCTATGGCTTTGATCCATACTTATCTTCCTGGAGCCCATATCACGGAGCTGCTTATGCAGTGACAGAATCTGTTGCAAGAATCGTGGCAGCAGGCGGTGATTATAAGAAGATCCGTTTCACCTTCCAGGAATACTTCCGTCGTATGACAGAGGATCCAAAGAGATGGAGCCAGCCATTTGCAGCACTTCTTGGTGCTTATGCAGCACAGATGGGATTCGGTCTTCCGTCTATCGGTGGTAAGGACAGTATGTCCGGAACCTTCAATGACATTGATGTTCCGCCAACACTGGTTTCCTTTGCAGTGGATGTTGCCAAGCTTCAGGATGTGATCACACCAGAGCTGAAAAAGGCTGGAAATAAACTGGTATGGCTTCGTGCACCCAAGGATCAGTACGATTTACCAGACTATACAGGCATTATGGAGCAGTATGAGAAGCTTCACAATGATATGCAGGCTGGAAAAGTGGTTTCCGCTTATGCACTTGACCGTCACGGTATTGCTGCAGCTGTCAGCAAGATGGCATTTGGAAATGCAATGGGCGTGAAGATTGAGCATAGCCTGGATACAAGAGACTTCTTTGCACCAGGCTTCGGCGATCTGGTTCTGGAAGTTCCGGCTGAAAAGGTTGGTCAGCTTTCCATCACATACACCGTGATCGGTGAAGTAACAGCTGATGGTAAATTCTCCTACGGAAACGCTGAGATCACTCTGGATGAGGCTTACAAGGCATGGACAGGCACTCTGGAGAAAGTATTCAAGACAACCTCCGGCGAAGAAAATGACGGACCAGTTGCCATGGCTGTAAAGACAGCAGATCCAGAAGCAACCTATGAGAATGGTGTTTACAATACTAAGAACATTTATGTTTGCAAGCATAAAGTAGCAAAACCACGTGTATTCATTCCTGTATTCCCGGGAACAAACTGTGAGTACGACAGTACAAAGGCATTCGAGAGAGCCGGAGCTGAGGTAGACGTTAAGGTATTTAAGAACTTAAGTGCAGAGGATATCCGTGATTCTGTGGAAATATTTGAGAAATCCATTGATCAGGCACAGATGATCATGTTCCCAGGCGGTTTCTCCGCTGGTGATGAGCCAGACGGTTCTGCGAAATTCTTTGCAACTGCCTTCCAGAATGCAAAGATCAAAGAGGCAGTTATGAAGCTGTTAAATGAGAGAGATGGTCTTGCACTTGGTATCTGTAACGGATTCCAGGCGCTGATCAAGCTGGGACTTGTTCCATACGGTGAGATCTGCGGACAGAAAGAGGATTCTCCTACACTGACCTATAACACCATCGGACGTCATATTTCCAAGATGGTTTACACAAAGGTTGTAAGCAACAAGTCTCCATGGTTGCAGAAAGCCACACTTGGCGGTGTATACTGCAACCCGGCTTCCCACGGTGAGGGACGCTTCGTAGCAAACGATGAATGGCTTGCTAAGCTCCTTGCAAACGGACAGGTGGCTACCCAGTACGTAAATCCAAACGGAGAACTGGATCAGTCCGAAGAATCCAATATCAACGGATCTACCTATAACATTGAGGGTATCACAAGCCCGGATGGACGTGTTCTCGGTAAGATGGCACATAGCGAGCGCCGCGACAATGGCGTTGCAATCAACATCTATGGACAGCAGGATATTCAGATCTTTGAGTCCGGTGTTGAGTACTTCAAATAAAACGTTGCAAATAAAACGTTAAAAAAGAAATATCCTGGTAAGTACAAAGCTTTTTCCGCATTGTAACTTATCCAGGATATTTTTTGTATCTTCATTACTTTGATTTTCGTCATCGCAGATGCATTGCCATCAATATAGTTCTTGCGCTATATTTAATAATTTTAATGAAATATTTTCCAGGCTATTTCCATCTAATGTATGTAAAAGGAAATACAGCAATTAATTTCGTGTACTGCAGAACACAAAAAGGAGCGAAAAACCTTATGGAAAATTTGGTGAAAAAGGCAAAATCCGGAGATTCCGGTGCATTTGCACAGCTCATCCGGATGAATACCCAGAGCATGTATAAAGTAGCCTGGGCCTATCTGAAGAATGACGAAGATGTGGCAGATGCCATACAGGAAACGATTTTAAAGTGTTATGAGAAGCTTTCCACTTTAAAAAAGGATTCTTACTTCAAAACCTGGATGATTCGGATTCTGATCAATAACTGCAATGAAATGCTTCGGCATAAAGGCCGTGTTTTTCCTACGATGGAAATGGAAGAGGGAATCTTCGAGGAATCAGGCTATGTAGATTGTGAGTGGAAGGAAATCCTGGCATCCCTGGAAGAGAAGTACCAGGTGGTGATGCTTTTGTATTACAGCAAATCCCTTAGTGTAAAGGAAATTGCCGCTCTTCTGGAAATCAGCCAGAATACAGTGCTTACAAGGCTCTCCAGAGCCAGAAAACAGCTTCGTGCAGAGTATGAAGGAGGATATATTCATGGATGATAAATTGTTTGATGTTTTTTCAGAAGAAACAGAAGTGCCGGAATGTGTGCGCAGGCGTGTAGATGAGACATTGGAAATGATAGAGAATTCGGCAGAGTCCGATAGAGGGTATCAGAAAGAAGAAAAAACGGGAAAAGTAATAAATGGCACTGACAGAATGGGAAAAATTGGTACACGGAAAAACTGGAAGCGCAGTTTAATCCTGACATTTGCGGCAGTGATGGCATTTGGTGCCACTGTTTTTGCAGCAGAGAAGTATATAGGAATTTCCGGATTTTTCCAGGAAGTTGGAAATAAGTTGCCGGAAGAAGCCAAGGGGATGATTGAAAAAGATCCGGTGCAGCAGGAAGATGGCGATTCCATTCTCACTTACACCGTGAAGGAAGCCCTATGTGATAAGAACAGTGTCCAGGTGGTGGTGGAAGTCACAGCGAAAGAAAGAGGCAAATATCTTCTGGCAGGACAAGACACCATGAATGAGGATCCTGTAAGAAATCTTGGAATTGAAAGCGACAAGACAATAGGAGAATATGCCGCAGAAAAAGGGCTGATCATCGTAAAGGTTGGAGCCAGCTTTGATTTTGATTCAGATCTTGGCATTGAAACAGCAGTGGGAGATTATCGAAATCTGGAAGATGATGTAGTAGATTTCTATTCTTCCGCGGTAAAGACAAATGAGAGTAAGAATCTTACCATTTCCTGCATCGGACTGCCACGCTTCCGGATGCTAAGTGCGTTGATGATGTGATGCGTACAAATATTACTTTCCAGCTGGAAGATAAGAGCCAGGGGAAAAGTATGACCTATGTGCCTGTGGATGGTGAAGGGATAACTGCAGCTGGAAAAGTAAAGATCCTGTCCGCAGATATAGAAGAAACAGAAGTGGGCGATTACGTCACAATCCATTGCATCTTCTTAGAAGAGTGCGACAGTATTTCCCTTGACGTAATGGATCTGAATGGAAATCTGTGGCAGCTTTCCGACCTTGGCGGTGGTTCAGAGGTGGCAGAGGTTGGAAAAGAAGCCACCTTCCAGAGAAGCTATCAGAAAACGGACCTTGCCGACGAAATCGGAATACGGGGATATGACTATGAAACGAATACCACGTATGAGCCGGTAAAAATGAAGCTTAAGAAATAGAATAATCGAAAAAAATCCCCATTCACTGTTTTTTGCAATTAAAACAGTGGGATGGGGACTTATTTGATTTGTTAAATTAAGATTATCCGAACTTTCGCATATTGCTCAGATCGGAAAAATCAATCATTTTGATTTCTTCAATGTTGCCGGTTGAGCCCATTGGGCAAACGGCGTAGTTTCGCGTCTCATTTCCTATAGTAAGCTTTACCACATAATGCCATATGGACCATGATGGAGAGCCAACCGGATAATCACCAAAGCAATAATGAATATCATCAAATCCACCGACTAATTCAGCGAACTCACCGAGAACTGACGGTGATGTGCTAGAGTTCCAACGGTAAGTTACAAAAAATGGCTCATTGGGATCTGCTGCCAGATCGACTGTATGATCGTTATATCTGGTTAAATATTTAAAGCGGCCTGGTTCTCTGAGGTAGGCACTTATAGCGTCCATCTTTTCAAAAGGAGTCATATCAGCAGTTGTAGTTTTGTTAATAATGTCAATCAGCCATGCGTTTTCTGCCTGATCATAATCCAGAACATTTAATGTCACTGTATTTGCAACCGTATAACCTGATAATGAATATTCCCTGAATTCTACAGTGTAGGTTCCTGCTTCGAAAAATTTCACGTATTTGATATAACCGCCTTTTACTTTCTCTAATGAAGTAGTTTCTGAGTCATTGTTTTCTAAAGGAATATCATCAAAGAAACGAGATGAACCACTTCTGTATGCGCTGGTCCGCGAGTCATTTCCATTAAAAATCAAGGAAAAAGAGTTCGGATCCGGATTGTCTGTCTTTATAAAAAGAGGTTTGAGACAATCGGTGTAAATATCTGCCTTCTGTTTGTCCAGACCGTAAATTTCATATGTATATTTAGCTGGTGCATTTTCTTTTTGGTCGTGTGCAGCAGATCAGCTTTGGGAATCGGTGTGGGTGTAGGAACCGGTGTGGATGTAGGCGTTGGTGTAGGTGTAGGTGTAGGTGTAGGGGTTGCACTTTGGTGGGTACTGTTTGTCTCTCTGTTTGTTGTGCAATGGCCTGTAGAAGACCATTTGGAATAGTATTTTTTTCCTTTAACGGTCATGTAAGTGCGGGTTTGCATATAATATGTAGTCCCGGCACGGAGGCCATTGAGAAAAATTGTGTTGTTTTTGTTACCTTTGACTGTTATAGTTTTTGCATTTTTAAGTTTGGAATTAGTTGCATAGCGCAGCTGGTAACCACTGGTCTGGGAGGTTTGTCTTTTTACTACTACAGTTGCAGCTGCTGTTTTTGCATAGATATTCATTATCTGGCTTTCGGCGGTAAAATAACAAACTGTTTTTTAGCAGTGCCGGTATAAGTGCCTTTTCCAATAATCTGAACCGTGTAAGTTCCTACTTTTTTGCAACCTTTAGAGTACTTTACAATATAGTTTTTCTTTTCCTTCAAGACTTTTCCTTTATAAGTTACTCTTACTTTTGGACGCTGTACCTTTTTATTATAAGTAAGCTTTGTGGCTGATAATTTAATCCTGGTATTTTTCACATTTACCCTTGCTGCGGCAAATACCTGGCTTGAACTGCAAAACAGAAGCAGTAAAATGATGAGGCAGAGGTGAATCTGCCGGTGTAGATGATGATTTTTTTTCATGGCTTTTTACTCCTTTTATATGATAAGTTTATTGGGTTTTGTAAAAATATAACTATTTATGACCAGACCGTAGCAGCCATTTCTGGTCAATCTTTTTTACCTCATCATCTGCAAACCGGATATGCAGTCTGACGGAATTGGACAGTTGTACGATTTCCTCTACAGTACCTTCCCCAAATTGATGAGTTACCACATCGTTTACCTGGAATTTGATTTCGCTGTGTTTGGCGCTTTTGTAGGCCTGTTCACGGCGGTAGGTGTCCCGGATGGAACTGTCTTGTCATGGATAGGGTTTTTCAGAGCTTTGTCATAATTGTGCTTCAGAAGGCTTTCTCCGATTCTGTAATAAGGAGTAGGCGCGGCGCCCACAAGAGAACAGCAGTATTTCCAGGCGCTCCCGTGCTTCCCGGCCTGCCAGTTGTACTGCGCCGGTATTTTCATGTTGTATTGCATATAATGGGCGTATTCGTGCTTATAAAGATCCAGGCGATCCTCTTTGGAAAGAGGCTTCTTTACGGCATAACCAATAAACAGAAGGGAAAAATAGAAGCTTTCTTTTTCGTGGGCAGAAGCCGGGGTATAAGAGCCAAGTACAGCTTCATCGTAACCAAAGCGGATAGGTACAGAAGCCCCCCCGAAGACCAAATTTGCGGTCAAGAGTCTGGAACAAAGCGCGAATCTGAGCTTCGTGGATGGTAGTTTCATTATCAAGAAGTTTACGGATAGATGGGGCAATATTCATACAGTTACTCCTTTGTGTAAGATGATTATGGCAAAAAAAAGATGCTGCAATCTGCAACATCTATAATAGCGAGAGGGGGATTCGAACCCTCGACACCGCGGGTATGAACGCGTGCTCTAGCCAACTGAGCTATCTCGCCATATTCAATTTAAAACATTGCTGGAAACGTCTGATGGCGTACGTAAAACGAACTACTCGAACGTGCCAAAGTTAGGC
>ENA-OQAA01000698-OQAA01000698.1-human-gut-metagenome-genome-assembly--contig:-NODE-698-length-21518-cov-2.160021_pt1 | contig 21518 bp, 25 predicted proteins | sample MGYA00242489_ERZ504515 | MGnify/ENA primary metagenome ERZ504515 (study PRJEB26092, sample SAMD00036237) | human gut metagenome | host: Homo sapiens | study: EMG produced TPA metagenomics assembly of... | reverse complement strand
CAGGAAGTGTAACGAATTAAACGGCAGCCCTGTTTTACCAGCCGGATGGATAACGATGTCTGAAACGGATAGAGACCGGGAAGTTAAAGGAAGCATATCATCAGCGCCATCGACGAATTGCCGGAAAAATGCAAACTGGTATTTAAGCTCAGCTACTTGCACAATATGAAGAATAAGGATATTGCCGAAGCCATGGATGTATCGCTCCGTACGGTAGAGGCTCATATGTATAAGGCATTGAAATTTTTGCGTAGCCGGCTGGAAGGGTATATCCGGAACAAATAGCTGTAAGGTTTTGATTGTAAGATAAATATTTTTTGTTGAAAAAAAAAAGTGTTTGCTCGCGTAAGTGTTTTCCATAGGTGTGGTTGTTATATTATCGTAGTGAAAAAATCTAATATAAAGTAATTAGTTTAATCTTAAAAGAGACAAGTATGAAAAACAAGTATTTGTGCAATTTTCAGAAACTGCTTCGTGCATTTCTTATTTTTGCCATGTTTGCAACCTCTTCTCAGATTGCGGCAGCTCAACTGAATGTTGCTTTGTCAAATGCCGTTTAGGGACTATGATAAAGCAGATCAAGGCGCAGTCCAAGTACCAATTTTTTTATGATGACAATCTGGCTTCCATTCCTGTACATGCAGTGAATTTGAAGAATGCTTCGTTGGAAACCGTTTTGGACAAGGCGCTCGAGGGAAAGGGTGTCAGCTATCGCATTGAAGACGGCGTGGTGTATCTTTCTAAAAAAGAAACGCAGACGGCAGTTGCCCAGGTAGCCCAGCAGGCAACTCACAAGGTAACGGGAACCGTTACGGATACTACGGGCGAACCGTTGATTGGCGTAAGTATTCAGGAAGTGGGGACTTCCAACGGTGCGATTACAGATATTGACGGTAATTATACGCTGAATGTTTCGGCTCCGTCGGCCAAATTACGTTTCTCTTACATTGGCTATGAAGCGGTAGACATTGATGTAAACGGACAAGCCGCCATTAATGTAACGATGAAAGACGACTCGCAGTTATTGCAGGAGGTTGTGGTTACTGCCCTCGGTATCAAGCGCGAGAAGAAGATGCTGGGTTATGCGGTTCAGGAACTGAAGAGCGATGAACTGAATAAAACCGGCGACCCGTCGGTAACCAGCGCACTGCAAGGTAAGGTGGCAGGTCTTCAAATGAACACCTCGGCTACCGGCTTGGGCGGCTCTACCAAAATCACCATCCGCGGTAACTCTTCCTTGAGCGACAACAACCAGCCGTTGTGGATTGTAGACGGTGTGCCGTTCAGCGATAACAATAACAGCGATGCTTCCTTCTATGGTGGTGTAGACCGTGGTGGCGCAGCACTCGACATTAATCCGGATGACATTGAAAGTATTTCCGTGTTGAAAGGACCTAATGCGGCAGCTCTTTACGGATCGCGTGCCGGTAACGGTGTTATCCTTGTTACAACCAAGAAAGGTTCCAAGAAAACCGGTTTCGGTGTGCGTTATAACGGTAATTTCACCTGGAGCAGTGTAGCGGAAACGCTGGAACAGCAAACCCGTTACGGACAAGGACAAATCGGTGCGAATGGCGGTGCTGAATATACTACATCGGCATCGGGCAGCTGGGGACCTGTTCTTGACGGCAGCCAGCAAAAGGCTTGGAACGGTGAGACATACGCTTACTCCAAGTATGGCAATAAACTGGAGGATTATTTCGATACCGGTTTCTCTCAAAATCATAACGTATCTGTGAGCAACGGTACGGAAACTTCTCATTATCGTGCTTCTGTCGGTATTTCGGACAGCAAGGGCGTATTCCCCAATGAAAAACTGAATCGTGTGAATATCGACCTTAATGCCGGTACGGAACTGAATAAGTGGATGTCTATGGACGGTAAAATCTCTTTGAGCCGCACGAAGGCAACAGACCGTCCGGAGTATGGTAACTACGGTGCAATCAATCAGTTGATGGGTATTCCTCATAATGTCCGTCTGTACGATTTGAAACAATATTCTACGGAGAACCGTGTACACAGCAACTGGTATGGTCCTACAGCCGGCATCCGTAATCCTTATTATGTACTGAACCAACGTCACAACAGCGACGAGCGCTGGCGTGCCTTCGGTTATTATGGAGCTAAAATCAACTTTACCGATTGGTGCATCTTTCAGCCAAATATGCGTTCGACTACTATCGTACCCGTGTGGAGAATACCAATGGCGGTGACGGTATCAGCGGAGAATCTTTCCCCAGCCAGATTAAGGATGACAAGATGGATCGCGGTGAAGAGAACTTCTTTGAAAGCAATGCCGAATTTGTATTGATGGGCGATCGCCAGTTGACTGATAACTTCCGTCTGGGCTTTACTGCCGGCGCCAACTTCATGTATCAGAAATTCGAGAACCTTACTGCCGGTGTGGGTAATATGCACACTAAAGGATTGTGGATGTTCAATGCTTCCAATCTGCTTCGTACCGCTGCTAATGTGGAACGTGAACGTGCCATGAATTCCGTATTCGGTTCGGTACAGATGTCATGGAAGGAATATCTGTCACTCGATATTACGGCCCGTAACGACTGGTCGTCTACTTTGCCAAAGGCACACAACTCGTTCTTCTATCCCAGCGCCAACTTGAGTTTTGTTATCTCCGACTTTATGAAGAGCATCGACAAACCGTTGCCGTCGTGGGTTACTTTTGCCAAGTTGCGTCTTTCTGCTGCTCAGGTGGGTAAGGATACGGAACCCTATCAGTGATAAATACCTATGGTTATAAGTTCGACAACGGTATTCTGGTTCCGGATAAGAGCAATGTGAAGATGAATGACAATCTGAAACCGGAAATCGCTACCTCTTACGAGGCTGGTCTTGATATGAAATTCTTTAATAACCGTTTGGGTTTTGACTTCACTTACTATTATAGCAAGACTAAGAACCAGATTATGAAAGTGCCCGCAGCGGCTCCCTGGAGTGGCGGACAATGGGTAAATGCCGGTTTGATTACCAATCAGGGTGTGGAGTTGATGCTTTATTCTACAATTGTGGATACCAAAGACTTTACGTTCGATTTGAATGTGAATATTGCTCATAACGTATCTAAGGTGAAAGAATTGGCACCGGATGCTAATGTGAACTACCTGTTCTTTAACGGTGACAGTAACTTCCCCGTTAACGTAGGTGCACGTGCCGGAGAAAAACTGGGTGAAATCTATGCTCAGAAACTGTACAAACGCGATGACAGCGGTAATATCATTATCGGTGAGAACGGTTTGCCTCAGACAATCAACGATGAGAAAGAACGCGTAAACAATCCTATCGGCAATATTCAGCCTGATTTGACTATGTCCGTATCGCCTACCTTTACTTATAAGGGAATTACCTTGTCGGCAATGTTCGATATGAAATTCGGTGGCGACATCCTTCTTATTCCGAGATGGTGGCAGCCGGTAACGGTTTGGCAAAGCGTACCGAGAATCGCGGTGAGAAGGATAATTATATGATGGTGTTCCCCGGTGTAACCGAAAGCGGACAACCCAATACTACCAAGATTACGGCAAGCCAGTATTACGGTGCGTTGTTGGCGGAAGATTTCTTGTACGATGCTTCATTCATCAAATTGAAAGAGTTGTCAATCGGTTACAATTTCCCGACTAAACTGTTGAAAAAGACTCCGATTCAGTCGCTCAGCGTATCATTCGTGGCACGTAACCTTTGTTACCTGCTGAAACATACACCGGGTACAAGTCCGGAGGGTGGTTATGATACAACCATGTTCTCACAGGCCATCGACTATGCGGCGCTGCCTTATACCCGTACATTCGGTCTGTCTGTCAGCTTAGGTTTTTAAACTTGATAATGCAGTAGGAAACTTAAAAACTCAAATATTAAAATTATATGAAACTTAATTTATATAAATCCGTTGCTCTCTGCTCATTGCTGGCATTGGCCGGATGCATGATTTTGAAGAAATGAATACCAATCCGAACGCACCTGTCTATGACCCGTCGGTTATGGATTGCGGTCCGGAGGGTATTGATATCGATTATACCATTTCGGAGAGCGCTTTGGAAAGTTTGAAGGCAACAGAAAGTGCGTTAGGCTCTATTTTCTTCAACTTTACTTATGAAGGTCTGTATAACGATTACCAGACTGCTACCAATCTGACGCATGATGTCTATGCGGCATATAATGGCTCGAACGGTTTCTTGAACAATTCACCGGCGTATGCTTATAATGACGGTTGGTCTGCTGCCCGTTGGAAGCATTTTTATGACGACCGTACGATTGCCGAGTACAGCCAGCTTATCAAGACTTTCTGGTTCTGCAACAAGGAGTATTATCACAATGCGTTCTATATAACCCGTATCTATTACGCTTTCCTGCTTTCGGCACAAACCGATACGTATGGTGATATTCCTATCCAGTATTATGTGAAAGGTACGATGCCGCCTACGGAAAATGTTACTTATACTCCGCAGAAAGAAGTGTATGACATTATCTTTAAATTGCTCGACCAAGCCATTACGGGATTGCATAATCCGCCTGCTGTAGATCAATACTCTTTCAGTGCCGAGGACGACCGCATCTATGGAGGTAAGGTAGAGCCGTGGATTCGTTTCGCCAATACCTTGCGTCTACGCCTGGCTTTACGTGTAAGCAATGTTGCTCCGGAAGTTGCTCGGGAGCAAGGAGAAAAAGCTTTGTCAGATCCTTCGGGTTTGATGAAAGGCCAGGAAGATAATATGAAACTGATTCCTAAACGTCAGTGGATAACCGGTGGCAATGAGAATATCTTTGCATTGATGTTCAGCTGGGGTGCAAGTTGCGTTTTACCGAAAGAGATGGAGTGGGCTTATAAAAATCAGGCTCTTAAAGAGGGTGTAGATGCCAATGCCAGTGGCTTTGTTGAAAAGGTTGCCCGAAATGCAGATGAGGAAGGTACTATCTTTGGATTGGACGCTACCAAGTATAATGAAAAAGAAGCGAATTGCTATTTGGATCCCCGTTGCAAGATACTGTTCTTCCGTCCTTCACCCTATGATCCGGGAATCAAGGACGATTATAAAGCAGAGGACCCCAATGCTGAATACGGGCGGATACAGAAATGGAGCAAAAGAAAGTCGGTTCTAAGTATACAGTGAAGTATTCACCTATGAAGACTAATCTGAAGAGCGATGAAATGCTTCCCGATTGTTGGTGGAATCAGGCTCGTGAAATTATTTGGCTCGGTTACTCTGAATCTCTTTTCCTGAGAGCTGAGGCTGCATTGCGTGGTTGGGGCAATGAAACAGGAGCTGCAGTTGCCGGAAGATTGTATGAAGAAGGTGTACGTGCTTCTATGAACTATTACGGTATTGCTTCAGATAAAGCAGAGGAATATATCAGTCATTTGGAAGGTAAAGATGCTTTCAATGGTGGTTCAAGAGAAGAACAACTGGAACAAATCATTACACAAAAATGGCTGGCTGTTTATCCTAACGGTAACGAAGGTTGGGCTGAGGTTCGCCGCACAGATTATCCCCGTTATTTGTTGCTGCCGCGTTATGGCAACAACTCAAGCGGTGAGGTGGAGAATACCAAACTGATTAAGCGTGTAAGCTATCCGAACAGTGAATCCAGAAATCCGAACAAGCCTGCTTATACGCAAGGTACTAAAGTATGGTGGGATGTGGCAGATACGATGGATGAAACCGGTAAATGGAAAACACCGGATAACTTCAGATAATCCGTTTTAAGTTATGATAGGAAAACGGTGCATTGCCGTTTTCCTATATGGAAAACTAACCTAAGTATGATTGCGGATATCTCTCTTAGGTTAGTTTTTGTTTTTAATCTAAATGAATAATAATATATGAGATATATGAAAATAGGAACGCTTATATCGGCAGGTGTTTTAATGCTGTCATCAATGATATTGAATTCCGGTTGCTCCGAGGCGGGTAATGGCAGAAAACAGACTACGGAAAATCCCGGAGCGATTTTCGGGGAAGTGAAGTCTGCCGCCGGTGCAAAAATGTTGACTCCCATTGCGCTCAGAGGAGATAAAAAAGCTACGGGACATTTGTTTTTTGAATTGAGTGAACCGGCAGAACAGGAGGTTGCCGTTACTTTCAAACTGGATTCCAGGATATTGGATGCTTATAACCAGTTGAATGGTACGGGGTATACGATGTATCCGGCAGACAAACTGTTGCTGGAAAACAATGGCAACGTGGTTGTTGAAGCCGGTAAAAGTAAGTCTGCCACACTTGCACTGGATATACTGCCGGGTGGAACGGAAAGGGCTACCTATGCTGTGGCTGTATCGGCGGTAGCTACTGCGGGAACGGAAAAACATACGGACAACAAGGCTTTTATTTATTTGGTAAAACCGCTTGCAGCCATGCCGGAAGTCAATGCGGGACGCAAGGTAAAGAATTTATGTTATGTGGAAGTCAATCGTGAAAGTATGTTGAATGCGGGTGAGTACACGATGAAGAGCGATAAGTCTCCTTTCTTTGACATAGCCAGTGTATTTGCAGCCAATATTCGTTTGAGCGCGGATGATGTTCCTTATGTTTCGTGTAACGAGCAAACCAGATTTGTACTTGATAATATCGAGCAGACTGTACGCCCGTTACAGGCAAAAGGCATAAGAGTTCATCTCTCCATCTTGGGAGACCACACTGCTGCCGGTATGCGTAGTCTTTCGAAAGATGCCGCCCGCGCTTTGCAAAGGATTTGAAAGCGTATATTGATATTTATGGATTTGACGGCATAGACTTTGATGATGAGTATTCCACCTATGCCACCGACCAGGCTGTGGAGCCCTATATTCCTTCGGATGCAGTAGCGCCAAGTATTGAAGAATGTACTTCGCAGCGTTATGCCGATTTGGTATATGAAAGCCGTAAGTTAATGCCGGACAAGACAATAGGAATTTATTGGTATGCAGGATACGACTATCCGGTCGGTACGGTAGAAGGAAAAACAGTGGATGAATTGATCGACTATTCCATTTACGGATATTACGGTAAGTGGAAGGCCATTCCTGCCGATACGGTAAGCATAGCCAAACAATGCCCGTATGCTATTGAAGTCACCACAGCCAGAGGAGATGTAAAGATAGATGATGACTGCTTGAAAAACATCCGTCAGAACGGTTGGGGCTATTTTGCTGTTTACGATTTGAACAACGAACGTTCGTATGAAAAAGAATTCAGCCGTATATCCCGATTGTTGTACGACGATGAAGTAGAGTGGAGCGGAAAGCAGTATGAACGTACCGGGTGGTAACCGAAAGGTTGCCACTCCGATGTGCAAATAGGCATTTTCTCTTTAATTATCGGTCGGATTAGTAAGTGTTTTTAAAGATAGGATTGTTCTAATATTGTAACATGAACAGGAAAATGGGCAAATTGGATGAAAAAATAATAGTAAAGTTTTTAGCGGGTGAATGTTCGGAAGAGGAACTTCGCTCGTTGAATGTCTGGTTGGAGGAGTCGGAAGAGAATGCTCATGAATTATTTACATTAGAGGAACTGTACCATTTGGGAAAATCCGATGTGGTTTCTGAGGAAGCACTCCTTGCGAAGGCTGAAAAACAATTGTCGCAAAGGCTCGGAGAGGAGCGGAAGCGTAAGTTGAAGCGTACACTGTTTCACCGGTGGATGCAATATGCAGCTATTGCAGTCGGTGCTTTTTTTATAGGAGGTATGGGCTACTGGTTCTATCAGGCGGGTAGCCGTAGTTCCGAATCTTTGGTCACTGTTACGGCCAATGAAACCATAAAGGAGCTGATGCTTCCGGATGGAACCAAAGTATGGTTGAATAAAAACACGATTTTGCAATATCCCCGTAATTTTGAAGGTGGCGAGAGACATGTGTATCTGAACGGAGAAGGTTTCTTTGATGTGAAGAGAAATACAGCCAAGCCTTTTATCGTACAAAGCCATGCCATGCAAGTGAGGGTATTGGGAACAACCTTTAATTTGAAGTCCGGGGAAAACGGACAAAGGGCAGTAGCCACCTTATTGAAAGGTGAGGTAGAAGTAAAGGGCAATCATGGTGAAGGCATGATAGTGCTTCGCCGGGGCAACAGGCCGAATTGGACGGAATGACCCGACGACTGACGGTGAAACCTGCAGAACCGGTATAGAGGGCTGGCATGATACGGCATTCGATTTAAATCAGACGGACATACGCACGCTTTGCAAGATTTTGGAGAGAGCTATAACGTGAAAATCATTATAGCACCGGATGTGGACATTGAAAGAACATATTCCGGACCGTTGAAGAAGAAAGAAAACGTAGCTGCCACATTGGATTTGATAAAGAATTCCATCGGTATCAAATACAAGGTAATAGGCGAAAACGTTTTTATATCTTCTTCCAAATCCAAATAGAACAGGCTTGTTTTGTTTATTGATAATCTGAAATTCAAATATTATGAAAAAACTTTTATTGGCATTTGCCTTTTTATGCTGTTTTACGAGCATAAAGGCTAAGGATTGGGTACAGTATGTAAATCCTTTGGTGGGCACTCAGTCCACATTCGAGCTTTCTACCGGAAACACCTATCCCGCCATTGCGCGTCCGTGGGGAATGAATTTTTGGACACCGCAAACCGGAAAAATGGGGGATGGCTGGCAATATGTCTATACGGCCAATAAAATCCGAGGCTTCAAGCAGACGCACCAGCCAGTCCATGGATAAACGATTACGGGCAATTCTCCATTATGCCTGTTACCGGGCAACCTGTTTTCGATGAGGACAAACGTGCAAGCTGGTTCTCGCATAAAGGTGAGATTGCGTTGCCGCATTATTATAAGGTATATCTGGCGGAGCACGATGTGGTGACGGAGTTTACTCCTACCGAACGTGCCGTGCTGTTCCGTTTCACATTTCCGGAAAATGAACATTCCTATGTGGTGGTAGATGCTTTCGACCGCGGTTCCTATATCAGGATTGTACCGGAAAAGAACCGGATCATCGGATATTCCACCCGTAACAGCGGCGGTGTACCGCAGAATTTCAGAAACTACTTTATTGTAGAGTTCGACAAACCTTTTACATATACCGCTTCTGTTAAAGACAGTGTAATTCAGGAATCGCAGAAAGAGCAGCAAGCTGCCCATGCAGGTGCGATTATCGGATTTAAGACGAAGAAAGGCGAGATTGTGCATGCACGTGTTGCTTCTTCTTTTGTCAGCTACGGACAGGCTGAGCGGAACTTGCTCGAATTGGGTGCGGACAGTTTTGACACGCTGGTGCAGAAAGGACGTGATGCTTGGAACAATGTGTTGGGCAAGATTGAAGTGGAGGCGGAAACCTCGACCAATACCGCACTTTCTATTCCTGCCTGTACCGCTCGCTGCTTTTCCCCCGTGCTTTTTACGAGTTGGACAAGCAGGGTGCTCCCATTCACTACAGCCCCTATAATGGGGAAGTGCTTCCCGGCTATATGTACACCGATACGGGTTTCTGGGATACATTCCGTTGTCTGTTTCCTTTCCTTAATCTGATGTATCCGTCGGTAAACAGGGAAATTCAGGAGGGACTTGTCAATGCTTACAAGGAAAGTGGTTTCTTTCCCGAATGGGCGAGTCCGGGACACCGTGGCTGCATGATCGGCAATAATTCGGCTTCCGTTTTGGTCGATGCCTATTTGAAGGGTGTTAAGGTAGAAGATGTAAAGACTATGTATGAAGGGCTGCTTTACGGGACGGAGCATGTACATCCGGAAATATCATCTACCGGACGTTTGGGCTATGAATATTACAACAAGTTGGGATATGTTCCTTATGATGTGAAGATTAACGAGAATGCTGCCCGTACGCTGGAATATGCTTATGACGACTGGTGCATCTATAAGCTTGCCAAAGCTTTGAACCGTCCGAAAAAGGAGCAGGAGTTGTTTGCAAAGCGTGCCATGAACTATCGTAATATTTTTGATAAGGAAAGTCTGTTGATGCGCGGGCGTAATAAAGACGGTAAGTTCCAGACACCGTTCTCACCGTTGAAGTGGGGGGATGCCTTTACCGAAGGAAACAGTTGGCACTACTCCTGGTCGGTATTCCACGACCCGCAAGGATTGGTCGATCTGATGGGGGGCGAAAAGGTATTTGCCAATATGCTCGATTCCGTATTCATTGTTCCGCCTGTATTCGATGATAGCTACTACGGACAAGTCATCCATGAAATACGCGAAATGACTGTAATGAATATGGGCAATTACGCACATGGCAACCAGCCTATACAGCACATGATTTATCTCTATAACTATATCGGACAACCCTGGAAAGCGCAATATTGGCTGCGTCAGGTGATGAACCGCATGTACACACCCGGTCCGGACGGTTATTGCGGGGATGAAGACAATGGGCAGACTTCGGCATGGTATGTATTCTCCGCATTGGGTTTCTATCCGGTTTGTCCGGGTACGGACGAATATGTATTGGGCGCTCCCTTGTTCAAGAAAGCGTTCTGCATTTTGAAAACGGAAACTCGCTGACGATCGATGCCGGAAACAACAGTGCGCAGAATGTCTATATACAGTCTCTTCAGGTCGACGGAAATGAATATACCAAAAACTACCTGCGTCACGAAGACTTGCTGAAAGGCGGTACGCTGAAATTCGAAATGGGCGATAAGCCAACCTGCAGCGAGGTGTCCGTGCGGAAGATTATCCGTATTCGTTTTCTAAGGAAAAGCGTAGGTAGCTGCATGTTTTTTGTACCATTACACAGTAAAAAATTACCGGAAAAACATGAAAACAATATTATGGACTGTCAGTCTGCTGCTTGTAATATGCGGATGTACTCCCAAACCGACAGAAGTCGTTTCGCCTGATGGTCATATCCGCCTTCAGTTCGCATTGGATGACCACAACCGCATGACCTATCGGATAGACGTGGATGATACGGCTTTTGTAGCCCCTTCTGCTTTGGGATTCCTTGCCGGAAAGGGTGTGAATCTTTCGGAAGGTATGAAGTTGTCGGTACGGAGTTTTCCGCTGCGGACGAGACATGGACACAACCTTGGGGAGAGAATAAGAGTATCCGTAACCATTATAATGAAATGGCGGTTTGTCTGTCTGATGAGGCGGATACGAAACTGACCCTTCGTTTTCGGGTATTTGACGACGGAGTCGGTTTCCGGTACGAGTATGAAGTTGCCGGAGTAGACAGCATCTTTGTTACGGACGAACTTACCTCTTTCAATATGGCGCAGGATGGAATTTCCTGGTCTATTCCTGCCAACTACGAAACATATGAGTTGTTATATCGTACACAGCCGCTCAGCAAGACTGATAACGCAAACACTCCGATGACCTTTAAGGTAGGTAAGACTTACGCCAGTATTCACGAAGCCGCATTGACGGACTTTCCTGAAATGACTTTGCAAAATACCGGCGGCTGCGGATTCAAATCCGAGTTGGCTCCATGGCCCGACGGCATTAAGGCTAAGATAGAAGGCGGCAGTTTCAATACGCCCTGGCGTACTGTACAGATAGCTTCGAAAGCTGTGGGACTGATAAATTCAGCACTTATCCTGAACTTAAACGAACCCTGCGTTTTGGAGTCTACCGACTGGATTCGCCCGATGAAGTATGTAGGTATATGGTGGGGCATGCATCTGGGTGTGGAGAGCTGGGTGATAAACGACCGCCACGGCGCCACTACCGAAAATGCAAAACGTTATATTGATTTTGCCGCAGCCAACAACATCGAAGCCGTTATGTTCGAAGGCTGGAATGAAGGTTGGGAGAACTGGGGCGGAACGCAGAACTTCGATTATACCAAACCGTATGCCGATTTCGATATAAAGGAAATAGCAGCTTATGCCCGGAAGAAGGGTGTTGAGATTATCGGTCATCATGAAACGGGAGGAAATATCTGTAATTACGAAAATCAGTTGGATAAGGCTTATGAATGGTATGCCGATTTGGGTATCCATAGCGTAAAGACCGGGTATGCCGGTGGTCTTCCCAACGGTCACAACCACCACGGACAGTTCAATGTGCGGCATTATCGCAATGTCGTGAAAACGGCTGCCAAGTATCGTACTACCCTCGATGTGCATGAGCCGATAAAGGATACCGGTATACGTCGTACCTATCCCAACATGATGACCCGCGAGGGCGCCCGCGGCATGGAGTGGAATGCCTGGAGCGAAGGTAATCCGCCGGAACATCATGTGATGTTGCCGTTTACCCGTTTGCTGGGTGGTCCGATGGACTATACGCCGGGTATCTTTGATGTGCTGTACAAGCGTGCCAAAAACAATCCCGACCGGAAAAAGTGGAATATGAAAGACAGTAAGGATTGCCGTATCAATACCACGCTTGCCAAGCAGATAGCCAATTGGGTGATACTTTACTCTCCTTTGCAGATGGCTGCCGACATGATTGAAAACTATGAAGGCCATCCCGCTTTCCGTTTCTTCCGTGATTTTGATGCAGACTGTGACTGGTCGGAGGCGCTTGCCGGCGAACCGGGTGAATACGTGGCAATAGTACGTAAGGCAAAAGATAAATATTTTCTGGGGGCGGCAACCGATGAAGAGGCGCGCAGCATAGATGTGAAACTGGATTTTCTGGAAAAAGGAAAAACTTATGCAGCCGTTATCTATGCCGACGGAAAAGATGCCGATTGGGAGACCAATCCGGAATCTTACGAAATCATAGAGAAACAGGTGACGTCCGATGATACCCTGACCATTGTCATGGCAAAAGGTGGGGGACAGGCTGTCAGCTTTATGCCGATTTGATAATCCTAATATAATACCAAAGAATATGAAAACAAACTTGAAATCTAATTCCATATTGCTGGGCGGACTCCTGTTGCTGGGTACTGTCTTTAGCTGTACGCAGGCAGAGCAGGACTATGCCTCTTATGTAAATCCCTTTATCGGGACAGGCGGACATGGACATACATATCCGGGTGCGGTTGTTCCGAACGGGATGATTCAACCCAGTCCCGATACACGCATCTACGAATGGGACGCTTGTTCCGGATACTATTACGAGGATACTACCATCAACGGTTTCTCGCATACCCATGTTAGCGGAACAGGATGTGCGGACTACGGTGATGTACTGCTGATGCCTACTGTAGGGAAACAGGAGTATCATCCGATGGGGGCGAAGAGTCAGCAAATGGCGTACTGTTCGGCTTTCTCGCACGATAATGAAGTGGCGCAACCCGGATATTATTCCGTCTTGCTGGAACGCTATAACGTAAAGGCGGAACTCACTGCGACAAAGCGTGCCGCCATTCACCGTTATACCTTTCCGGAAGCCGAAGATGCCGGTTTCATTCTGACTTTGATTACAGTATCGAGCGTCAGACAAATGAGGAAATGAAAATAGAAGTAATCAGTGATACCGAAATCCGCGGACATAAAAAAACGGTATATTGGGCATTCGACCAGTATATCAACTTCTATGCCAAGTTCTCCAAGCCGTTTACCTATACATTGGTGACGGATTCTGTGGCATTGGAAGAAGGCGGTCCGCTTTTGCCCACCGCCAAAGTACTGTTGCAGTTCCCTACGGCACAGAATGAAGAGGTATTGGTGAAAGTGGGTGTTTCGGCTGTCGATATGGACGGAGCACGTAAGAATGTGGAGGCCGAAATACCCGGATGGGATTTTGACGGAGTGCGGAGTGCAGCACGTCAGGCATGGAATGACTATCTGTCCAAAATAGATATCCGTACGCAGAATGCCGACCAGCGCACGATGTTTTATACAGCCCTTTATCACACCGGTTTGCAGCCCAATCTCTTTACGGATGCAGACGGACGTTATTTCGGTATGGATTTGAAACCGCATCAGGGCAGTGTGGACGAACCTGTGTACACGATATTCTCCTTGTGGGATACTTTCCGTGCTTATCATCCTTTGATGACAATTATAGATCCTGAACTGAATGAAGCCTTTATCCGCTCTTTGATCCAGAAAGAGAAAGAAGGCGGTGTATTCCCGATGTGGGAACTTGCCGGCAACTATACGGGAACGATGATTGGTTACCATGCAGCTTCTCTGATTGCCGACTCTTACGCCAAAGGATATCGTAATTTTGATGTGAAGGAAGCCTACCGTGCCTGTCTCCGCACGGCGGAATACGATACGACGGGCATTATTACTCACCCCCGTGTATTGCCGCATTTGATGCCGCAGGCAAATACTGGAAGAATAAAATAGGCTATGTTCCCTGTGACAAAGACAATGAATCGGTAGCCAAGGCGTTGGAATATGCTTATGACGACTGGTGCATCTCACAGTTGGCTGAAGCAATGGGCGATGAACCGAACCGGACTAAGTACGCGGCTTTTGCAGAGGGCTATAAGGTATATTTCGATCCGTCTACCCGTTTTATGCGCGGGCTTGATAGCGAGGGCAATTGGCGTACGCCTTTCAATCCTCGTGCTTCCACTCACCGCAACGATGATTATTGTGAAGGCACTGCCTGGCAATGGACTTGGTTCGTACCGCACGATGTAGATGGTCTGGTGGAACTCATGGGTGGCCGTGACGCATTCATCGGTAAGCTCGATTCTCTGTTCGTGGCAGATTCTTCCTTGGAGGGCGAGTCGGTATCGGTAGATATTTCCGGACTGATAGGACAGTATGCGCACGGTAACGAGCCGAGCCACCATATTGCTCACCTTTATAACTATGTGGGACAGCCGTACAAGACACAGGCGTTGGTGGACAGTGTGCTGCATACGCTTTACTTCAACGAGCCCAATGGCCTTTCCGGCAATGAAGACTGCGGACAGATGTCGGCATGGTACGTGCTTAATGCTATGGGATTCTACCAGGTTTGCCCCGGAAAACCGGTGTATTCCATCGGGCGTCCGCTGTTTGATGAGGCCGCCATCCGTTTGCAGAATGGCAACACCTTTACCATTATAGCCCATAATAACAGTCGTGATAATAAGTATGTCCGGAAAATTATCCTGAACGGGGAAGAACTTGCCGCTCCTTTCTTCAACCATCAAGATATCGTAAACGGCGGTACGCTGGAGCTGACTATGGGAGCGGAGCCGCTGATGCCGGATAATGAGTTACGGAAATAGAAAGTACCGATAGCAACGAAACATATATGAGCCGGAATTATCATAATCCGATATCTTGGATTCCAACCGTTTATTTCGCCATGGGGCTTCCCTTTGTGGTGCTGAACATGGTTTCCGTACTTATGTTCAAGGGGCTGGGAGTGGGTGATGCCCAAATAGCTTTGTGGACTTCACTGATAATGCTTCCCTGGACGTTGAAGTTTCTTTGGAGTCCTTTTCTCGAGATGTTCAAGACGAAGAAATTCTTCGTGGTACTGACGCAGTTGGTTACGGGAGCGGGGTTCGCACTGGTCGCCTTTGCACTGAATCTTCCGTTCTTTTTTGCTCTTTCCATTTTTTTTGCTGGCGGTTATCGCTTTCAGCGGCGCTACGCACGATGTGGCTACGGACGGCGTGTACATGTCCGAGCTGAATAAGCAGGAACAGGCAAAGTACATCGGCTGGCAGGGAGCTTTCTATAACATCGCCAAGATTGTGGCGTCCGGCGGTTTGGTATGGCTGGCTGGGTGGCTGCTGAAATACTTCGGCGGAGTGCCCGGTGCCACGGATGCAGTGCGTCATGAGGCAACTGTCCAGGCTTGGATGTGTGTAATGCTGGTAATGGCTGCCGTGATGATATTGCTGGCAATATACCATTGGCGTATGCTCCTTCGGGCGGTGCTGCGGCTGCCGAAACCAAGTCGGCGGGCGAAACGCTGGAGAAGTTGCGGAGCGTAATCTGGGATTTTTTTCAGAAACGTCATATAGGGTATTATATTGCCTTTATCATTCTCTATCGCCTTGCCGAGGGTTTCGTCATGAAGATTGTTCCCCTTTTCTTGAAGGCGGAACGTTCGGCAGGCGGCTTGGGACTGAATGAGCAGGAGATAGGGTTGTATTACGGCACTTACGGAGCTGCCGCCTTTGTGCTGGGCTCTTTGCTGGCCGGTTATTACATATCGCACCGCGGACTGCGGAAACGCTGTTCTCCCTGTGCTGCATCTTTAACCTGCCTTTTGTGGCATATACTGCTGGCGATATATCAGCCGGAGAGCGGCATGCTGATTGGCAGTGCCATCGTGCTGGAGTATTTCGGTTACGGCTTCGGCTTTGTGGGGCTTTCGCTGTTTATGATGCAACAGGTAGCTCCGGGCAAGCACCAGATGGCGCACTATGCCTTCGCTTCCGGTATCATGAATCTGGGTGTGATGCTTCCGGGAACAATCAGCGGATACGTGAGCGATTTTCTGGGGTATGAGAATTTCTTCATCTTCACCCTGTTCGCCACTATTCCGGCATTCCTCATTACCTGGTTCGTACCGTTTACGTATGCCGATGAGGTAAAAGGCGGAGCGGCCACATAGTCGGTGGAAAAACATTGGCGGGACGTGTTCCGGATAGTGGTTTCGATTGATGCCGGCTTCCCGTACATTCCCGGTTTCTATGACAGATTATATAAGTAATTATAGATAGATTTAATTTCGTGTTATTACATAGAAAATGAAATGAGTATGAGTAACAAAGTTATTATTCCTTGGGAAGAACGTCCGGCAGGATGCAAGGACGTATTATGGCGCAGTGTGGCAAACCCCATTATTCCGCGTGATTTACTTCCCACTTCCAACAGTATTTTCAACAGTGCGGTAGTACCTTTCGGCAACGGGTTTGCAGGAGTATTCCGTTGCGACGATACTAACCGTCGCATGCGGCTGCACGTAGGGTTCAGTAAAGATGCCATAAACTGGAACATTAAGGAAGAGCCGTTGAAGTTCCAATGCGATGATGAGGAAATCGGTACATGGGTGTATGGCTACGACCGCGCGTGTGCTTTATCGAAGACCGCTATTATGTTACCTGGTGCAACGGCTATCACGGTCCTACTATCGGTGTGGCCTATACGTTCGATTTCGAGACGTTCCACCAGTTGGAAAACGCTTTTATTCCTTTCAACCGTAACGGAGTACTTTTCCCGCGCAAGATAAACGGTCGTTTTGCCATGTTGAGCCGTCCGAGCGACAATGGGCATACTCCCTTTGGAGATATTTTCTACAGTGAGTCGCCCGATATGGAGTTTTGGGGACGCCACCGCCACGTGATGTCACCTGCCGCTTTTGAAGTAAGTGCATGGCAATGCACCAAAATCGGTGCAGGTCCTATCCCTGTCGAGACTCCCGAGGGCTGGCTGCTGATTTATCACGGTGTGCTGCATTCCTGCAACGGTTATGTTTACAGTTTCGGCTCTGCTCTGCTCGATTTGGACGAACCGTGGAAGGTAAAGTTCCGCTCAGGGCCTTATCTGCTTGCTCCGCGCGAACCGTACGAATGTATGGGCGATGTTCCTAATGTATGTTTCCCGTGCGCCGCTTTGCACGACAATGAAACGGGCAGGATTGCCATATACTATGCTGTGCCGATACCGTAACCGGACTGGCATTCGGCTATATTCCCGAAATTATAGAATTTACCAAACGTACAAGCATCATCTGATGTACATAAACTTTTGAGAACCATGAAACGAGCATTCCTTTCCGGCGTATTTGCCTTTGTTCTGCTGGCTGTGTCTCCGGCTGCGGAGAAAAGTTTTTCTCCTGTAGACTATGTGAATCCCTTTATCGGTACGACTAACTTCGGCACAACCAATCCGGGAGCTGTCTGCCCCAACGGGATGATGTCTGTTGTTCCTTTCAACGTGATGGGGTCGGCGGACAACAAATACGATAAGGATGCCCGTTGGTGGTCCACTCCCTATGAGTATCACAACTGCTTCTTTACCGGGTATTCGCATGTCAATCTCAGTGGAGTGGGATGTCCCGAACTTGGTTCGTTGCTGCTGATGCCCACTACGGGCGAGCTTTCCGTAGACTACAAGGAGTATGGCAGCCGTTATGAAGACGAACAGGCCTCTCCGGGTATTACACTAATTTCCTTACCCGTTATAATGTAAAGACCGAAGTGACTGCCACGCCGCGCACCGGTGTGGCGCGCTTCACTTTCCAAAAGGCCGGAGTCATATTCTGCTGAACTTGGGAGAGGGACTGACCAATGAAACCGGAGCTTTCCTGCGGCAAACCGGAGAGTGTGAATTTGAGGGGATGAAGTTGCTCGGTACTTTCTGCTACAATCCGCAGGCGGTATTTCCTATTTACTTCGTGATGCGTGTTAACAAAACTCCCCTCAAAACCGGTTATTGGAAAAAACAGCGCCCCATGACAGGCGTGGAGGCCGAATGGGATCCGGACAACGGCAAGTATAAATTGTATACCGGTTATCGCAAGGAACTGGCGGGTGATGATATCGGCGCTTTTCTGACATTCGATACCGGGAGAGCGAGCAGATAGAGGTGCAGATGGGTGTTTCTTTCGTCAGTATCGAGAATGCCCGTCTCAATCTGGACAAAGAGCAGTCCGGCAAGGACTTCGACAAGGTATTGGCGGAAAGCCGTAAACGCTGGCACGACGATTTGTCGCGTATCATAGTGGAAGGCGGGACGGACGAGCAGAAGATTGTTTTCTATACGGCGCTTTATCATGCGCTGATACATCCCAACCTTTTGCAGGACGTCAACGGGCAATATCCGGCAATGGAAAGCGACCGGATTCTTACGGCAAAGGGCGACCGGTATACCGTATTCTCCCTTTGGGATACTTACCGTAATGTGCATCAGCTTCTTACGCTGGTGTATCCCGAACGGCAACTGCAATGGTGCGTTCCATGCTTGACACGTACTGTGAGCATGCTGGTTGCCCAAAGTGGGAACTCTATGGACGCGAGACATTGACGATGGAGGGCGACCCTTCTATACCGGTCATTGTGGATACCTGGCTGAAAGGTTTGCGCGGCTTCGATGTGGAGCTGGCTTATGAGGCGATGCGTAAAGGGGCTGTATTGCCGGGAGCGGAAAATCTCCTGCGGCCGGATAATGACGATTATCTTTCATTGGGGTATGTACCTTTGCGCGAGCAGTACGACAACTCCGTATCGCATGCTTTGGAGTACTACATAGCCGATAACGCCCTTTCGCGCATGGCAGAGGCGCTTGCCAAGGATGCCGAGGTGAAAGGACAGAAGGAAAAAGCACGCCGCTACAAGGAGGATGCCCGTCTTTTCTATAACCGTTCTTTGGGATATAAGCATTATTACAGCAAGGAGTACGGCACATTCCGTCCTATCTTGCCGAACGGTGAGTTTTATGCTCCGTTTGACCCGAGGAAGGGCGAAAACTTTGAACCTAATCCGGGCTTTCATGAGGGGTGTGCATGGAACTATACTTTCTATGTTCCCCACGATGTAAAGGGGCTGGCGCAACTTATGGGCGGGAAGAAGGCTTTCGTAGACAAGTTGCAACGTGTTTTCGATAAGGGGCTTTACGACCCTGCCAATGAGCCGGACATCGCTTATGCGCATCTGTTCTCTTATTTCAAGGGAGAGGAGTGGCGTACCCAGAAGGAGTTACACCGTCTTTTGCAGAAGTTATTTCAAGAATGCCCCCGATGGCATTCCCGGCAATGATGATACCGGAACGATGTCTGCATGGGCCATCTTCAATATGATGGGCTTCTATCCGGATTGTCCGGGCGAACCGTCTTACACGCTTTCCACACCGGTGTTCGACAAAGTGACCATCCGTCTTGATGCCGAAGTGTGGGGACGTGAGCAGTTGGTGATAGAAACGGAGCGTCCTTCGGACGATTCGCTTTATATCCGTGAAATGGAGTTAGGAGGAAAGAGACTGTCACGTTTCCGAATCAGCCACCAGGAGCTGGTAGAGGGCGGAAAGTTACGGTTTGTGTTACGTTGACGAATCGGATGATACGTAATCGGATTTCACAGATTTACTTTATTCTTCTTCTGTGAAATCCGTGTAATCCGTGCCTAAAGGAAACAAATAATAAGTGAACTTTCAATATGGCATACCCTTTTTTTAATGTTGGATGGGCGCCTTATTTCACTCTTCCGCCGCAGAGCCAATGCTTTGTATAATAATCTTCCTTGAGGCTGCTCACGATGACTCCTTGTCCGGTACTGGCATGAACGAATTTGCCGTCTTTCAGGTAGATGCCTACATGTGCCACTTTCTTGCGTGACGCCCGGCTGGTAAAGAATACCAAGTCACCTTGCGCAGGTTGCGGCGGGCTATCCTGTTGCTTTCTTTCAACTGGCCGTCCGTGCTGCGCGACAGGCGTATGCGGTAGGTTTTCTTATAAAGTTGGGATACCAGGCCGGAACAGTCCGTTCCATGTTTACTGTCGCCGCCGGCACGGTAGGGAGTGCCTATCCACTCGGCGGCATTGACGTACAGCTTGTGGTTGTCTGTCAGTCCGATATCCATACCCAGGCGTACAGAGGCTTGTGCCAATGCTTTATAGTCGAGACGGGGAGCGGCGGTATGGCAGGAACTTAAACAGAATATTAACCCGGTCAAGGCAATTATACAGGAAAAGGAGTGTTTCATATTTATTCCTCTGTAGGTGTTTCTTCTTCAGTATTAGTTTCAGTTTCGATGTTTTCTTCGACACTGACATTGAAATAAGCTTCCAATTCCTTTTCGGCCGAATTGTTTTCGTTCTGTATATCACGGATAATGACTCCGTGTTCCAACAGGGCGATACGCGGACATACATCTACCGTATGATTGAGGTTGTGGCTGGAAATGATGACGGTTGCTTTGTGTTCCTCGTTATATTTTTTCAGCAGTTGTTTAATGATGGACTGCGAACTGGGGTCGAGGAAGTTGAAAGGTTCGTCAAGTATCAGTAGTTGCGGATGATGCAGCATGGCGGAGATGATGCCTATCTTTTGCTTGTTTCCGGCGGAGAAGTTGCGTATGAATTTCTTTTGTCCCATGACTTCACCGTTCATGAAACGCTCGAAAGGAGCGATGCGTCCGTCTACTTCTTCTTTTTTAAGTCCGTACATCTTGCCGATGAAGTAGAAGTATTCCTCCGGCGTAAGATAGTCTATCAGGAAACCGTCGTCTATGAAAGCGCCGGTAAAGTTTTTCCAGTCTTCGCTTTTGCATACGTCTATATCATTGATGGTGACCTTTCCGCGGTCGCTTGCAGCAAATCCAATATCAGCCGGAAAAGGGTGGTCTTCCCGGCTCCGTTGTTTCCTACCAAGCCCAGCATATCACCTTGATTGATGAGGTAGTTGTCGATATTTACGGCGGTCTTTTCGCCGAACTTCTTTTGCAAATTACTTATCTGAATCATAGCCATAAATCTTAAATTGTAAATCTTACTGTCTGCTGTCTCTAAATCCTTCCATGTTCTTATAGCGCCGCTTCATAAAGCGGTGGTATACATTCTTCAGCCAGAAGCGGGATGTCAATATAAAACCCGCACCGATGGCAATCAATATCCAGGCTGTAACTGTGGGACCGAAAAAAGGTTGTCAGCATAAAATTCATAAGCAGAGGTACGCCGAATGCCGCTCCGGAAATCAGATTCTGCAATCCGGTTCCCATGTTCTGGCGGTTGGTCATTTTGG
>ENA-OQAA01000697-OQAA01000697.1-human-gut-metagenome-genome-assembly--contig:-NODE-697-length-21518-cov-3.132299_pt1 | contig 21518 bp, 26 predicted proteins | sample MGYA00242489_ERZ504515 | MGnify/ENA primary metagenome ERZ504515 (study PRJEB26092, sample SAMD00036237) | human gut metagenome | host: Homo sapiens | study: EMG produced TPA metagenomics assembly of... | reverse complement strand
TTGCCCCCGAAGCACGATGCGGGTACCGCAACCCGACATTATCGAGCATTTTGGCAACGCAGATGCCGTGCCGCAGCTGCCGGAGCGGTGCTTAAGCCGCAAGGCGGGAATTGTGCGGTGTTGCCCCGAATAAATGGCCGCCTTGCTGTAACAAACGGGCGGAAAAATCCGTTTATTTGGGTAAGAGGGCACCGTAAAACAGAAAATGACATTGCGTCCGGCCCTCCCCTATCCCGCAAATTTATGCTACAATGGATGCGAGGTGAACGTGATGACAAAAACCGAGGCACGCGCGCAGGCCAAGGCAATGCGCAAAAATCTGGACCTGCACGCCATCGGCGCTGCCATGACCCAGCAACTGTTTGCCCTGCCGGCATGGCGGCAGGCGGGCACGGTGTTCTGCTTTGTTTCCATGCGGGACGAACCGGACACCACCGCTATTTTGCAGCAGGCCCTGGTCAGCGGCAAGCGCCTGTGCGTGCCGCGCTGCCTGCCGGGTAATGACGGGCGGATGGAGCTTGTGGAAATCACCAGCCTGAACGACCTGCAGCCGGGGCGGTACGGAATTCTGGAGCCTGCGGCGGCCGCACCATCGCCGCATTGGAGCCGGGCGCACTGGCCTTGATCCCTGCCTTGCTGTGGACAAGCAGGGGGTGCGCCTTGGCCGCGGAGCCGGGTATTATGACCGGTTCCTTACCCGCTTTGGGCAGACCGGCCCCAAGCTTTTGCTCTGCCCGGAGGCACTGGTCTTTCCCGCGCTGCCCACGGACGAATGGGATGTTCCCTTTACCCCCGGTGAAATATTGACGGAAAATGGGGTAAAATAAAAACAGTGGGGCATTTGCCGCACCCTGCCCCCCCTGCTTGCCCCCGCTGCGCATTCCAACAACACAACCTACGCAGCCCTGCATCATACAGGGCCGCGCAAGATAAAGGAGATTTTTTATGAAAAAGCTGACATTATTTCTGGCTGCTGCCCTGCTGGCTGCCAGCTTTGCTGCGTGCGGAAATTCCGGCGCGTCTTCCTCCACAGCGCCGGAGCCAACGGCCATCCCGGATGACATCCTGAACGCCCCGGCTACCAAGCCGGACCCGGACATGGAGATTGATCCCGGTTTCGGTGTTGACCCGGAGGACAGCAGTGCTGCACTCCAGCCGGAACCGGATGCCGAGCTGAGCGGCATTGTGGACCAGATCTATGCCGCACACCCGGTTGACCTGATGATGGTGGAAACGACCGCCGTGGACCTGACCAACGCCGAGTGGTACCCCTACCAGACCGGCCTGAACGAAGAGCAGATCACCAAGGTAGATGCCGCTGTAACCAGCGAGCCAAGTGTCGGCAGCCAGGCTTACTGCATGGTACTGGTGCGCCTGAAAGACAAAGCCAATGGTGATGAGATTGCCGAAGCCATGCTGGACGGCATTGACATGCACAAGTGGGTCTGCGTGGCGGCCGACAAGGCCAGCGTTGCCACTTTTGACGACAAGGTTCTGTTCGTTATGGCTGACAGCGAACTGGTGGATGTAGACGCCTGATGACGGATGCCGCCAACGCCCTTGGTGTGACTTTTGGTTACAATATGAGCAAGGAATCCGCTGAAGATTACGGCGAACTTCCAGATGAACTGCTGGCTACCCCCGCGGTTGTTGGCTGATTTTTTACCGCTCTTTCAAAAATTTGCATAAAAAATGCGCCTGTGCTCAAAGCAAGCACAGGCGCATTTTATTGGCAATGCTGTAACTTATGGCAACACCGCACAATTCCCCCTTGCGGCTTAAGCACCGCTCCGGCAGCTGCGGCACGGCATCTGCCGCACCTCGCTCGCCGTATCGGCACTTAGAATTATGCGGTATTGCCTTATAATTACAGGAAGATGTACTTTAGGATGAACAGCACGGTCAGAACATACATCAGCGGGGTGATCTTCTTTTCCTTAGCCTTACCGGACAGCAGGTTAATCAGCGTCCAGGAACAACGCCGATTGCAATGCCTTCGGAGATGCTGTAAGCCAGCGGCATGACCAGGATGGTCAGGAAAGCCGGGATGGCATCAGTCATATCGTCGAAGTTGATCTTGACAACAGCGCCCATCATGTAGAAACCAACAACGATCAGGCCGGAGCAGTTGCAAAGGAAGGGATGGTCAGGAACAGGGGGCTGAAAATGCTGGCCAGCAGGAACAGCACAGCGGTGGTAGCTGCGGTCAGACCGGTGCGGCCGCCCTCGGTAACGCCGGAAGCACTTTCAACATAGGTGGTGGTGGTGGAAGTACCCAGCACAGCACCGGCGCTGGTTGCGATAGCGTCAGCCAGCAGGGCGCCTTGATGCGGGGCAACTTGCCCTCTTCGTCCAGCATATCGGCCTTGGAAGCAACACCAATCAGGGTGCCCAGGGTATCGAACAGGTCGACAAAGAGGAAAGCGAACATAACAACGATGAAGTTGCCAATATTAAAGTTGGTGAAATCCAGGTTGAACACCTGGCCGAAGGTATTGCCCAGGGAGCTGAAGTCAAAGCTGACGAATGCGGTGGGGATGACAGAGTACATGCCCGCTTCTGCATCCGGCACGTAGATGCCGGTCAGTTCGCAGATGATGCCCAGCACCCAGGTCAGGATAATGCCGTACAGGATAGCGCCCTTGACGTTCTTGATGAGCATAACGGCGATCAGCAGCACGCCGATCAGAGTCAGCAGAGCACCGATGCCAACGCTGTGGAAGGTTTCGCCCTTGAAGTGCTGGTAGGTCAGCAGGGTGGAATCGCTGTTGACGATGAGCTTGGCGTTCTGCAGGCCGACAAAGGCAACAAACAGGCCAATGCCCACGCTGACAGCGGATTTCAGCGTCAGGGGGATGGCGTTGAAGATGGCCTCGCGCACACTGGTCAGGGACAGCACGATGAAGACGATGCCTTCAACAAAGACGGCCAGCAGAGCCATCTGCCAGCTGTAGCCCATGGAGAGCACAACGGTGTAGGCAAAGTAGGCGTTCAGGCCCATGCCGGGTGCCAGTGCAAAGGGGTAATTTGCCAGGAACGCCATGAGCATGGTACCGACAAATGCTGCCAGAGAAGTGGCGATCAGAACTGCCTTTGCATCCATACCGGCTGCAGACAGAATGTTGGGGTTGACCGCAAGAATGTAAGCCATCGTCATAAAGGTCGTGATACCGGCCATGACTTCGGTTTTTACATCCGTGTGGTTCTCTTTCAGGTGGAAGAGTTTTTCCATGATGTACCTCCGTTTTCAAAACGTTACTTTCGGGGCACACCAAAAACGCGCACAGCGGGATTTTTTAGCAGGCATGCCCGCCGCGCCGCAGGTTTCCGCAAACGACGCAACATTTTTATTCTTGCCTATTCCTTTGCATTTGTAAACGATATTTGTGAAAATAATTGCAATTCTGCGTCAAAACATTTATCTGCCGCTCTTCCCCGCCCTGCCGCCGGGCAGCAAAAAGGGCCGCACCTGCGGGTACGGCCCTTAAATGAGTAGCAGAAATTATGCCTTGGCGGCTTTGATCTCCTTGATCAGTTCGGGAACGACCTTGTACAGGTCGCCAACGATGCCATAGGAAGCAATGCCGAAGATGGGGCATTCTCATTCTTGTTGATGGCGATGATGGTCTCGGAATCCTGCATGCCGGCAACGTGCTGGATGGCACCGGAGATGCCCAGAGCAACATAGATGCGGGGATGCACGGTCTTGCCGGTCTGGCCAACCTGATGGTCAGCAGACAACCAGCCTTCATCGGTAACGGCACGGGAAGCACCGACAACGCCGCCCAAGGCACCAGCCAGCTCTTCGGCCAGGGCAATGCCCTTTTCGGGGTCAGAGCTGATACCACGGCCAACGGAAACAACCACATCAGCACCGATCAGGTCAACCAGCTTCTTAGCGCTCTTCTTGATGTCCAGGATCTCAACATGGATATCGTCAGCAGTCAGAGCGGGGGTAACCTTCTCAACAACAACCTTGGCAGCACCAGCTTCGTCGAACGGCTGGGTCTGCATAACGCCGGGGCGCACGGTGGACATCTGCGGGCGGAAGCGCGGGCAGATGATGGTGGCCATCAGGTGGCCGCCGAATGCGGGACGGGTCATCTTCAGGTTGGTGTTCTCTTCAAACTTGGTGTTGTCCACATCAATGGTGGAGGTGGTGCGCAGGAAATCCTTATACTTGGCGACATCCACATCCAAGTGGGTGCAGTCAGCAGTCAGGCCGGTGTGCAGGCGGGCTGCGCAGCGGGGGCCAAGGTCACGGCCCAGGTTGGTAGCGCCAATCAGCATAATTTCCGGCTTTTTCTCCATGATGAGGTCACACAGAACCTTGGCATAGCATCGGTGGTGTAGTCCTTCAGCAGGGGGCTGTCGATATAGTAAACGCGGTCTGCGCCGTAGCCGCCGAGAGCCTTGAGGTAGTCCTCGTTGACCTCGCTGCCCATCACAACGCCGCACAGCTCAACGCCAAGGTCGTTGGCCAGCTTGCGGCCTTCACTCAGCAGCTGATAGCTGATGGCCTGTACCTGGCCTTCGCGCTGTTCGCAGAATACCCACACGCCCTTGAAGGCGGCGGTGTCCATTGCATTGAATTCAGCCATTGTACTTCTCTCCTCTCTCAAATCAGGTGCTTGTCGTTCAGGATGCCAACCAGCTGGGCAGCATCCTCAACCATCATGCCGGCGCCCTTGACCGGGGGAGCAAAAGACTTGTAAACGTTCGTCGGGGAGCCCTTCAGGCCGATGGTGTCGGTCTCAATGAGGGGATCATCCTTCAGAGCATTGTAGTCGAACACTTCAACGGGCTTGTCATAGCACTCAAAAATGCCGGAAACGCTCATGTAACGCGGGGTGTTCAGCTCCTTGATGCAGGTCAGCAGGCAGGGGGTGTTCACCTTCAGCTCCATATAGCCATCTTCAAGCTGGCGCTTGACGATCAGGGAGTTGCCGTCCTTCTTGATATCGGTAACATAGGTGACCTGGGGCAGGTGCAGCTTTTCAGCAATCTGCGGGCCAACCTGTGCAGTGTCGCCGTCGATAGCCTGACGGCCGCAGAAAACGATATCCTCCGGGCCAACGCCGATCTTGTTAACGGCAGCTGCCAGGATCTGGGAAGTTGCAAAGGTATCGGAACCGCCGAACTCACGGGCAGATACCAGCACGCCGCGGTCAGCACCGCGGGCGATCAGCTCACGAAGCATGCCTTCTGCCGGCGGCGGGCCCATGGTAACAACAACAACTTCGCAGCCGGTCTCATCTTTCAGCTGCAGGGCAGCCTCAACGGCGTTCAGGTCGTCGGGGTTGGTGATGGTTGCCATCGCAGCACGGTCCATGGTGCCGTCAGCCTTGACAGCAACCTTGCCCTGTGTATCGGGAACCTGTTTGACACAAACAATAGCTTTCATTGTACGTCTTGCCTCCTTACTTCAGCAGCGCGCCGGAAATGACCATCATCTGCACTTCGCTGGTGCCTTCGTAGATCTCGGTGATCTTGGCATCGCGCATCATGCGCTCGATGGGGTAGTCACGGGTGTAGCCGTAACCGCCGAACAGCTGCAGGCAGCGGCGGGTAACATCGCTGGCGGTGCGGGCTGCAATCAGCTTAGCCTCGGCAGCCTCAACGCTGTAACGGACCTTAGCGCCGTTCATGGCCTGCTGCTTTTTCAGGCCAGCCTTGTAAACCAGGTACTTGGCAGCGTCAACGCGGGCCTTCATCTCAGCCAGCTCGAACTGGGTGTTCTGGAACTGAGCGATGGAACGGCCAAACTGCTTGCGCTCCTTGACATAGGCAACAGTCTCGTCGATTGCGCCTCTGCGATGCCCAGAGCCTGTGCGGCAATGCCGATACGACCGCCATCCAGGGTAGCCATAGCCAGCTGGAAGCCCTTGCCCTTAACGCCGAGCAGACGATCCTTGGGATGATGCAGTCTTCCATGATCAGCTCGCAGGTGGAAGAACCACGAATGCCCATCTTATCTTCGGGCTTGCCGACCTTGAAGCCGGGGTCGGTGCGCTCCACGATGAACGCGGAGATTTCCTTCTGCTTGCGGCCGCGCTTGTCGGTCACAAAACCGGTAACAGCAATGATAATGAAGACATCAGCATAGCCAGCGTTGGTGATGAAGATCTTGGAGCCGTTCAGCTTCCAATGGTCGCCCTCATCCACAGCAAAGGTCTGCTGGCCCTGTGCATCGGTGCCGGCGCCGGGCTCAGTCAGGCCGAAAGCACCCAGCCATTCGCCGCTGCACAGCTTGGCAGGTACTTTGCCTTCTGGTCTGCAGTGCCGTTCTCATAGATAGGAGCAGCACACAGGGAGGTATGGGCGGACAGGATAACACCTGTGGTGCCGCAAACCTTGCTCATTTCCTCAACAGCCATCACGTAGGAGAGCACATCGCCGCCTGCGCCGCCGACCTCTTTGGGGAAGTAAATGCCCATCATGCCCAGCTTTGCCATCTTTTCAACGGTCTCTTTGGGGAAATATTCCTCCGCGTCAACCTTTTTGGCAAGGGGTTTGACTTCGTTCTCAGCAAATTCTTTGTACATTTTCTGTACCATAGCCTGCTGCTTGGACAGAGTAAAATCCATAACGGTATCCTCCTTATCTAACAGTGCGCCTGCCGCCCCGCAGCCAAAGCCGCAAGGGCAGGTTTACAGGCGACTGAACAAATCAATCCTGACGGAGATTTTGCACTCCGTCAGGAGAGATTGTTTCAAATTTTACAGGGCATCAACAGCGGTCTTGGTGCGGTCTGCGTTGTAAACGTAGAAGCCCTTGCCGGTCTTGCAGCCCAGGTTGCCGCCGCGAACCATCTTACGGATGAGCGGGCAGGCGCGGTACTTGCTGTCGCCGGTCTCCTTGTACAGAACGTCCATGATGGCCAGGCAGATATCCAGGCCAATGAAGTCACCCAACTCCAGGGGGCCCATCGGATGGTTGGCACCCAACTTCATAGCGGTGTCGATGCCGGCAATGTCAGAAACGCCTTCCATCTTGATGAAAGCAGCTTCGTTGATCATGGGGATCAGGATGCGGTTGACAACAAAGCCAGCAGCCTCGTTGACCTGAACGGGGGTCTTGCCGATCTCAACGCTGATCTTTTTGATGGTCTCAACAGTCTCGGCGGGGGTGTTCACGCCTGCAATGACCTCGATGAGCTTCATACGGTCAGCGGGGTTGAAGAAGTGCATACCAACCAGGGGACGGGTCAGGCCCTTGCCGATCTCAGTGATGGACAGAGAAGAGGTGTTGGAAGCAAAGACGCACTCCGGCTTGCAGATCTTGTCCAGCTCGCCAAAGGTGGTCTGCTTGACCTTCATATCCTCAAAAGCAGCCTCAACGATCAGGTCGCAGTCAGCGCACAGATCTTCTTTCAGGCCAGCGGTGATGGCAGCCATACGGCGGTCAACTTCAGCCTGATCCAGCTTGCCCTTGGCAACCAGCTTTGCATAGCCAGCTGCGATCTTATCCTTGCCTTTATCGGCCCATTCCTGCTTGATATCACACAGGGCAACAGTGAAGCCCTCAGTCTGTGCAAATGCCTTAGCAATACCCTGGCCCATAGTGCCAGCGCCAATAACGCCAACTTTCATAGTTGTGCCTCCTGTTAAAAATAATAATGAATAGAGAAAAAGGAAGAATGAAGGTGTGCCGCAAGCGGCACGATTTTAATAATGAACTTTGGTGCAGCCACAGCGCCTGGCCTTTTTGAACAGCGCGCAGCGCTGTGATCCACCACCATTATTCATTATTCTTTATTCATTTTTCTTTCAAAATCAGTTGTTGGTAAACACTGCCTTGGGTTTCGGCTTTTCACGGCTCAGGAAGCACTGCATGCCTTCCACCTGGTCGTGGGTTTCGAAGCAATCGCCAAACAGTTTTTCTTCAACCGCAACAGCCTCGTCGATGGGCTTGGAGATGCCCTCGTTGATGGCCTTCTTGCAGTTGCGGACTGCGATGGGAGCATTCTTGGCAATCTTATTTGCCAGCTTCATCACGTTCTCCATCAATTCAGCCTGCGGGTAAACAGCGTTGACCAGGCCGATACGCAGAGCTTCGTCTGCCTTGATGTTCAGGGCAGAGTAAACCAGCTGCTTTGCCATGCCCATGCCAACCAGGCGGGCCAGACGCTGGGTGCCGCCGAAGCCAGGGGTGATGCCCAGGCCAACTTCGGGCTGGCCAAAGACGGCGTTATCGGAGCAGATGCGGATATCGCAGCTCATGGCCAGCTCATTACCACCGCCAAGGGCAAAGCCGTTGACAGCTGCGATAACGGGCAGCGGGAAGCTTTCGATCTCCAGGAACACATCATTGCCCAGCTTACCGAAGGCCTCGCCTTCTGCCTTGGTCATGGTGGACATGGAGCCGATATCAGCACCGGCAACAAAGCTCTTGTCGCCTGCACCGGTCAGAACAACGCAGCGCACGGTGTTCTGGTCGATGGCTTCAAAAGCGGCCTTCAGGTCAGCCAGAACTTCGGGGTTCAGTGCATTCAGGGCTTTGGGACGGTCAATGGTAACGATCGCAACAGCACCCTGAATTTCAGTCGTAACAAAGGACATTGTCAATTCCTCCGTAAATTACATTTCCACGATGGTGGCGCAGCCCATGCCGCCGCCGATGCACAGGGTAGCCAGGCCCTTGTGTGCGCCGCGATGCTTCATGGCGTACAGCAGGGTGACAAGGATACGAGCGCCGGAAGCGCCAACGGGATGGCCCAGAGCAATGGCGCCGCCGTTGACGTTCAGCTTTGCCTGGTCAAAGTGCAGAGCCTGGCCGACTGCAACAGACTGTGCAGCGAATGCTTCGTTGGCTTCGATGAGGTCCATATCATCAACAGTCAGGCCGGTCTTTGCCATAACCTTCTTGGTTGCGGCGATGGGGCCCAGACCCATGACTTCCGGCTCAACACCAGCCAGTGCACCGGCAACCCAGGTAGCAGAGGCTCAACACCCAGCTCCTTGGCCTTTTCTTCGCTCATGACAACCAGAGCAGCTGCGCCATCGTTGATGGCGGAGGAGTTTGCAGCGGTAACGATACCATCCTTCTTGAAGCAGGGCTTCAGCTTGCCCAGAACTTCCATGGAGCTCAGGCGGGGGCCTTCATCGGTATCAAACACGGTGTCACCCTTCTTGCCCTTGATGACAACGGGAACGATCTCATCCTTGAAAGCGCCGTCAGCGATAGCCTTGGCTGCCTTCTCCTGAGAATGGTAAGAGAACTCATCCAGCATCTCACGGGTGATGGGGCTGTAGCCGTACTTCTTCTGGTAGGTTTCGTTGGTGCAGACATTCTCGGCGGTCATGCCCATGTGCATGTTGCAGCCGGTTGCATCCCACAGAGCATCGTTGACCATGGTGTCCACCAGCTCGCTCTTGCCCATGGGGTAGCCCATGCGGTAGCCGTAACGGCCCTTCATCATAGCGAACGGAGCCATATCCATGTTTTCCATACCACCTGCAACAACGATGTCAGCATCGCCTGCTTCGATCATCTGGCAGCCATGTTCACACAGTTCAGGCCAGAGCCGCAGACAACGTTGACGGTGACAGCGGGGGTCTCGATGGGCAGGCCGGCTTTCAGAGAAGCCTGGCGTGCAACGTTCTGGCCCAGACCAGCCTGGATAACACAGCCCATGTAAACGTGGTCAACCTGCTCCGGCTTGACATTGGCGCGGTTCAGGGCTTCCTTGATGACGATGGAGCCCAGCTCTGCAGCAGGAACATTGGCCAGGGTGCCGCCGAACTTGCCGATAGCAGTACGGCATGCGGATGCGATAACGATTTTCTTCATAAGAAACAGCCTCCTAAAAATATGAATCTTATTTAGACGGTTGGGAATCCTTTGTATCTTTACAGGCCTTAGCGACCCGACAAAGCACGTTTTTTGGGGTCAAACTTTACCCTCACGGATTTTTTTCTTCAGGGCAGCTTCCACATTGGGGGTAACGAACTTGGAAACATCGTGGTTGTAATGGGCAGCCTCCCGCACAATGGTGGAGGAAAGGTAGCTCCATTTCAGGGACGTTGACAGAAACACGGTTTCGATCCCCGGGCAGAGCGCGTGATTGGTGTGCGCCAGCTGGATCTCGTTTTCAAAATCCGTTACGCGCGCAGCCCCCGCACCATTACGGTGGCGTGCTGCTGTTGGGCAAAGTTGACTGTCAGGCCGTCAAAGCTCATCACCTTGACATTGGGATATCCTTGCAGCATTCCTGCAGCATCTCTTCCCTTTCCTTCACGGTAAACAACGGGGTTTTGGCGCTGTTGTTTAGCACGGCAACGATCAGGGTATCAAACATGCGGGAACTGCGTTTGATAATATCCAGGTGGCCGCGTGTAACGGGGTCAAAGCTGCCGGGATACATTGCAATGGGCATAATCTTTAGTTCCTCTGCAGTGCCAAAGCTGTTAAAAATCTAACAGTCCTGGGCGGAAATAAAAGCACCCTGCGCGCCGCGCGTTTAATGGGCGGGCCTTAACCCCCGCCGCAGACCGTACCGCCTGCCTGGTGCCGCAAGTGAACTCCGGCTCCTATTTCAGGGATCCGCTTAGCTCACACTTATAGTTTTACACTTTTGTTAAGCTTTTGTCAATGGGTTATCTGTTAAAAATCCGACAAAAGTTTCTGGACTGTTTCAGTGGAATGTACAAAATCCACCCGATTTGCACGTTTTGGGGGCAAAAAATGAACTTTATTGGTTGACAAGCGTCAATATAATGTTAAAATAATATCAATGGTTGTGGTGCTGTGCCGCCATTCTTCCGGCGGGGCTCTCCCGCTGCGGGCAGCGCGCCACGCCACCGGGCGGCTGATTTTCAGGCATCCGCACTGTGCGTACCGCCAGAGCAGCGTACCGCCCCATAAACATTATATAAATAGGTAAGCAAATCCGCAAAGATTGCATAAGCAGTTTTTGCGGAATGAACAAAGGAGCTGTTTGTAGAAATGGATTTTAACACTGTTTATGCACAGAAACTGACAACGGCCGACCGCGTTGCCGCTTTGGTCAAGGATGACGATTGGGTCGATTACGGCTGGGCCATCGGCACCCCTGTCAGCTTTGACGCTGCTTTGGCCAAGCGCCTGCCGGAGCTGCACGGGATTAAATTCCGCGGCGGCATCCTGTGCCATGTGCCGGAAATCTTCAAGATTGAAAATCAGGCGGAGCACTTCTGCTGGAACAGCTGGCATATGGGCGGCATTGAGCGCAAGGCCGTTGCCGCCGGTTACGCTTACTATTCTCCCCTGCGCTACTCCGAGCTGCCGCGCTACTACCGCGAAAGCCCCGACCCGCTGAACATTGCGGTGTTTGTGGTTGCCCCCATGGATAACCACGGCTACTTCAACCTCGGCCCCTGCGCCAGCCATCTGGCCGATGCTGCCCGCAAGGCCGACAAGGTGTTTGTGGAAGTGAACAAGAACATGCCGGTCTGCCTGGGCGGCTACGACAACTGCCTGCACATTTCCCAGGTTGACGGCATTATCGAGGGTGACAACCCGCCGATCGACCAGCTGGGCGGCGGCGGTGCCCCCACCGAAGTTGACCAGGCTGTTGCCCGCCTGGTGGTGGACCGCATCCCCAACGGTGCCTGCCTGCAGCTTGGCATCGGCGGCATGCCCAACGCCATCGGCGCCATGATTGCCGAGAGCGACCTGAAAGATTTGGGCGTACATACCGAGATGTATGTGGACTCTTTTGTAGATATGGCAAAGGCTGGCCGCATTACCGGCCGCTGTAAGAACATTGACAACGGCCGCCAGGTCTATGCGTTCGGTGCCGGCACCCAAAAGATGTACGACTACCTGGATAACAATCCGGAGTGTATGTCTGTACCTGTTGATTACACCAACGATGTGCGGGTGATCAGCAGCCTGGATAACTTTATCTCCATCAACAACGCCATTGACGTTGACCTGTATGGCCAGGTGAACGCCGAAAGCAGCGGCACCCGTGCCATTTCCGGTGCAGGCGGCCAGCTGGACTTTGTGCTGGGTGCCTATCTTTCCAAGGGTGGCAAGAGCTTCATCTGCCTGTCCTCCACCTTCTTTAACAAAAAGACCGGCCAAAACGAAAGCCGCATCCGTCCCACGCTGCACCCCGGCAGTGTTGTGACCGATACCCGCGCCAACACCGATTATCTGGTGACCGAGTACGGCGTTGCCCGCCTGAAGGGCCTGACTGCCTGGGAGCGTGCCGAAGCCTGATCAACATTGCCCACCCAGATTTCCGTGAGCAGCTGATTGCCGACGCCGAAAAGATGGGCCTGTGGCGCAAGAGCAGCAAGCGCTGATCCGTTGTTTTTTATTCTGTTTGTATCCGCCAAAAATTGGCTTGACAAACTGTGTGCCGGTGTGATACAGTAACAATAACGCAGGGCCGCTGACTGACGGAATCTGGTGGGCATGACCACCGGGGAAGCGGGCTATTCCCTGCATTAAGCCGACCGTCTGGGCTGCATACACTGATGTATGGTGTACGCAGCCCTTTATTTTTTGTAAACGGAGGAATGCCACATGCTGAGCGACATTGTAATTGCACAGGCAGCCAAAATGCTGCCCATTGCCAAAGTAGCTGAAAAACTGGGCCTTACGGACGAGGACCTGATTCCTTATGGCCGTTACAAAGCCAAGGTCAACCACAAGCTGATCCACAGTGACCGCCCAGACGGCAAGCTGATCCTGGTGACCGCCATCAGCCCCACCCCTGCTGGCGAGGGTAAAACCACCACCAGTGTTGGCCTGGCGGACGCCTGAACGCCATGGGTAAAAAGACGATGCTCTGCCTGCGTGAGCCCTCCCTTGGGCCCGTGTTCGGTGTAAAGGGCGGCGCTGCGGGCGGCGGTTACGCTCAGGTTGTGCCCATGGAAGATATCAACCTGCACTTTACCGGCGATATTCACGCCATTGGCACCGCAAACAACCTGTTGGCTGCCATGATCGACAACTCCATCCAGCAGGGCAACCCGCTGAACATTGACCCCCGCCGCATCGCCTGGAAGCGCTGCATGGACATGAATGACCGCCAGCTGCGCTTTATTGTGGACGGCCTGGGCGGCAAGGTGAACGGCACCCCGCGTGAGGACGGCTTTGACATCACCGTTGCCAGCGAGGTCATGGCGATCTTCTGCCTGGCCACCGACCTGGCTGACCTGAAAGACCGCCTGAGCCGCATTGTGTGTGCTTATACTTATGATGGCCAGCCGGTCACTGCGGGGCAGATCGGCGCAGCAGGCGCAATGGCGGCTTTGCTGAAAGATGCCATTGACCCCAACCTGGTCCAGACGCTGGAAAACAACCCCGCCATCATCCACGGCGGTCCCTTTGCCAACATTGCCCACGGCTGCAACAGCGTGACTGCCACCAAACTGAGCCTGAAGCTGGCCGATTACGTTGTGACTGAAGCAGGCTTTGGTGCCGACCTGGGCGCTGAAAAGTTCCTGGATATCAAGTGCCGCATGGCGGACCTGCACCCCTCTGCGGTGGTTCTGGTTGCCACCTCCGTGCGCTGAAATCCCACGGCGGCGTTACCAAGCCGGATTTGAACAAGCCTAACGTGGAGGCCGTCCGCAAGGGCGCGGCCAACCTGGAGCGCCACATTGACAACATCAAGAACGGCTTTGGCCTGCCCGTCTGCGTTGCCATCAACGCTTTCCCCACCGACACGCCGGAAGAGATGGCCGTAATCGAGGAAGTATGCGCCAAGGCGGGCGTCAAGTGCGCCCTGTCCGAAGTGTTCGCCAAGGGCGGCGAGGGCGGCAAAGCCCTGGCCGAGACCGTTCTTTCCATCATGCCGGAAGCTCCCCAGCCCATCCAGTACACCTACAATCTGGGCGCTTCTCTGCCAGAGAAGATCGAAGCAGTTGCCAAAAAAATCTACCGTGCTGACGGCGTGACCTACACTCCCGCCGCCAAGAAGATGCTGGACGACCTGGCCGCCATGGGCTACGGCGAGCTGCCTGTCTGCATTGCCAAAACGCAGTATTCTTTCAGCGATAACGCCAAGCTGACCGGCGCCCCCACTGGCTTTAAAATGAATGTACGCGAAGTGCGCCTTTCCGCCGGTGCTGGGTTTGTGGTCGTCATCTGCGGCAGCATTATGACGATGCCCGGCCTTCCCAAGCACCCCGCCGCCATGGATATTGATGTGGACGCAGAAGGCCGCATTACCGGGTTGTTCTGATGGCGCTTTATCCCTGAAACAGCTTAAATTTACATAATATGCCAAAAAGCTCCGCAGCAAAGGCAAATGCCCAGCTGCGGAGCTTTTGTTTTGGTTGATTTTTGTTTTTGCAGCGCAGTGGCTTATTCTTCGCTCTCCCCTGCCGTATTCTGTTGTTCCATCTTCTCAATATCCGGTCCTTGCGGCCGCCGGGCATGGTTGCACCAAACGCCGGAACAAACAGGAACTTGCGCACAAAGAAGATGAGCGCAATGGATGCCACGCTGATAAAGTTTTCCACTGCCGATTCATGCCCAACGATCATATGGCGGGCAATGGCATACAGCAGCACTTCCAGCGCACTGCCGGGGCTGTGCTTGGCAAGCATCTTGATGAACTCGATGCCGATGACGATATCCAGCGCGCGCTGCAAAAACAGGCTGATTTCCACTTCATTGGTATCCACCAGCAGGCCGGGCAGCATTTTGATCAGCGGCACCACCGCCAGCATCAACGCCACCACAACCAGCAGCGAAATGCCCACTTCCAGCAGGCCGGCCAACTCGGCCAGCTGGTCACGAAAGATGCGTTTTACGCGTTCTTCCCCGTTATGCAGCACCGTGCGGGAAAAATGGGGGTGTTTGTTGTTTGTATTCATGTTTCTACTCCCTTAGGTGTATCTTAAAAGCTGAAAATACAGCCCGTTTCTCTGTTTTCCGATACACCTGTTTTGCTTGTTGCTTGTATTATAGCAGATAACCGCTGCCGCGTACTGCATAAAATTTTATATCAGGTGTTATGCAAAACGCCCGCCGCACAGCAACGTGCGGCAGGCGCTTTTTTGTCTGCTGTTTATTTTTATAATCCGGGCGTATTATCTGCCTCTAAAATGGCGTCGTTTTCTTCTTTATACTTGGCTGCGGTATCGCTGTCCAGCACATACACATTCACGGCAATCACTGCATTATCAACGCTTTCGGAGTAAGTCTCGTAATACAGGTCAATAAATGCGTTCCCCGTCATCATGGCTGTGCCGGTATCTGCCGCATAAGCATAACCGTACACAAACCGGCCGTCTGCGGAGGTAATATACATCAGGCTGCCACAGGGAATCACATTGGGGTTGACCGCCACCGTACCATAGGTCAGCCGCCGCCCCGAAGATCCTTTTGCCGTCGGCGATGCCGAATACCCGGTGGAACGCTGTGCGGTATAAGTCGCCGCAATGCCCTCGCATGGTTTGCCGTCCACGATCTCGGGGCCCACGAAGGAGCTGACAGGTGCCTGCTCGTCATAGTGCTTTATAATGGTGGGCACCATTTCTATCACAGTTTCGCGGTTCGTTTCTGTTGTGTCAGTCAGTTCGCCATCCACATAGGTTTCCCGGTAGCTCACGCTGCACAGGCCGTCACTGCCCTGCCGGATCAGCTGTTCTTTGCTCTGTTTGCGGTAGAACAGGCTGGTTTCCACATACTGGGTCTCCGTGGGAATCACTTCGTCCTGAGTGTATTCTTCATAGCGCACCCGCTGGATGGTCACCATGGTGTTTTCCTGGGCCGGGGTATCCAGCGCAGGCTCAATCCAGTCATCTGGGCCAAGGGTAATGCCGGCTTCCGCCAGAACATCTCCCACGGTGCCGCCGGTCACCACAACCTCCTGCACACCGCCGTCCACCGTGACGGGCACGGTGTAAGCGCGCAGGATGTGGATCTGGTCAAGGCCTGCATCCTCGGTAATTTCCAGCTCGTCCTCGGTATCGGGTGCCGCAATGCCGGCTTGCTGCATCAGCGTTTTGATATCATGCGCCGAGGTGATAGCCATGCCCTGTGCACCGTGGGTATCGGTAATTTTAACCACATGCAGCTGGCTGCCGGTGAAGGCCACACAGCCCGCCAGCGCCCCCAGGCTTACCAGCAGAGTTCCCCACCGCGGCAACCCAAGCGCGGCACGGCGCCGGATATGCTCTTTTGTTTTTGTTGATAACATAAGTTCCCCTTCCACATCAAGTCCAACCGCCTGAACGGGCAGGCACTATGTTCCTGACTGTAACAGAAAACACGTCATAAAAAATGTCGGCCCAAAATGAGCCGACATAATAAGAATCGGATTGAATAAATCAGCGCTTGCTGAACTGCGGTGCGCGACGAGCAGCTTTGAGGCCGTACTTTACGAAACCGAATCTCGATTTTGCTTGATTTTACGCGGTTTTTCAAGCTTTTTGCTCTTCGTCCACCAGTTCTTAAACCCACGATTTTGTAGGCTTTTGTCGGATTTTAACCCTAATCTTTTTTTGATGTGTCGATTGCTCTGTTGATTACCCCATGTAATTGGTCAGGTTTATTATACTTGACTTTAGCGTAAATGTCCATAGTCACCTTGCTGTTTTCGTGTCCGGCAAGATACTGTACGGTTTTAGGATCAACCGAAGCATAAATCAGGTTCGTGATATAAGTGTGACGCAATTGATGCGGTGTCACTTGAAAATCCATCGTATATACCAACTTCGGATTGTTCGGCTGATGCTCACCAAGCTTCGGCTTTACCACATGCTTAATCTTCTGCCCATTCACATAGGTGTAATAGCAGCGTTCTTCCGTAGAACGAACTGCTATGTACTTCCACACCCTCACGAACTGAGATTCAGCCAGAGCGTCACCATTCCTGTCAGAGATCACATATTCCGATTTTGACTTTTCTTTTGCCTCTTTCAAACATTCCACCAACTTGCCCGGAATGGGAATGTCCCTTTTGGCTGCTGGCGTTTTTAATTCTGTTGAAATTACCGGACGATTATTTACAGAACGCCATGCTCGCCTTACCGATATATATGGGGTGGCACCATCCAGGAAAACACAATCCCATCGCAGTGCAAGAATTTCTTCCCGCCGCAACCCTGCGTACAACCCAATCATTACGAAAACATACGGTGGTAATCCCCTGATTGTATCCAGAAGAATTTTCACCTGCTCATCCGTCAATGCCTTCTTTTCCTGCTTTGGTGTTCCGCCTTTTGCAGAAAGCGACGCAGCCGGATTATAACTGATGATTTTGCTTTCTTCTGCTGAATAGAAAACACATTTGATCAGCATATTCATTTTGCTGTACAGGGAAGCTGATTGCTTGGAGATTGGCACCAGCAGCAAGCGAAGGTCATCGGTCGTCACTTCGTCCATATACATATCTCCAATAGCTCCGATAATGTATTTTCTTATCGTGCGCTCATATCCACTCAATGTGTTTTCTCGCACACTCGCCGAGCGCATCTTCAACCATTTTTCGCAATACTCAGCTACTGTCGGATTATTCTTCCGGAATATTTCATCCTCAATACTGCGCTTCATCTCAATGGATTTATCGTACAGCTCTTCAGGAGTCTGTGCATATAGCGAAATCCATTTTCCATCCGCATCCTGCATTCGTGTTCTGTAATATTGAACACCCCTCTTCATAATTGTTCCATATTCCGGCACTACTTTTTTTTCTTGCCATTATTGCTTCCTCCATTTTCTTGATATCCAAATTGATCTTTGCTCTTTAATTATCCAGAATGCTGCTCTGGTTCTCAAGGATGTCGGCTATATGTAAAAAGAGCAGGGATTATCCCTACTCTTTTTGATCTCATTCATGAAACTGTCTGTCCTATTCTGCATCCCACAGTGTAAAGGTATCCTCTAATATGCCCGCCAGTTCATCCGGTCGGTTATACTTTGCCTTTGCATAAATGTCCATCGTTATCTTGCTGTTCTCATGACCGGCAAGATACTGAACTGTTTTAGGATCAACCGATGCGTGAATAAGATTTGTAATATAAGTATGCCGCAGCAAATGTGGTGTCACTTCAAAGTCTAAGCTATAAACCACCTTTCCATTATGCGCAGCTCTTTCGCCCAGCACCGGTTTCACCGTATGCTTCACTCGTTTTCCATTCTCATAACGGTAGTAGCTCCGTTCCTTTACAGTTCTGGTCACAATATACTGCCAGAGCCTCTTAAACTGCGTATATGAAAGCGGTTCACCCTCGCTGTTCGCAACAACATAGTCTGATGTGGAAGTCTCCTTTGCTTCTCTCAGGCATTTCGTCAGGCAATCAGGAAGCGGTACATCTCGATGAGCAGCCTTTGTTTTCAGTTCAGACATTATTACCGGTCGATTGTGCTCTGTATGCCAAGCTCTGCACACTGTCAAATACGGTGCTGCTTCATCCAGAAAAACTGAATCCCACTGCAATGCAAGAATTTCTTCTCGCCGAAGCCCCGCATACAAACCAAGCATCACAAATACATACGGCGGCAGTCCTCTTATCGCATCCAGCAATCTCTCCACCTGATCATCAGTCAAAGGGTTTTTCTCTTTTTGAGGAACGCCTCCGTTCTTTCCAGACAAATAAATTGTAGGATTGTCCTGAATCACTTTGCTTTCTTTTGCCGCCGCAAAAATGCTCTTATAAAGTATATTAACCGATTTGTACACAGACGCTGATTTTTTGGATACCGGAACCAGTGCCAGACGAATATCATCTGCTGTAACATCTGCTATATTCATATGACCCAGAGGCTTTATAATATGCCGGTTTACTTTCGATGTGTAATCCGTCAAAGTAGTGGCTCTTACCTGTGCGGATTGTAACAACAGCCACTTTTCGCAATACTCCTTTACTGTGGGGGATGATCTGCGAAATGTATTATCCTCAATCTGCTCTCTCGCTTCGAGCACCTTATCATATAGTTCTTCACGGGTTCTGCCATACAACGCCACCCGCTTTCCATCAGCATCCTCAATTCGAGTCCGGTAATATTCCTTACCCGCCATGATGACGGTTCCGTACTGAGGAATCGCATATCTTTTTCTTGCCATCTTCGACACCTCCAAACTTTTAGCTGATATATTCATTATTGCGAATAACCTGCCAATACTCAACGATGTCGAATTTCGCTCCTGGCTGTTCTTTTCCTTCGGAAAGTCGGATTGTTATCCTTCGGCCTTGCACGATGTGTAGACCTTGCAATATACTCCTGAAGTCCAACTTCAGTAAAATAAACACAGCCATTCTCAACATACTGAACGTAAGTGATCAGCCCTTCCATTCTTGCATGATCCAAAGTATCCAGGCTAATTCCCAACATCTCAGCGGCTTCTTTACGCTTAATCAATTTATCCACCATCAAAATTCACTTCCTTTCGGCATTTTCCTTGTCTTTTTTTCTCTGCCTGTTCCGGAATATAATATCCAAGCTGCACTTTCACAGCTTCATCAATTCCGCGCATCTGTCCCTTACTTACCTTGCCGAGATACCGAATCACACAGGTCTTATCACATGTATCAAGCTGCTCCGCCAATACCATCGAAGATCTTGCCAGCCTTTTGCCTTCCGAAGGAAATAATGTGTTGGCTGGCTTCTTTTCTTTTGAATCTTCGTTGTCAGCGGAGCAACCGTAATTGTCGGCGAATAAAAGTTGCCGACATCGTTCTGAAGAACCACTACCGGACGAACACCGCCCTGCTTTGATCCTATCGGAACACCAAGATTGGCAAGGTAAATATCTCCTCGCCGGTAAACCCAGTTTTCTTTCATCTGGTTGCTCCAATCCCATAATCATCTATGGATAAAAGCTGACAGAAAATAATACAAATGCTTTATTCTGACAGCCTTTCTTAAAATATGGTTTCTCTGTACTTTTTCTTGGCACCCCAGAGATCGGGGATTTCTCACAAGCGGCAGTGTGCTTCACTGCTCCATTGGAATTTAACCATCCCGCCTTCTTTATGGCCGGACCGCGAATTACGGAAGTATCATTGTCCCTGACAGGCTTTTACACCACCGTCGGTTGCAATCCGACATTTGCTGCTGCGATTCCGCTTCGCCCCTGTTGGGCATCATGGCGTGCAGTCGAAGGCTCGTTCTGTCAGTAATGTACTTGGAGAATGAGTATTCAATTTTCATAGTTCATCAGCCTTGTTGCCTTAGCTGTAAAGTAAGTATAAAAGAATGCGGTTTTACATAACACGCCGGAAACTGCGACTTTGCCACCTAATTTTGCGAGTTCACATCAGTGCTTCCTGAAGCTGCGTAATGGCATCCTGCACTCTCTTTTTCAACGCATCCACATCCTGTCTCTTGCCAATGATCAGATAATCCAGCGTTACTCCAAAGAATTCCGAAAACAAAATCATGTCATTATAAGATGCCGATATTACTCCGCGCTCAATTTTGGAAATGCGTTTTGCATCAATATCAATCGCCTCAGCCAGGGCCTCCTGCGTATACCCTTTTGATTTGCGTAATTCCTGAATTCTTGCTCCACATACATGCTGATCGTAATACATACGTTTCTCCTTCCGCACAGCCGGTACAGAACCGGACCGACGGAAGGTCAAAAAAGGAGCCGCATGACGGTGAAGAAAAAATCCTGTGCCGATAAAACAGAACATGGGTATTCCATAATTCTGTCTCATGCGGCATTCGGAAGACTTCGCCTGTCAGCGGCTCCACAGCACAGCTATGACTTATAAAATTGTGTTAATAGGGTTATTTATTGTCATCTCAACCATTCAGAGACGAATAGTAGAGCTGCAATCTCCGTAATCTTCTCATCTCCAAAACATTGAAGACGGTCTCACGTCCGCAGGCCTTGCATTTGGTCTGCACATGTCCTCTGGTATCCTCAAAGACGATGATTGAATTATGTCGGCAATAAGGACACCTGACAGTCCTGGCTTTTGGGAAGCGATTGCATCCTTTGCCCGGATGATTTTAATCTGCATTTCCGCAGATGGTTCCGATACTCTGATATTCCTGCTCATGGCCACACCTCCAATGGATCGCGATATTCATAATCCTTTTTCCGGTTCAGATAGCCCAGTTGTTCCAAGCGGATAGCAGCTGCCGATCTCGAAACGCCAAAGGCACCACAGAAAGTATCTATCTTCACCTGGTCTTTGTCATAAAAACGCCATCCATAACATGTCAGAGGCTTTCTGCTGTTGATGAACCACATCGCCCGATCCACTTCTGACTGGGGCATCAGGATGGCAGCTCCCAGCGAATTGGCCTGCCACTCGTTCCAGTCCTCCTGCGTTCTCAGAACGCGGGAACCTTTTTTCCTCACTTCCGGTCTCTTATGGCAGGCTATCTTTCGATCATCGGCATCCAGCTGAAACAGTATCTGGTGGGCGCACTCATGTGCCAGCGTAAATCTGCGTTTTCCGCAGAGTTTCCGAATATTCTCCGGTTCAATGAAGCTCTTATCCAGAACCACATCATTGGTTTTCAGGAAAATGCTCCTCTGACTTCCGTCAACTTCTATCTGATATTCTGTATCCACATACGCGGTCAGACCATAGATGCTTCCGTCCGAG
>ENA-OQAA01000696-OQAA01000696.1-human-gut-metagenome-genome-assembly--contig:-NODE-696-length-21521-cov-1.575956_pt1 | contig 21521 bp, 23 predicted proteins | sample MGYA00242489_ERZ504515 | MGnify/ENA primary metagenome ERZ504515 (study PRJEB26092, sample SAMD00036237) | human gut metagenome | host: Homo sapiens | study: EMG produced TPA metagenomics assembly of... | reverse complement strand
CTTTGATGTGAATAATCCGTTTACGATTACTCCGTATGACGGTCTGGATCTGGAAACAGATAATTCTGTATGGGCTTATCCGAATGTGAGAAGCTTTAGCTTGGGTGTAGACATAACCTTTTAATTAAACCTTTAAACGTGATACTGAAATGAAAAGAATCTTTTCGATATTTTCTGTTGTTCTGGCTACGGTTGCGATGACTCCTTCCTGTACCAACCTGGAGTCAGAAATGTATGATGTGATTAATCCCGGAATCTTTCCGGTGAATGGAGACGATGCCAATGCCTTGGTTACTTCGGCAGCTTATTCTCCTTTCCGTTCGACTGGTATAGTGGACTTTGGGCCTCTTCTTACGGAGGTATTCATGTAACAACTGATATGACAACCGATATAGGCTATTGTCAGTGGAATGATGTCGTATGGCCGGACCTTCTGCAAGTGAACTTTACTGCCAATTCTACGGCTCCGACGGCGATCTATAAAAACTATATCCGGGATATCAGTAAGATGACTCTGACAATGGAGCGGATTGCTTCCATTTCTATGGATGAAACACTTAAGAATCGTCTTGATGCTGAATTGCATTGTGGCCGTGGTTGGCTGGCTTATATTTTATATGATTTGTATGGACCGATCCAGGTTGCTTCACTCGATCTGTTGAACAATCCGCTTTCGGATGAGGTTGCTCCCCGGCTTTCACAGGAAGATATGTGAAGTTTATTGAGGATGATATGAATGCAGCCATTGCTGTTTTGCCTGCAACTTATAAAGTATCTGATACAAATTATGGCCGGTTTACAAAAGGTTTGGCTTATACAGTTCTGATGAAATTATATATGCATGAGAAGAACTGGGCTAAAGCGATAGAATGTGGCCGTGAACTGATGAAACCGGAATATGGTTATGGCTGATGAATGATTATAAGGAAATCTTCACGTTGGAAAATGAAGGAAACAAAGAGACTATCTGGGCCTGCGTATGTAGCCGGAGTGTCAATCAGCAGTTATGGCTTGCTCATGTTCTTTCCAGTGAATGTCCGACCAATAATCCGAATATTCAGAAATGGGGAGGATATCGTGTCCCGTGGGAATTCTATTCATACATTTGATCCGTCAGATAAACGTCTGGAAGTTATTAGTCGGAGACTTTGTCGGAGCAGATGGTGTCCGTTACAATGAACAGAATCCGGGATCTGTTCTTATGTCAGGAGCATTACCTATTAAATATGGTGAGGATCCTGATGCAACCGGTGCAGAAAGTCAGATTGACTGGATTGTATATCGGTATGCAGATGTACTGACCTTGATGGCTGAAGCTTTGGCAAGAAATGAAAATGCAGTAACTCAGGAGGCTGTTGATCTTCTGAATATGGTACATACTCGTGCCGGTCTTCAGGCCTATGCAACAAGTGATTTTGCAAGTGTTGATACGTTCCTGGATGCTGTGCTTCTGGAACGTGGCCATGAGTTGTGGTTTGAAGGCGTTCGCCGTTCTGACTTGATCCGGTATGGTAAGTACATTGAATATGCACGTCTTTACAAACATTCTGTAACAGCTCAGGATTACATGAACTTAATGCCGTTACTCAGTCTGTTATTGATGAAAGTAAAGGTAAGATTGTTCAGAATCCGGGATATTAATACCTTGTAAGGTCAAACGGCCATTTTGACAGTTTACTGATCTGAAAGATCAAGATCTGATTTTGAAACTTATGAGAAAAGGAACTTTTGAGATGGCCGTTTTTTTATCTTCCACAAGGTAATCATTGCGTAGGGTTATAAGGAAATACTATTTGATAAATACAATTATTCAACATTTATGAAAAGATCTTCATTAATATTTGGTGCATTGCTGTGGGGTATGGGTGCAATGGCTCAGACGGCTCAGTGGAATGATAAAGATTGGGAGTGTAGAATCTCGGAGAACGGCTGCCTTGAGCAAATTGTTTTTAAAGGGCAGCACGGGAATGATACGGTTCCGTTTTTCCGGAAAGGAGAACACAGGGGACCTTCGTTTTATGTAGTAACTGGCGGGAAAAGTACGACGGCTGACTGGACTCCAGACGGGAAGTTTGCTTATCGGGCAGAAATTGAAGGTGTGGAATGCTCGCTGAAGTATGAAAAATGGAATGGTGCTCCGGCTATGCGGATTACACTTACCAATAAAGGACATGTTCCTTTCCAGCCGGAAAAGCCGGAATCAGAATGGGAATCGATACTTATATGGATAAATATCCTGAATGGTTCGGCAAGTATTTCCCGACTTTGATGCGCAATGAAAAAACTCATTTCTTCGGTTATCTTCAGACGCCTTCGGGACATACATTGGGGGTAGTGTCTCCTCAAGCCGTTGCTTCCTGGAGTGTGGAATATAATTTAGGTTATCAGGATCCGGCTCCTCACTGGTTTATGGGCCATCGGATTGAATCCTTGAACCTTGATCTGATTAATGCATTGCCACTTCCTTCCAGAAATCCTCAGCATTTGTGGAAGCTGGACCAGGGAGAAACAAAGTCCTGGATCATAGCACTGGTCGATATTGAAGAGCCGGGAGTGTTTGAAGAAAAACTGCATAAGTTGGCAGATATCCCTATGCTGAGAATACACAAGACTGCTTATGTTCCGGGAGAACTGGCCGAATTTGATGTGATTTCGTCTGGCGGACAGGTGTGTGTTGTGGATGACAATGGCAAAGAAATACCGGTGCAGGTGGAAAACAGAGCTGAAGATGTGAAACACATAAGCTGTTGTTTGCCGAAGTCGGTATGTACACCATCCGTGTGAAGGACGGAGAAAATCAGGCCGAAGGTATTTTGTCTGTTCACTCATCCTGGCAGTGGACACTGGAGCAGGCCAGAAAGGGAGCGCTGAAATATCATCAGAAAGCGACTTCACATATTGAGAGCTGGTACGGATTCCATTCGGCATTCCTTGCAGCACGATATTTCCCGGATAAAGCTCTGGACGAACAGTTGTGCAAACGTTTTGATTATTTGTTTGATCTGCTTCATGACAAAGATAAGATGGAGCCTAAATATTATGCTTCCCGCATTCAGAACACATCGGGTACGATCGGAATGCTGGTCGACAAATATCAGGCTTATCATGACGTGAATGATCTGAAAAAGGCTTCGCGTCTGGCAGACTGGCTGATGAATACCTGGCAAAGAAAAGACGGGGCTTATGTGAATCATAACACCGTATATACGAGCGTAATTTATGTTGCGAAGAGTATGCTGGAACTGACTTTGGAGGAACGTAAGCTTGGCTGGTCGGACAAGACCTGGCTGCTGCAGCCAAACGGCATTATCAGTCAGCCAAGCGTGCGATTGACCAGCTGGTGGCTTCGCAGGGAGATTTTGAAACAGAAGGAGAACTTACTTTTGAAGATGGTATGATTTCCTGTTCGGCCTTGCAGATCGGTATGCTTGCCTTGATGCAGGAGGATGCAAAGAAACGCCAGCATTATACGGATGCCATGCTCCGGATCTTGCACAGCCATGATTGTCTGGCTCAACTTCGTGTTCCGGATGCCAGAAGAAGAGGAGGAACCATGCGTTACTGGGAAGCTCAGTATGATGTACAGATGCTTCCGAATATGTTTAACTCTCCGCACGGATGGAGCGGATGGAGAGGTTATGCTACATATTTATGCATATTTGCTGACAGGAGATGAACGCTGGCTGAATGAAACTTATAATGCGATGGGAGCTTTCTCTAATCTGATTGATTATAAGACCGGAGATTTGCGCTGGGCATTTGTGGTTGATCCTTATCTGAAGGTGAAACAGGCATGTAGCGCGGATACACGTGTGACGGAAGATTCCCTGAGCTTTGGTAATCCGCATCCGGAACTTTATGATACCCGCTCTTTCGTGATCGGTGAACAGTATGTCAATATGATCAGTGACTGGCAGACGGTTAATACGCAGGATAATGATGTGCATGAATTGTTCAAGTGTATCGGAGAATCCATGCTGGTGAATGCATTCATTGTTGAGCGTGAGGATGGAAGCGTGGTTGGATATAATTGTAAGGTAAAACGTGAAGGTGATACGCTGGAAGTCGTTGCAGATGAGAAACAAATTGTAAATTTGCATTGTAACCTGAAGTCTCCCTGCAAAGTCTCGTTTGGCGGACAGAGCCGCAGCCTGAAGAAGAATTATTTAGGATGGGCGTTTGGGGAAGATTTGTATAAATGAAACGTTTAACATTGAAATAGTCTGAAGGATGAAAAAAATTTTATGTTTGATCAGTCTTTTCCTTTTGGGAGTTACCCTCTACGCTTCTCCATTACCGCTTGCTGGAACGTATTGACAAAGGGGCGTCCCGTAAATTTGTCATTGAGCGCCTGAAGGGGGAAAAGGATTTCTTTGAATTGGATCAGAAGGGGAATAAAGTCGTGGTACGCGGTAACAACTATGTCAGCATTGCCACGGGTATCAACTGGTATCTGAAGTATTATGCCGGAATCAACCTGTCGTGGAATGGCATGCAGGCTGATCTTCCTGAGGTGTTGCCTCCGGTGCTGAAGAAGGAAAGACATGAAACGGATCTGAAGCTCCGTTATGATTTCAATTATTGTACGTTCTCCTACAGTATGGCTTTCTGGGACTGGAAACGATGGGAACAGGAAATCGACTGGATGGCACTTCATGCATTAATCTGCCGCTTGCAATGGTTGGAACCGATGTGGTGTGGAAGAATGTGCTGGAGGAACTGGGTTACACACGCGAAGAAATCAATGCTTTCATTGCGGGCCCCCGGTTTTCAGGCTGGTGGCTGATGAATAATCTGGAAGGATGGGGCGGACTAAATCCGGATCCTGGTATGTACAGCAGGAAGCTTTGCAGAAGAAAAATTTTGAAGCGTATGCGCGAATATGGCATTAAACCTGTGTTTCCGGGATATTCAGGTATGGTTCCCCACGATGCTGATGAGAAGTTGGGACTGAACCTGACCAAGTCTGATTTATGGAACGGCTTTACCCGTCCTGCTTTCCTGCAACCTACCGATGTCCGCTTTGCCGAGATTGCCGATTTATATTATCAGGAACAGGAGAAGCTTTTCGGCAAGGTCGAGTATTATTCTATGGACCCTTTTCATGAAGCTGAGAATGCGCTTCAGTAGATTTCGATGCGGCCGGGAAAGCTATTATGGCGGCTATGAAAAAAAGTGAATCCGAAAGCCACCTGGGTAGTGCAGGGCTGGACAGAGAATCCTCGTCCCGAGATGATAAAGAATATGCAGAATGGAGATCTGCTGATACTGGACCTGTTCAGTGAATGTCGTCCTATGTGGGGAATCCCTTCCATCTGGAAGCGTGACAAGGGGTATGAACAGCACAATTGGCTGTTCTGTATGTTGCTCAATTTCGGGTGGCAATGTGGGACTTCACGGTCGTATGGACCAGTTACTCGATAATTTCTACCTGACTAAGAATAATCCGTTAGCTGTTCACCTAAAAGGAATAGGTCTGACCATGGAAGGTGCAGAGAATAACCCCATGATGTTTGAACTGATGTGCGAACTTCCCTGGCGACCGGAGAAATTCACGAAAGAAGAATGGCTGAAAGATTATCTCTTTGCCCGTTATGGTGTAAGAGACGAGAAGATAGAAAAAGCATGGACTTTGCTTGCCAATACCATTTATAACTGTCCTTTCGGAAATAACCAACAAGGCCCTCATGAGTCTATTTTCTGCGGACGTCCTTCGCTGAATAACTTCCAGGCATCGAGCTGGTCGAAGATGAAGAACTATTATGATCCTACCGTTACGGAAGAAGCAGCACGGCTGATGGTGGAAGTAGCCGATAAATATCGTGGTAATAATAACTTTGAATATGACCTGGTAGACATCGTACGACAGTCTCTTTCCGATAAAGGACGTATTGTTTATAACCGGACCATTGCTGACTTCAAGAGCTTTGATAAACGCAGTTTTGCCCGTGACTCCCGGAAATTCCTGGATATATTGCTGTTGCAGGATAAATTGCTGGGTACACGTAGTGAATTCCGTGTAGGCCGTTGGATAGAGCAGGCACGCAATTTGGGACTACTCCCGAAGAAAAAGACCTGTACGAGTGGAATGCCCGCGTGCAGATAACCACTTGGGGCAATCGTGTTTGCGCTGATGACGGTGGTCTGCGTGACTATGCACATAAAGAATGGAACGGTATTCTGCGCGATTTCTATTATAAACGTTGGGCAGCCTATTGGCAAACTCTTCAGGATCAACTGGATGGTAAACCCGAAGTTAAGCTGGATTATTATGCGATGGAAGAACCCTGGACACTGGCAAAGAATCCGTATAGTTCGGTTCCTGAAGGAAGCTGTGTGGATGTGGCGAAAGAAGTGTTTGAGAAGGCAATGAGATAGTATAACTGAGATACAACCAACTGTGCATATTGATATTTAGAAAGTATATGGAAAACTCTCACCCCCCAATTTCCACTTCCCCACAGAAGAAGCGACTTTTGTCTCTTGATGTGCTGCGCGGAATTACTGTCGTCGGTATGATTCTTGTCAATAATTCCGGTGGGAAGTTATCTTATGATTCTTTGCAACATTTCTGCATGGAATGGGCTGACTCTTTGTGATCTGGTCTTTCCGTTCTTTTTGTTCATCATGGGAGTTTCCACTTATATTGCTTTGGGCAAGTTCCATTTTCAAGCATCTGGTTCAGTGGTCCGTAAGATACTGAAACGTACTCTTGTCATTTTATGCATCGGCTGGGCTATTCACTGGTTTCACTTTATTTGTGATGGAGATTTCTTTCCTTTTGCCCATCTTCGGCTTACGGGAGTGCTGCCGCGTATAGCCTTGTGCTATTGTGTAGTTTCCTTTGTAGCCTTGTATGTCAATCATAAATATATCGGCTGGATCATTGGTTGCCTTATCGCCGGATATGCCGTTTTGCTTTGTATAGGCAACGGATATGCACCGGATGATACAAACCTTCTGGCTATCATAGACCGGAATATATTAGGTGCAGACCACCTTTATCATAAAAGCCCGATAGACCCGGAAGGACTTACCAGTACCCTTTCTGCTATCGCTCATACCTTGATCGGCTTCTGTTGTGGGAAAATCATTCTGGCTAAGGAAGCTTTGGAACAGAAAACACTGAAATTGTTTGTTGCAGGTTTTATTCTGATGGCATGCGGTTTTGTGCTGACAGAAGCCCTACCGTTGAATAAGCGTATCTGGTCGCCTACATTTGTGTTGGTAACATGTGGATTGGCAGCCATGCTTCAGTCTGTGCTGATTTATTTCATTGACATGAAGGAAAAGAAGAACTGGTGTCGTTTCTTTGAAATATTCGGTGTTAACCCTTTGTTTCTCTACGTACTCAGCGAGGTAGCAGCTATTGTCATTGGCGCCACCGGAAGTAAGCCGGTGATTTACGAAGGGGTACATTTCCTAATAACCGATCCTTATCTGGCATCTGCGTTTACGCCCTTGCCTTTACATTGCTGATGGGAGCGTGCGGCTATCCATTGTATAAAAAGAAAATCTATATAAAAATATAATAATGATGAGACGAACAATCTATACATGCTATTCTCTGTTACTGGCAACTGTGTTGCTGCCGGGTACTACTTCGTGTACCAGTCGTTGTGGGACTGTTGACGAGTCGCGATTATCCTATATCGATACTCGTGTAGGTACCGCCCCCAGTGCGACCCATACAGCGGGGTTGTTTGGCAGGGATACGGAAGAATACGGGCAAACCCTTCCGGCGGTACTCGAACCCAACGGAATGAACTTCTGGACTGCGCAGACGCGGGACACGGAGGAGAAATGCATAGCACCCTATTATTACGCAGATACTCTGCTGCAAGGCTTTCGTAACTCCCACTGGATTGTGGGCGGATGTACGCAGGACTACGGTTCTATGACGTTGATGCCGCTCTTCGGTAAATTGCGTTGCCAGCCGGAAGCACGTTCCACCCGTTTCTCCCATGAGAAAGAAACGGCAACACCGGCTTATTATACGGTTTCCCTGCCGGATGAGAATATCTATGCCGAAATGACGGGGCGTTCGCGTTCCGCAATTTTCCGTTTCACATACAGCAAAGCGGGAAAAGGTTATCTGGTGGTAAACCCTAACAGTGATGAAGGTCAGGGATATATCTGCATCGACACCCTTAACAATCAGATTTACGGATATAATCCTGTTCACCGCATTTATCAGGGTTGGGGAAAATCGGCAGGGTATAGCGGATATTTTATCATTCAGTTTCAAAAGAAGCTGACGGATTACGGTGTGTTCAAGGGAGATTCTTTGTCTCCCGGCGTCATTCAGATAGGAGATGCGGCGCAGATAGGTGCCTATGTGGAGTTTGATGTGACCGAAGGTGAAGAGGTATTGGTGAAAGCTGCCTCCTCTTTTACCGACCGGGATGGTGCTTTGAAGAACCTGAAAGCTGAAATTCCTCATTGGGACTTTGGAACAGACTTGCACAGAGCTAAGACAGATGTGGGAGAAACATCTCTCTGCTATTGATGTAGAGACCGAACGACTTGCAGACAAGGAAATGTTTTACGGTGCTTTCTATCGTGCCTCTTTTCTGCCGCATACATTCAATGATATAGATGGCCGTTATCCCTCTTTTGCGAATGGCACTCCGATATGCCAACTTCCTGAAGGAGAAACGTATTATGAGGATTATAGTATGTGGGATACCTACCGTGCCCTGCATCCGATGATCAATCTGCTTTTTCCGACAAAGGGGGGAGATATGATGCAATCTTTGGTGCATAAATATGAACAAGGTGGTTGGTTGCCCATCTTTCCTTGTTGGAATAGTTATACTGCCGCTATGATAGGCGATCATTGTATCTCCGCCATCAGCGATGCATACTGTAAGGGGATTCGTAATTTCGATGTGGACAAGGCTTATGAAGGAATGCGTAAGAATGCCTTTGAAACTCCTTCTAACCTTGATGAATATAAAAATGGTATGGGGCGTCGAGCTCTTACCTCTTATCTGGAGTATGGATATATTCCTCTTGAAGACGGTGTACCTGATGCTTTTCATACAAAGGAACAGGTATCACGTACCTTGGAATATGCTTATGATGACTTTGCCCTTGCACAGATGGCAAGGGCTTTGGGTAAGACGGATGATTACCAGGCATTGATACGGCGTGCTGCCAATTATCGCAATGTGATAGATCCCCGTACGGGATATGCCCAGGGCGCCATGCCGATGGTACTTTTCTGAATGATGCCAATGCTTTTAATTTTGCCCGTTTTATTACTGAAGGTGCCCCCTGTCACTATACCTGGTACGTGCCGCAAGATCCATACGGACTGATGGCAAGTATGGGAGGGAAAGATAAGTATGTAGCCAAGTTGGATTCCATGTTCAGTGAACAACGTTACTGGCATGGAAACGAGCCTTGTCATCAGGTTGCTTATATGTTCAATTATGCAGGTGAACCCTGGAAGACTCAGCGTGCTGTCCGCCACGTTATGGAAACGGAATATCTGAATGAACCGGGTGGGCTTTCCGGCAATGACGATGCCGGACAGATGTCGGCCTGGTACATGTTTGCCGCTATGGGATTTTATCCGGTGTGTCCCGGTACTCCGTATTATATACTTGCCAGCCCCTCATTCCCCAGCTTCACGCTGAATCTTGAGAGTGGAAAGAAGTTCACAGTGAAAGCCCGTAACGCATCGCAGAGGAATATCTATATTCAGTCGGCAACGCTGAACGGAAAACCTTATACGCATAATTACATTACCCATCAGGATATAGTGAACGGTGGTGTGATGGAGTTTGTGATGGGGATAAACCGAATAAAGAGTGGGGAGCAGCAGCGGAAGACTGTCCGCCGACGGTGATTGAGTGATGAGCTACATGCTACGAGCTACAAGTGCCTTCCGGTATGTTAGTGTAAAATAATAGTTGATAGCTTATAGGACTATATAGCGCAGCACTCGTAGCTTGTAGCTCGTAACTTGCAGCTCGTGGCCCGTAGCTTACTAATTTTAAGAAAGATAACTTATATGAGAGCAAAAGCATTTTTGTTTGTCCTGTGCAGCATCTTGCTGTTAGGGCATGCGGCACTCCGAAGACCGGAGGGACTATTTATAACATTATGGAATACGGAGCCAAAGGTGATGGTGTCACCGATGACGCCGCGGCCATACAAGCTGCTATCGATCAGTGTTCCAAGTCGGGTGGCGGAACGGTACTGGTTCCGGCAGGGCGTACTTTCATGTGCAGCCCTTTCCATCTGGCTTCATTTGTGGAACTGCATCTGGAACCTAATTCCTGTCTGCTTGCCAATCCTGATGAGGCTGCCTATACACTGAGCGCTTTCCGTGATAATCGTGGTGAAGGCATGATGTGGATTTATGGTCAAGATCTGAAAGAGGTATCCATCACCGGAACAGGAGCTATAGATGGAAACGGTGTCTCCTTTATGGGTAAGGAACTGGAAGACTCTTATGAACTGAAACCGGTGACCGACTTTGATCCCCGTCCGCATGTACTGACGCTTATCAATATAGAGAAAACAGTGATCCGTGATGTGACAATCCGCAACAGTGCCTATTGGACGGTTCATCTCATCGGTTGCAACGATGTCTCCATCGATGGCATCTCTATCCTGAATAACTTGAAGATACGCAACGGTGACGGCATCGATGTAGACCATTCCAAGAATGTGCGCATAGCCAATTGCCATATCGAATCGGGTGATGACTGCATCTGTCTGAAGAATCGTCGTGAGTTTGAAGAATACGGTTCGTGCGAAGACATAGTTGTAACCAACTGTACTATGGTTTCCCGTTCCTGTGCCATCAAGATAGGTTCGGAAAATATGGATAAGATTAATAATGTACTGTTCAATAACTGTATCATCAAGAACAGTAACCGTGGCATCGGTATTCAGAACCGGGATGAAGGAACGGTTACCAATGTGATTTTCTCTAATATGATTGTGGATTGCATGTTCTTCTCTGATGTCTGGTGGGGAAAGGCGGAACCTATTTACGTGACTTCCTATCCGCGTGCCGTAGGCAATCATAAAGATGCCGGCTGGCGTTTCCCGAAGAGCTACCGAAGGACGTTGCGGAGAGGTGAGCCGTATTTACTTCACAAATATCAAATGCACCAGCGAGAACGGCATCTTTGTAGGTGGGGATACACAAGACAAAGTGAATCATATCTACTTTGAAGACGTAGACCTGCTATTGCAAAAGCGTACGGCTTATGAGGGTGGTATCTATGATAAACGTCCGTGTGTGGGCGAAGGGTTTATCCATGATAAGACGTATGGTTTTTATATCGATACGGCATCTGATATTCTGATAGATGATTGCACCGTTACTTGGGGAGATATCCGTCCCGATCAGGCAGCAGAAGGCATTGGCAGAGGGATGTTCGTAATCTGAAAATAAAGAAATAAAAGTGATAAGCTACAAGCTACTGATTCATATTAATAACTTAAATTCGTCACGAAGATGAGACAAAGCATAATTTTTATCTTGTATTTGCTGTGTACTTTCACAGCTCGTTCCCAGTCTGCATTAACTCCGGAGCAGACAGGAAGTATTTATTATGCTTATCCTGTTCCTTCATCCACCTATACTCCTGCTCCTGCTGGTTATGAGCCTTTCTACATCAGTCACTACGGTCGTCACGGTTCCCGCTGGATGACGGCGGATGAGCGTTATACGGAAGTTATCTGCGTCTTTGATTCCCTTTATCAATGTTCCGAACTGACCCCCTTGGCGTGGATGTCCGCGAACGTCTGCATAAGGTTGGGGAAGATGCCCGCGGATGTAGTGGAAGTATCACCCCACTTGGCGAGCGCCAGCACCGTGAGATAGCCGAACGGATGTATCATAACTTTCCGCAAGTATTTCGGGGGGATGCTTTCATTGACGCCCGCTCATCCACTTCCCTGCGTTGTGCCATGAGTATGAGTTATTTCACCGAACGCCTGAAAGAACTGAATCCTGGCCTGCAAGTAAACCGTAGAGCTTACCATCGGTATATGGATTATATCGCCTATACATCCCCCGAAGGTGAGAAATTTGCTTCTGAGAAGGCTCCGTGGAGGCGTAGCTTCAGAGAGTTTGAAAAAAAAGAACGTCCGTCCCGAACGTCTGATGGCCTCCCTGTTTGTGAAGCCTGAAGCGATAACGGATCAAGACGCCATGATGCGCAGCCTTTATTGGATTGCCGCTGATATGCAGAATGTTGAGTTGGATTTGTCTTTCTATGATATCTTTGAATATGAGGAATTAGTAGGAGTCTGGAAGACAGTGAATGCCCGCATGTATGTTTGCAATGCTGCTGCTCCGCTCAATGGCGGCCTGATGCCTCGTTGTGCCGTACCTTTGCTGCGTAATATCCTGGAAAGTGCGGATGCCGCCATAGAGAAAGGAACCCCTGCGGCCGATCTCCGTTTCGGACATGATACTCATCTCATTCGTCTGCTTGCTTTGATGCAGATAGAAGGATGTAGTAATCAGGAGGTGGATATGGAGAAGTTTCATCTTGCCTGGCAAGATTACCGGGTTTCTCCTATGGGAGCTAATCTTCAACTGATTTTCTATCGCGATAAGAAGAATAATATACTGGTGAAATTTCTGTTGAACGAGTGTGAAGTGACACTGCCGTTGAAGAGCAAAATGGTTCCTTATTATTCATGGAAAGAGGTTGAAACTTTCCTGGCGGAGATAATAGGAAAAGAATAGCCGTAAAGTAAGAATATATAAAGGATTACCACCCAATCTCAGCGTTTATAGAGCAATCAACTCCTGTTTTGACTAAAAGTTGTATTTTTTATCCTAAAATAAATACAACTTGTGCAAAATATATATATCTTTGTATCAGAGAATATGCTTTTACTTTAAAGTAACAGGCAATAAAAGAATCGTTTAACATAAAAAACAGGAAGCGTATGAATAGAATTCTTAAGTTGGGACTTTTAAGTGTCATTGTAGGCGCCTTGTATTCTTGTAGTTCCGATAGTCTATACGATTCGGACAAAGCAGGAGATGTAAAGCTTGCTCAGTATGAAGCAGCTTTTGTAGGAAAGTATGGAGCAATTGCTTCTAATCAGAATTGGGGATTTGGAGGGGCGACAACACGTAGTGCTAATACTAATAGCAATCAATGGAAGGACTTCGTGGAAGTTCCCTCAAGTGATGATCTTACTTCTGAGAAAATAAACAAAATTGTAGAGCTTTTCAAAGATCCTTCAAAGGCTAAAGTCATAGATCGTGTGAATTGGTCGGATTTCTTTGTTCAGCAGGTCTACTATGGAGATAAGAGCAACATGAATCAATTCGCTGTAGTGTTGAATGATGGGACTCTGGATAAAGTTAACAATTTCAATATGACAGCCGGAACTACCATGCTTATGTATAACAGCGGTACAAGTTCATTCAGCTATCTGGGAGAGGGAAATAACAGATACGATAAGCATATAATAATATTCTATGAAGGAGATTATTATGTTGGACTTGATTATGAGTGCTATATGAATCAAAACACTCCACCGGATGGAGATTATAGCGATTGGATCGTACGAATTGTTCCGGCTAAATATATAAAAGCCCAGAGAATCATGGCGGAAGACCTTACAATATCTGGTGGAGATTTCGATTTCAATGATGTTGTTTTTGATGCCGTAACCGTGAATGGTGCAACTGTGGTGACCTTACAGGCAGCCGGTGGTACAATGCCTTTGTATATTGAAGACAATGAAGTACACGAACTGTTTGGCGTTTCTCAATCCACAATGGTGAATACTTATGACAAGCAGGCAAAAGCTCCGGTAATATTCCGACTAAAGAACAGATATAACGATATAAAAGATATACCCGTTCGCGTGAATGATGTGATATTGCCGGCAGAAGTGGGGAAAGCTCCAGGGAAGCTGTGCTGCCCGACTACCTGTGAGTGGACTGATGAACGGCAGAACATTGAAATCAAGTATCCGAATTTCCAGACGGCAGTGAAAGACGGCAACGTCAATTGGTGGGAGTAATCAGTAATTCTGTTACTCTTCTTGTGATAGAATAGAAAACGAAATCTAAAGAATATATTTCCCATTCAACCCGGATTCTGATCCGGTTGAATGGGAAATTTGTTTTGATGATAAAGATTCATCAATGGGTCTTTGTTTGTCATCAGTTTTTAGATTTGTGTCAACATCAAATGGCTGAATTCCGTCAAATGCATATACTGGCAAACTATAATTACAGGATTTTTAGTTTCAGTCTTTCAGCCGGTTCTTCTAGTATCTATATATGGGTGCCATTGGATCTATAGATGCGGCACGTTGGATCGTAAGCGACTGCTCAACTACATCTTGCTATTCTAACAGAACTTTAACAGCTAAATTCACTGTAATTGACACTAAAGTTACGATAAAATTCACTATACAAAACAATAGCTCGGTATCGATACAATCAATAAATCATGCCTATTCTTGTGCTGATGGTTCTGTATATAAGGTTAATCATGGAGGAGGTATTGCTCCAGGGCAAAAACATGAAGCCAGTATCTTGATTTCAAGTAGTAAACTCCCTATGACATTTATAAATGTTTCAGACTCATATCCGTCTGGACTGTCAGGTTCCTCATATCCAAGTACGGTTAGCAGTACAACAACAGAGGTTTTGGTCACTGCAAATTAATAATTAATTTCAAAAGGGAACAAGGCTGAACTCATTTATGGAACAGCCTTGTTTCTTATGAATTACGTATAGGGAAATATACTTATTTAATAATCATACTTTTTCCAGTCCGCCGATATATCCATATCTTTCGTTGCTGTAAAAGTATAACTATGCAGGCGATTTGTATCAGAGAAAGTTTTGATGGCCGCTCCAGAATCTAGATAGAACCTATACAATAATAATGGGTTACACTATAATCACCTACGATTTCATCTCCTTCAGCATAGATAGTTACCTCTTCACCATATTTTACAGTCTTCGTTTGCGATGTGTACGACAAACTTCCGGAGCTGAATCCTATTTTCCCTTTTCCTCCCGTAGCACCACCGGTACTGGAAGATAATCTGATGGTTACTTGTGAAGGAGCACCATCAGGATTTGCTTCTCCACTAAATGAAGCATATATATGTTGTTGACGATAATCATCAACTTCCCTATCATCAAGATAATTACGAGTAGATATGAGTTTACCACTCTTGTCATACCACCCAAGAAATTGATTGTTGTTGCCAGGAATAGCCATTACATAATCAGGTGTATATATTTTATAGGTAACCGTTCGAACCCCTCGCGGATATGTCGCCGCGAACGGATCTCCCGGTATCGTTCCTCCGTCACCGGGTCGCGGGTCACGTAAACCACCCTGAACCCGTTGCCCGTGCTGTCCCTGACCTGCACGTGCCCGATTATCTCCCTTGATTTGTTTATGCTGTTGTCCATCGTTTCGATACTGTCGGGTATGCAGCCCTTTACCAGACCCACGATAATGACAACGGCGACGATAAATGCCCAGGGGCCTATCGCCGCCGCGACGAACACGAGTTCATCGGCTTTTCTCCAGAATTTACTCATCCATTCTCATCATGTGGCGGCCGGATGCTCCCCGGACATCGGACACGCAGACCGTGTAGCCAGCATCCAGCAGCCGGTTACGACATGCTTCCATGTCCGCCTCGGGAATCCTGACGGCAGGAATCCGCGCGGCGGTGATATTGAATGACGGCACGTCGGTTGTCCGGGTAAGTGTCCGGGCATCGTCGTAATACGCCTCGTAGGATTCGTCTACATGGAAGAATACCAGGCATCCGTTCCATGCCTCTCTTTCATCCGCTTGTAACATTGTTCGATTAAAGACTCTTTTTTCATAAATATACGAGGTTTTATATGACACCCAAACACCGGGCGTGCTCCCATGTAATTCAATACCCGGTATTTTGCCCGAATAACATATACGGGCGTTGCCACACGCAAATATATGATATTTACGGCATAAAAAACATTTTCTTCCTGCTATTCTACGTTTTCATACTCACCTCCTTTCTGCTGATACCGGTATGTCGCGGCCATGAAGCGCCCCGGCCTTTTTACCGGGCGGGCGGCGCGAGGGACTGCCGGGCCTTCTCTATCGAGGAAACGGCATTGTCCATCGAGCCTATGGCTTCCTGCATCTTGTCGCCGCGTGCACTCCACTGTAATGTAATCTTTCATCTTTAACTGTTCCGCCAAAGGAGCGATGCCGTAGGTGGGGCGGCCTGAGGCCAATACCAATCGTACACCGCTTTGTTGCAGGTGCAACAAGGTACGGAGATTGCGCGGTGAAATTTCTTTCTTCGAGTTGGTCAAGGTTCCGTCCAAATCGAGGACGAGCAGGCGATAGTCTTGTCTCATTGCTTTGAAATATATTATTTTTGAAAGGGACAAAGATAGAGTTTTCTCAGGATGAAACATTATTTTTGTAGCATGAAGTCAAAAGAACGTGTATTATTGGGGATGAGCGGTGGTACGGACAGTTCCGTTGCTGCCATGAGATTGCAGGATGCAGGTTATGAAGTCACCGGTGTGACATTCCGTTTCTACGAGAAGGATGGAGCGACGGAATATCTGGATGATGCCCGTGCCTTGGCTTCGAGGCTGGGAATAGAACATATTACCTATGATGCCCGTGAGATGTTTCGTTCGCGTATTATCCGTTACTTTATAGATGAATACCTGGCAGGACATACCCCTGTGCCTTGTACTCTTTGCAACAACGAGCTGAAATGGACACTTTTGGCTAAAATTGCCGATGAAAAGGGTATTTATTGGATTTCTACCGGACACTATGTGCGCAAAATTCTACAAGGCGGAAAGTATTATATGGCTCCTGCGGCAGACAGGGATAAGGACCAGACTTTTTCCTGTGGGGCTTGAAGCAGGATATCATACAGCGTATGCTGCTACCTATGGGGGACATTACAAAGGTGGAAGCACGTGCCTTTGCAGCGGCTCGTGGATTTCATGGGGTGGCAACAAAGAAAGACAGTATCGGCGTATGCTTCTGTCCGCGGGACTATCGTTCTTTTCTGCGACGTGAGGCAGGTGCCCAAAAACTGCCCAATAAGGGGAAATTCATCGATGAAAACGGTTGTTTTTTAGGGTGGCATGAAGGGTATCCTTTTTATACGATAGGGCAGCGTAGAGGGCTGGGTATCCAGATGAACAGGGCTGTATTTGTCAAGGAGATCTCAGTAGAGAGAAATGAGGTGGTGCTTGCTCCTTTAGCATCCTTATATAAACAGGAGATGTGGTTGAAAGGATGGAACTTAGTGGAGGAGAGTCGTGTGTTGCAGGCAAAGGAGGTCATCGTGAAAATACGTTACCGCAAGCAGGCAAACCATTGCAGAGTGACGCTTGCTGCCGGCGATTTGTTGCATGTCCAGTTGACAGAGCCTTTGGAATCCATTGCTGCAGGGCAGGCGGCGGCTTTTTATGCGGAGGACGGCTTGTTGTTGGGCGGCGGAATTATTATATGATCTTTAAATAATACTACGATATGAGGCATACTTTCTATACTTCCATCTGTTTGTGCAGTTTGTTTTCTTTAGTTTTGTTTGTTATGTGCTTGGCAGGATGTACCGGGCAACAGTCTCCCATTTCTTTTTATCGAAAGCCATTGATGACCCTCGATAGTCTTATTGCACTCCGCCCCCGGTTCCAGGCGGAAAAGGAGCAGGAGATCAAAGCCGCTAAGAAGAAATTGGGCAGTCTTCCCGCATCTTCTCCCAAAAGATATGAACTGAATAAAGAGATACAACAGTTGTACCGGGGCTATATTTGTGATTCGCTGATATATTATATTTACGAAAACATTCGGCTTTCCAGACAGTTGAAAGACCATGAGAAGACATTGGAATCAGAAATGTCATTGGCAGTCTATCTTGCCAAATCGGGAATGTATCTGGAAGCTCTGGTATTGATGGATTCTATTAAGAGGGCAGATGTTAACGATGAATTGCTTGATCTTTACTATCGGGCTTATAATCTCATCTATCGTCAGAAGGCGTATATCTCTAAAGACAAGGTACTTGCTGAGCGGGTATTTGCTCCTTTGGCAAAAGTATATCAGGATTCTTTGTTTGCAGTGGTAGATAGCGGCTCTACTATCTATTATGATGTTCATATTCAGAAATATATGGATGAAAAGAAGTTTACTGAAGCTCTGAAGCTCTCTGAGAACCGCCTGGCAATGCTGACGCCGGTGACCGGGAATATGCCGCTGTCTGGTATAATATCGGTGATGTGAAAAATATGATGGGAGATATGACAGGATTCTTTGAGGCAATGATGAATTCTGCTATAGAAGATATGAAACATTGTATCAAGGATCATGCTTCACTGCACCGCATAGCCCGTACCTTGTACGACTGGGATGAGGTGTCAAGGGCGGCAAGCTATATACAGATATGTATGGAGGATGTGTATTTCTACAATGCCAATTTGCGCAGTTTGCAGATAGCCAAGACTTTGCCTGTAGTGACTCAGGCTTATGAAAAGAAAAACCAGAGTTATATAATGAGCTTGCGTACCAAGGTAGTGGTTATCTTTCTGCTGCTGTTTTTCTGTGTGGGCATATTGATTGTCGTGGTGGTACAGAAGAACAAGCTCTCTCGTATGCATCGTAAGTTGCAGGAGTCTAATGATAGTCTGAATGTATTAACCATAAATTGGCGGATGCAATCTCATCTGAATGAAGTCAATAACGAGTTAGTGGAGAATAACTATATCAAGGAAAATTATGTGGCGCACTTTATCAGATTAAGTTCCGAGTACATAGGGAAGAACCAAAAGTTTAGGCTGGAAGTAAACAAGGCCTTGAGAAAAGGTAAGGTAGAGGATGCTTTGCGTATGACCCTGTATGCCGGTACGGATGATGAAGAGTTGGAAGAGTTTTATGCTAACTTTGATGAGGCATTTCTTTCCATATTTCCCCATTTCATCGAAGAATATAATAAACTTATGGCTGAAGAGAACCGGGTGGTTCTGACTGACAAGCAGAAAGAACGGAAAATGTTGACCTCCGAATTGCGGGTTTTTGCCTTGATAAGACTGGGGTTCAATGATAGTGCAACCATTGCCCGGATGCTCCGTTATTCCATAAACACGATTTATAATATACGCTCTAAAGTCAAGAATAAGGCAATTGTTTCCAAAGACTCTTTTGAATCGTTGATTATGAAAATCGGTATGCTTTCTATGGAATAGACAGCCTTTTTGTCTTCTTTTTCTTTCTTTCTAATCTCATTCTTTCTATATGTGAAGAATGGGCAATTATCTGTTGATCATTCGTTTGCGTGGTATAGAAATTTCATTTTACCTCATTTTAATCTCATTGCCGGAATATGGTTCCCTTTTCCTTCTACTTTTGCTTCATCCAAAAATAATCATTATGAGAGACATGAAAAACTATCTGAATCTGGTTTGGGGAGGTTTGTTGGGAACTGTCGGAGTTTCTTGTACAGAGGCCACTCCTACCAAGAGTGAAAAACCTAACTTCGTCTTTATCTATATGGACGATATGGGCTATTCGGATGTCAGCTGCTATGGTGAAACCAGGTGGACTACTCCGAATATAGATGCATTGGCAGCAGAGGGTATCAAGTTTACGGACTGTTATGCCGCGTCACCGATTTCAAGTCCTTCCCGTGCAGGTTTTCTGACGGGACGCTATCCGGCACGTATGGGTATTCAAGGAGTGTTCTATCCAGACAGCTATACGGGTATGGCACCGGAGGAAGTGACTATGGCAGAAGTTCTCAAAGTGCAGGGGTATGCAACTGCCTGTATTGGGAAGTGGCATTTGGGAAGCCGTGAAAAATATCTGCCTTTACAGCAAGGTTTCGACGAATACTTTGGCATACCGTACAGTAATGACATGAGTGCAAGTGTATCTGCGGGGGAATGAGGTGGAGGAGTTTCATATTGATATCAACAATGTAACCAAGAAATATACGGAGGAAGCAGTCGATTATATCCGTAGAAAAGCGGATCAGCCTTTTTTTCTCTTCTTGGCACATAGCATGATGCATGTTCCTATCTACGTTTCCGACGAGTTTGCCGGTAAATCCGGTGCAGGTATCTATGGTGATGCTGTATTGGAAGTGGATTGGAGTGTAGGGAGGATAATGGAAACACTTCGGGAGTTGGGATTAGATGACAATACGCTGGTAGTGTTTACCAGTGATAACGGTCCGTGGTTACAGGAAGGGCCATTGGGAGGCAGGCTTTGCCTTTGCGTGAAGGTAAGACCACTGCCTTTGAAGGTGGAGTACGTGTGCCTTGCATCGCTTATTGGAAAGGGCAGATTAAGCCGGTGGTAAATACGGATGTGGTGAGTCTGCTTTGACCTGGTTTCCTACTGTGACTGCTCTTAGCGGAGGTATTCTGCCCGATGTACGTTTGGATGGCTATGATTTGACTGCTGTACTGAATGGAACCGGTAAACGTGCCAGTGAAGACTATGCCTATTTCCGTAACAATCGTGATATAACCGATTACCGTTCCGGCGACTGGAAAATCTCTCTTCCTGCCCCTGGTATTAAAGGAAATTTCTGGAGAGCTTCGACTGCGGAGCATGATACATTACTTTTCAATCTTCGTGAAGATATAGGTGAACGTTACAACTTGTATCGTAAATATCCCGGTAAAGCCAAAGAAATGTTGCAAAAATTGCAGGAGTACACCAGAAATTTCGGAGAGATTCCTCCCGGCCTGGTTATGACTGGTAATGATGCTTCCAAGTATTTGCGCAAGCAGCGCCAAGAGGCCAAGGAGCAGGCTAAGGCTGGAGGTTTAAAAGATAAAAGTACGGAAACAGACGGATTTATAAACGTACAATAACTGTTGAACTTAAATTAATACACATGAAAAAAAGTAAATTTATGGATGTTGTTGCTGATGATGTTGGCACAGCTGTTTGCCTTGATGCTTATGGGCAGCAAAGAATAGTTACGGGGCGAGTACTTGATAACGCAACGGATGAAAACATGATTGGTGTTTCCGTGCAAGTGAAGGGGACGGCTACTGGAGGTATTACCGATATGGACGGCAAGTTCCAGGTAAATGTATCTTCCGCTGATGCTGTATTGGTATTCAGTTATATGGGTTATCAGACGGAGGAGGTAAAAGTGGGACAGCAAAGTGACTTGACTATTCGTATGAAAGAGGATGGAGAGTTGTTGGAGGAGGTTGTTGTTATCGGCTACGGAACGCAGAAACGTAAGGATGTGACGACTGCTATTTCAAGTGTTTCTACGAAAGATCTTGATGAGCGGCCTATCGTGTCGGCTGCACAGGCTTTGCAGGGAAAGGCGGCTGGTGTTTATGTGATGCAGCCCAGTGGTACGCCGGGGGCTGATATGTCTATCCGTGTGCGTGGTACTACTTCTTTCAATGGAAGTAATGATCCGCTGTATGTTGTGGATGGAGTAGCTGTGGATAATATTAATTTTCTCTCACCTAATGACATTGCCAGCATGCAGATTTTTGA
>ENA-OQAA01000695-OQAA01000695.1-human-gut-metagenome-genome-assembly--contig:-NODE-695-length-21535-cov-2.280783_pt1 | contig 21535 bp, 28 predicted proteins | sample MGYA00242489_ERZ504515 | MGnify/ENA primary metagenome ERZ504515 (study PRJEB26092, sample SAMD00036237) | human gut metagenome | host: Homo sapiens | study: EMG produced TPA metagenomics assembly of... | reverse complement strand
TTCGTATATTTGTTGGAAATTAAAAATAACGAGCATGGAAGAAATAAGTAAAGTTACAAAAAGCCGGGTACACCACGGATTCAACATCTCTATAGCACGAAATAGAAAAGGTTTGAAGCAAGCTGCTTTGGCTGATATGCTCGGTATATCCCAACAAAGGCTGTCCCAACTAGAGAACCAGCGGGTAGTCAAGGACGAGATACTAGAGAAGGTATCCGAGGCAACCGGCGTTTCCGTAGAAGATTTAAAGACGATTGAGGAACCGATGAGCGTTTATATTGAAAATAATAACACAATATCCGATTCATCAAACATTGGAAGTGTCGGTGATAGTATTGGAGAATACACACAAACATATAACACCAATCCCCTCGACAAGATCGTAGAGTTATACGAACGTCTCCTAAAGGAAGAGAAAGAACGAGTAAAGACATTAGAAAAGCGCATCAAAGAGCTAGAAGGAAAAGCGTAGATCTTTTTTGACACCGTCCAGCATTTTGTGTAAATAGAAAACTTTAGGATTTAGGTTTCATACTTGAATCCAGTTTTCAAATATAGTAATAAATCGATAGTCCCATCAAATAACATCTTATCAATAGTTGTTTGTATCTTCATCAAAGAGGAATGGACTAATTCTGTATCACATATAAATACCTTCTTTTTCAATTCGGTTTTCTCAAAAGTGAATCCATGTGATCCCGTAATCGGACGATATCGACATTACAACCAAACAGAGTTTGCAGATCTTCCTTTATATGTACCAATGCGAACATATTAGGCTTTGAGGTTTCCAAATAAACATCAACGTCACTATCTTCTGTTTGCTCCCCTCTGGCAACAGAGCCGAATATTCCCATACGGATAATGCTATATTTAGAAGCATTCTTCGCCATATAATCACGCAAGATATTCATATATTCAGCTGTTGATTCCATATCCTCTTATTCATTTGATACAAATGATACGTGTTCAATTTTAAACAAACCATAAAAAAAGGCAGCTATCTTTTAGATAACTGCCTTTTATTGCGAGCCGAAGCCGGACTTGAACCGGCGACCTACGCATTACGAATGCGTTGCTCTACCAGCTGAGCTATTTCGGCAACATTTGTTTCTTTATTTCGGGCGCAAAGATACAGGGTTTATTTGACATCTGCAAGAAGATTCGCTAAAAAATCATCTAAATCCGCATCTAATCTTTTAATAGAGGATCGTCCAGACGAAGCACATCATCGTCTATGAAGAGAAGTTCCTCTATCACAACAAAATCTTCATCAGTCAAGCTAACAGAAAGAGGTTTCATGAACCGGGGAGCGTCAAAAATATTCTTGGTGGATAAGATCGTAAGGACCGCCTTCACCGAAGCGGCAACCCGCTTATTGAATGCGTTCTCCTCCTCGTTCGAGTTCACCCAATCGAAGATAACGATCTTTTCGACCAAATGCTCATCATCATCATAAATTTGCAGTTCCCCGCTTTCCGCATCGGCCTGCACATATAAGTCGCTTATAAAATTACCGGACTCATCCTTGGCCAGCTTTTCAATAGCCGACGTAAAAGCATTCTCGATGAGGATTGAACCTTTGCTATATTTGCGTTCATATATTAATTCTCCTTTATTCGAATATGCGTCAAAAGTAATAATAATTCACCGAATAACGCCGTTAATCCTCACCAAATTGCACATTTAGTTTCTTATCGGAACGAATTCGTTCGGCCAACGCCTGCACATAGAGTTCCAATAATTTGGTACTCTTATCATTATCACCACTATTACGCTTGAATAAATCGTATGATTTATGAGCCCACTCATAGGCTTCTTTTAAATCTCCTCTCATCTCATGGCATAGGGCCAGATTAGAGGCCGCCTTCGCCCGGCTTTTCCAGTTTTCCGTACCCCGGTAAAGCCCGGACCAACGATCTTCCGCCATATCCCATTTCTCATTAGCCGCATAAGCGGAAGCCTCTTTCCAACGTGAACCCATTCCGGTAAAGTACCAACGAGTCTCCTTCTCCCAATGAGGAACAAAATTAGCGTAGACCTTCGCCCCGAAATATTTACCGGCCCCACGCAAAGCATTCTCCGGAGAGGGCAATACCTTATCCAAGATCGGCATATAATCCGCACTTTCCGCCCAATAAATACTATCTTTCATATGTACCGTCGCCAGTGGAGCCTCACGATCGGGAACGTAACTGCGTATCACGCCAGCCATCTGCACGTCGATCATTCCCATTACATACCCTTCGCCCAAGGTACCTACGCTTTTCTTCATATCGAACAGCAAGCGGTCGATGGAGATAACCGCATCGGCACCAGTCTCATCGCATAGCGACACTACTTGCCCTTGGGTAAGTTTCGTATCCAGAAACGCCTGATTATCTTTTCGAACCGCATCATGGTAAAGCAATACGTCGTTAAAATAAGAAGCCTCCACGATAGCCTCCCCTAAAGTACGGCAAGCGTCAAACAGCGCACTATCCGCTTTCGCTTTGCAAGTATCCTGCTTTTCTCCCTGCAAGGTGTATTCGTAACCCGCATCCTCCGGTTGGGGAACGGCATTGTTTACGATAAGTACCTTGGCGACATTCTCAGGAAACGTCACCTCCGCAGGATTATACGTCTCGATACCTACATAATTAATCGTGCTACAAGCGGACAACAAACCCGCTATGCCTATAAAAAGAATGCTTCTCATCTTCATCTATTTAAAAGGGGGCGATTTACGCCCCCACATTATGTCAAATCACTCACAGCCTTGAAATAGCCGATAGACTCCGCGATCCCCAAGAATGGGTCTTTCATGTCTTTCTCGTATTCCAAGCTGCACATTCCCGTGTAATTAACTTCCCGCATCATACGGATCAACGCAGGGAAGTCGATCTTTCCACGACCGATCTCGATGCCGACTCCCGCCTTCGAAGAATCCGTCACGTCCTTGATGTGCATATCGAACACCCGGGTATGGTATTTCTTCAAGTCGGCCACAGGATCACAGCCGTTTCGCAAGTCATGCCCGACATCCAGACACATACCGATACGGGGGTCTAAATCCTTCGTATGCTCCAAACGTCCGTAGCGTCGGGATACGTCTTAATATCAGGACCGTGCAAGTGGATGGCGTAATGGAAATCATACTCCTTCACTTTTTTATCCACATAGGGTAAAAGCTCGTAATTCGGGACACCGACGATCAACTTCACTCCTACCCGCTTCGCATAATCAAACGCACGGTCTATCTCTTCCTCGCTCTTCATATAAATAGGACCTACGGCATATCCCGTCACTTTATGGGCAGCGCATTTATCATGAAAAGCCCGAATCTGCTCATCCGTACTATTCAACGGCAAATGGAAATCCTTGACGCAAAGATAATGGATATCTAATCGTTCCAACGTCTTCAACGTCGTATCTAAATCAAAATTAACGAAAGTATATCCCGCCATTCCCAGATGGAATGGATTTACGGCCTTCGGAGCCTTTGGTTTTACAGGGTCCGGCAAACCGGCCTTAGCGATAGCGGAAGTTCCCAACAAGAGAGCCCCGGCCAATCCTTGCTTAAAAAATAAACGTCTTGAGTGTTTCATGGTTTATATTATATATAATAATGTATACTATCATCATAAACAGTTTTCACCCCGCAAGATAATAAAAAGATCTTTACGAGCCAGCATTCGGACGAATCAGTGGCAAAGTTACATAAAAGATCGAGCCTTTCCCAGCTCAGAGGTAACCCATATCTTTCCTCCCATTTGCTCTACCAATCCCCGACAGATAGCCAATCCCAGTCCAACGCCTTTGCTCCAACTGTCCAATTGGACAAAACGGCTGAATATGGAATCGATCTTATCTCTCGGTATTCCCTCTCCGCTATCCTCCACGAAAAACTCGACAGAAGCCGCCGTTCTCTTATATCCAAAACGGATGAACCCCTTCTCGGTATGCTTGATCGAATTCGTGAGCAAATTCGTAAGGATTTGTGTCAAGCGGTTCTTATCAGCCTCCATCACCAAGGCCTCGCAGTCGTTCAGTCGCAACTCTATGCCCGACGGCATACGCAACAAGATCATGCTATAAATCTCTTTCATCAGCAAACCAATATCCAGCTCCTTATAAATCAGAGGCATGGAATTTGACTCGATCTTGGATAGATCGAGCACATCCCCGATCAACCGCTGCAACAACTCATTATTACTCTGGATGATATTTGAGAACTCAAGCCTTGTCTCCCGGTCTTCCTCATCCACCAATACTTGCGAGAAACCTACGATAGCGTTCAAAGGTGTCCGTATCTCATGATTCATGTTCGCTAAAAACGCGGACTTCAGGCGATCGGCTTCCTCCGCCTTTTCCTTAGCCCTCTCCAGCCTCAATCCGTACCGATGCCGGGAATACGAGATATATCCCAAGAAGCAACAGATGATCATCAAAATCGCAAGACCTCCTCCCATTGTCAATAAATTAGCACGTAGATGGCTCGCGTCCAGCTCCATCTTCTTATTTGCCAATTCCAGTTTATCCACATCATGCTAGTTCCTCAGCATAGCCAAATCCGCATAAAATTCGGCGCTCATAAGCGAGTCTTTCAAATGCGTATATATTTGATAGGTCTTAGCGGATTTTACCCCTTCCCCTTTCTGTAAAAGGATATCCGCCTTTTTCGCCAGCATCAATAGTATTTGGGTATTCTTCTTTTCAGAGCTAACGATAGAGAGTAACGTATCGACAAAGGTTAAAGCCCTGTCATAGTCTTTTATAAATATAGAATAGTCCAGCTCCAAGTTCATGACCGTTTGAGTCTCTCTAACTAAATTCGCCTCTTCCACACAACGTTTGGTCAATATTAAATGCGAATGGGCTAATTTGGCATCATTCATCTCGATACCTTGAACCGCATACGAACGGTGATAGAGATATTTAAGGTAATTCACCGACATCTCTTCATTCAATTCCGTAATCCCATTCCCGTCACAATAGTCGATATAGGCTTTCAACTTCTCCAGATAGCGTTTCCTTGTCTCGACCGTCCTCCCTTTGTTCAATATCTGGCGAATGATATAAATCCGCTTGGGCAAAGGGGTGTCACGCTCCTCCATTCCCTGAAGCACCTCTTCGTATAAGGCGATACCTTCACTCATGAATCCCGTCTCGATATAAAAGTCCGCTAACGCTTGGTTCGCCATATCGGCACCCTCCGGGAAATTCAATTCTTTAGAAAGGGCCTTCAACGCATTCACCTCCCGCAGAACCCCATCATCCTCCCGGCGGCTCGTCATGGTATAGATATTCCAGCCTTTTACCCGAAACAGGTCCTCAATACGTCCTACCTCCAAAAACACAGGCTCCGCCTTTTGTATGAAATAGCGCATACTATCCGTATTTTTCGAATAGTAATAGCGAATTAGCCTATACAATTCGTCCGCCTCCTGCCGGCGCAAGCTATCACTCCCCGCCGCCAATATACGAACGGATGACAGTAAAAGCAGGAATAGGAAAATAATACGTAGTTGTCTCATACCGCAAGATTATAATAATTATCACTACGAGCTTATCCTCGGCCGTATCAATGGCAAAGTCACATAGAAGACAGAGCCTTCACCTACCCTCGAAGTAACCCGGATATTTCCACCCATCTGTTCAACCAAGCCTTGGCAAATAGCGAGCCCCAAGCCAACCCCCTTACTCCAGTTATCCAATTGCACGAAACGGCTGAATATCGTATCGATCTTATCTTCCGGTATTCCTTCTCCACTATCTTGCACGAAGAACTCCACGGATAAAGCCGATCTCTTATATCCGAAACGAATAGATCCCTCTTGTGTATGCTTGATCGCATTCGTCAACAGATTTGTCAGGATTTGAGTCAGACGATTCCGGTCAGTCTCCATAACCAGCTCCTCACAATCATATAATTCAAGCTCCACCCCCTCATGCATACGCAATAGGATCATGCTATAAATCTCTTTCATCAAGGTAGGGATATCTTGGTCCTTATAAATGAGAGGCATCGAATTTGACTCGATCTTGGATAGGTCCAGGACATCCGCGATTAACCGCTGCAACAGCTCGTTATTATTCTGGATAATGTCCGCGAACTCTTGTCTTGTTTCCCGATCCTCCTCATCAACCAATACTTGTGAGAAACCGACAATGGCATTTAATGGAGTACGTATCTCATGATTCATATTGGCAAGGAAAGCCGATTTCAGACGATCGGCTTCCTCCGCCTTATCTTTTGCCTGTTTCAATTGCAATCCATATTTATGCCGTGAATAAGAAATATACCCCAAAGAGCAACAAACCAGCAACAATAGAACAAGCCCTCCACCCATCACCAATAATTTCGTACGTGAATGAGCCGCCTCCAATTCCATCTTCTTATTTGCCAATTCCAATTTATCCACGTCATGACGAGCTCGTAAATTCGCTAAATCATTATAAAATGCAGCATTAGTCACTGAATCCTTCAAACTGATATACTCGCGATACGCATCCGCAGCCTCCATTCCATGGCCTGAATTATAGCATATTATGGCCTTATCCTTCATCAATCCCAATACGGATACCGCCCTCTTACGTTGTAAGCAATAATCAATTAACTCATTAGCCAATGCTTTCCCCCGCTCATAATCGCCCGATATCCGATAATAGAGTAAACGGATATTAGAAATCGAGAGATATTCATCCTCATGTTACAGTCTTTAACCAACTTCTCTGCACGAACTAGAAGGTAAGATGTGAGGGCGACATCTTTCTTATCAATACCCAGCAAGGCGTAACTACGGTGATAGAGGTATTTAACATAATATAAAGGAGTATCTTCGTCTAATTCCTCTATTCCTTTTTCTTCGCATTCCACGATATACTCTTTCAATTTCTTTAAATAAAACAGTCTCTTCGATGCTTGGATATTTTCATTTTGTAAATGCCGGATAACGGTAATCCTTTTGGCCAATGGGGAATCCCTTTTCTCCATATCCAGGAAAACCTCCTCATACAAGGCGATTCCCTCCGCGTCAAATCCCGTACTGAAGTAAAAATCCGCCAGGGCTTGATTCGCCATATCGATACCATCCGGAAAATCAAGTTCGCTGGATAGATCTTTCAATGCCTGTACATTCTCTAGCACCCTTTCCTTCTCGCCATTACTCGATAAAGCGTAAATATACCATCCCTTAACTCGGCAAAGATCCTCATAACGTTTTTGGGCTAAATAAATAGGCTCGGCTTTCTTTATGAAAAAAATGCATACTGTCTATATTCCGGGAATAATAATACCGGATGATCTGGAACAAAGCGTTGCCTTTATAAGTATCATCCTTACTCAACTCCGCCTCCTTGAGCAATCTATCCGCATAATATTTATAATCCAGCCCTTGTCCTTTATCACTAGCAAGTTCATCCAACTTCACAAGCCTGTCACCCGAAGGCATTTTTGCCAGCACACATTCCATGCTATCGATATCAGTGGCCGCAGTAGCTACAAATATTGGGGTAAGAGATAAATATATTATTAACAGTATGTTTCGCATTTAAAGTTACAAATAGACATCAATTAGTTAATGTGTGGCAAGTTAGTAAAATTTAGACAACGGCGTATCATTATTTACAAGTTTAATATTATAATTTTCAACTCAATCAACAAAAAAGCTATATCAATCAAAGAAAGATTGATATAGGCTCTTATTTCAAAGAAACAGCTGTTCTCTTTATTTTGTCAAGGCGGCGATACTTTCCTCGATAGACTTAATCTTCGATTCGGCATCGGCCTGCTTTTTCTTCTCCATCTCGATTACTTTCGCCGGGGCTTTGCTTACGAAATTCTCATTGCCTAATTTCTTCATGACAGAAGTCAAGAAACCTTTTTGGTATTTCAATTCTTCTTGAAGCTTAGCCAACTCTTCTTCCACATTGATCAGATTGCCTAAAGGTACGGCATATTCAGTCGTACGTACAAGAACGATACAGCGCCGGCCGCTTTCTCCTCTACCTTGGAGATGGAAGAGAGGTTACACATCTTAGCGATCACAGCGTTGAATGCCTCATTGTGCTCACCCACGATCTGCAATTCCAGCGCATCCTTATTCGGTATATTCTTTTGCAAACGAATTGTACGGACACCGCCAACGATCTCTTTCACGATCTCGAAAGCATCCAAATAAGCGCTATCCGCAACAGCTACTTCCGGCATTTGGGCAACCATCAAGCTCTCACCTTCCTTACGAGGCTCAAGGGCTTGCCATAATTCCTCGGTAATAAACGGCATGAAAGGATGAAGCAAACGAAGCAAGGCATCGAAGAAACCGAGTGTAGCCTCATAAGTAGCCTTGTCGATCGGCTGCTGATACCCCGGTTTTACCATCTCCAGATACCATGAGGAGAACTCATCCCAGAACAATTTATAGACAGCCATCATCGCCTCGCTCAGACGATATTTACTGAAAGAATCGTCTACCTCGGCGATTGTCTTATCCAGCTGCATCTTGAACCATTTCACGGCGATAGCGGAAGCTCCGGCTGGGCGATCGTATCGTCTACCGTCCAGCCCTTCACCAAGCGGAAAGCGTTCCATATCTTATTATTGAAGTTACGTCCTTGCTCGCACAAAGCATCATCGAAAGGAATATCATTTCCGGCAGGAGCCGCGAGCATCAAGCCCATACGTACGCCGTCCGCACCGTATTGCTCGATCAATTGCAACGGATCGGGAGAGTTTCCTAAAGATTTGGACATCTTACGTCCCAGCTTATCGCGAACGATACCCGTAAAGTAAACGCTCTTAAACGGCATTTTCCCTCTGTACTCATAGCCGGCCATAATCATACGGGCTACCCAGAAGAAAATAATATCCGGTCCGGTTACCAAATCACTGGTCGGATAGTAATAATTGATTTCCTCATTATCCGGGTTATTGATACCGTCGAACAGGGAGATCGGCCACAGCCAAGAAGAGAACCAAGTGTCCAATACGTCCTCGTCCTGACGCAAATCAGACATGGTCAGATTCGGGTTACCGCATTTCTCTTTCGCCAGTTCCAAAGCTTTCTCTTCCGTCTCGGCTACCACGTAACCGCCTTCCGGCAAGAAGTAAGCCGGGATACGGTGCCCCCACCAAGCTGACGGCTGATACACCAGTCCTTGATATTCTCCATCCAATGGCGATAGGTATTCTTGAATTTCGGCGGATAGAACTTGATATCGTCGTTCATGACCGGCTCCAAGGCGATCTGGCTAGATGTTCCATCTTCAAGAACCATTGCATAGACAATTTCGGTTCGATAGGCACGTTCGTACGCTCCGAGAAACCCACCTTGTTCTCGTAAGCCTCTACCTTCTCCAAAAGGTCAGCGTTACGCAAGTCTTCCTCGATTTGCTTGCGGACATCAAAACGATCCATGCCCACGTACAGGCCAGCGGCCTCGCTCAGCGTACCGTTATCGTTGAATATATCGATAGAAGCAAATTATATTTCTCGCCCAACATATAGTCGTTTACATCGTGTGCCGGGGTCACTTTCAAACAGCCCGTACCGAACTCTATATCTACGTAATCATCCTCGATCACCGGAATCTCACGGCCTACCAGCGGAACGATCACTTTCTTTCCTCTCAGATGTTGGTTCTTCGGGTCGTTCGGGTTGATACACATCGCCGTATCTCCCATAATCGTCTCCGGACGGGTAGTGGCGACAATGGCGTATCCCTCCTCGCCTACGATCTTATAGCGAAGATAGTACAACTTACTATGCTCTTCCTTATAGATAACCTCCTCATCGGACAGGGCCGTCAACGCCTTCGGGTCCCAATTCACCATACGGACACCCCGGTAGACAAACCTTTACCTTATATAGATCGACAAAAACCTTGAATAACGCTCTCCGAACGTTTCTCGTCCATCGTGAACGCCGTACGATCCCAATCGCAGGAAGCACCCAATTTACGAAGCTGCTTCAAGATAATGCCGCCATGCTCTTCTTTCCATTCCCAAGCATGCCGCAAAAACTCGTCGCGAGTCAGATCGGTCTTCTTGATTCCTTGCCCAGCCAAACGATTCACCACTTTCGCCTCCGTTGCGATCGAAGCATGGTCCGTACCCGGTACCCAACAAGCGTTCTTACCCATCATACGGGCACGGCGAACCAAGATATCTTGGATCGTATTGTTAAGCATATGTCCCATGTGCAATACGCCGGTGACGTTAGGGGGCGGGATTACAATCGTATACGGCTCACGGCCGTCTGGCTTTGACTTAAAGAAGCCGTTATCCAACCAATACTGATACCACTTCCCCTCTACTTCAGCGGGATTGTACTTACTAGCGATTTCCATATTTTTATAACTAATTAGTCTTTACACATTTCTCGATCCGCGAAAGTACAAAAAATATAGACAAAAAACGCTGAGCATCGGGAAATATAGTCGGCCGAGACAATAGGCATTCCCTGTCGGACACGCCACTATTCTACAAACCACGACGTGGTTTATACAGACCAAGCCGTGGATTGTACAGATCACGACGTGATTTATAAGGACCACGCCACTATTTTGAAAATAGAGTGAATGGCAATTACTTTTACATCCGGGGATTTGAAGGTTTATTCCTATAACAAGCAAACTATTTATAACGGTTTTTCTATTCCGCGCTATTGCAGTTTCGCGTAAATGCCTGTATCTTCGCGTACTATAAAAATAGATATGAGAAAGCGATCTGAGTATAAAGGAGGGGATAATCGACGTAAACCCTCTAAAGAACGACGGGTAACGGTGGGTGAAAGTAACACTTTGCTACCTTTCCTGTTCGAGTTATTAAAAGAACAGAGCCGTTCATCCGTGAAAGGATTATTGAGCAGGGGACAGATCTCGGTAAACGGGAAAGTCACCCGGCAGTTCGATGCCCCGCTGAACCCTAACGATACGGTCGGAATCAACTATGGAAGAGGGAAGGTGGAATTCAACAACCCGTTACTTAGAATTGTTTGGGAAGACGACGACCTCATCGTGATCAACAAGCGGGAAGGTTTGCTATCCGTATCTACCGATCGTATCAAGGAGCGTACGGCCTACCGTATACTGAGCGATTACGTGAAAGAATGCGACCCTCGCAACAAGATATTCGTCTTGCACCGTCTGGACCGAGACACATCGGGTATCATGATGTTCGCCAAGAACCAGAAGGTAAAAGAGCAACTACAGTCCAACTGGAGCGAGGCTATCACGCAACGGACCTACGTGGCCGTGATAGAGGGACGACCGGAGAAAGACACGGATTTGATCGTATCCAACCTCGTGGAGAACAAGCATATGCAAGTGTACGTGACACAAGATGGTGACGGGAAGGAAGCGATCACACGCTACCGCCTCCTGCAAACGAACAATCGCTATTCGCTCGTGGAACTCGATCTGGAGACGGGACGCAAGAACCAAATCCGTGCGCAGATGCAATCCATCGGCCATCCGATAGCCGGAGACTCTAAATACGGGGCGGAGACAAATCCCGCCGGACGCTTGATGCTCCATGCCCGCAGGCTCTGTTTCATCCACCCGGTAACAGGCGAGGAGATGCGCTTCGAGACACGGATCCCGGAGAAATTCACATCGACAGCAAAGTAATCTATCAATAAAGGACAAAACAATGAAGAAGCTCATCAGTTCAATCATGCTGGCGCTAATAGCGCTGGTAGCGCAGGCACAAATACTTACGCCTGTCAAATGGAAAATTAAACTAGACGACAAGGGGGGCGCACCGAGAAAGAGATCGTCTTTACCGCCACGGCGGACAAAGGTTGGCACCTGTATGACATGAACCTGCCGGAAGGAGGTCCTGTATCTACATCTTTCACATTCGAGACATTGAATGGAGCTGACTGATTGGCCAACCGGTTCCTTCTGTAAAGCCGACCACGGTTTACGACGAGCAATTCGCCATGAACCTTCGTTGGTATCCGGGTACGGTATCGTTCATCCAAAAACTAAAGGTTACCGATCCCGCTAAATTCAAGGTAGAGGGCGAGGTGGAATTTATGGCTTGTAATGACGAGACTTGCCTTCCCCCAGATCAAATACCTTTCTCTTTCGATAAGAAAAGTATCCATGTAGATCCAGCTCTGGCAGCTAATAGCTCGACTACAGAGGTGGATAAAGAGGACGCCACGACCGTACAGCCGGATACGCAGGTCGTAGCGGAAGATGCTAGCGAGTTGAACACTCCGGACCCTACCGCTAAAGAGACACCGGCTACGACATCTCCTAAAGCATCCGACAGCTTAACCGACAGCCCGAATCTTTGGTCTCCGGTGATCGACCAATTGAAAGCGTTCGGTGATTCTACGGTATCGGCGGCAGATACCTCTTGGTTATTCATCTTCTTCGCAGGTTTCTTAGGTGGTTTGATCGCCTTATTGACTCCTTGCGTTTGGCCGATGATCCCTATGACGGTTAGCTTCTTCCTGAAACGTACGAAAGATCGTAAGAAAGCGATTCGCGACGCTATCACCTATGGATTATCTATTATCGTAATCTATTTGGTTATGGGCTTGTTGATTACCGGCATCTTCGGAGCGAGTGCATTGAATGATTTATCAACGAACGCGATCTTTAATATCCTGTTCTTCTTGCTGTTGGTAGTATTCGCAGTCTCCTTCTTCGGAGCCTTCGAGCTGGTATTACCTGCGTCATGGACCAGTAAATTGGATAGCAAGGCCGATTCAACGACCGGTATATTGAGTATTTTCTTTATGTCGTTTACGTTGGTATTGGTATCTTTCTCTTGTACGGGTCCGATTATCGGAACCTTGTTGGTACAGGCAGCTTCTATGGGTACGGCGGTAGGACCGGCTATCGGTATGTTCGGTTTCGCCTTGGCTTTATCCATCCCGTTCAGCGTCTTCGCCATCTTCCCGAATATGCTGCAAAGTATGCCGAAATCCGGCGGATGGTTGAATTCAGTGAAGGTCGTATTGGGCTTCTTGGAGTTGGCATTGGCTTTGAAGTTCCTTTCCGTAGCGGACTTAGCGTATGGTTGGCGTTTACTAGACCGTGAGGCTTTTATCGTGCTTTGGATCGTGATCTTCAGCTTATTGGGTGTTTATTTATTAGGAAAGATCAAGTTTAGCCATGATAGCGAAGTAAAATATGTATCTGTTCCTCGTCTGTTTATGGCGATTATCTCTTTCGCTTTCGCCATTTACATGGTTCCGGGACTTTGGGGCGCTCCGTTAAAGGCGATCAGCGCATTCGCTCCCCCGTTGTATACACAAGATTTCAATCTATACAAAAACGAGGTACACGCCGCATTCGACGATTATGAATCCGGTATGGCTTATGCAAGAAGGTAAATAAACCCGTCATGATCGACTTCTCCGGTTTCGGTTGCGTAAACTGCCGTAAGATGGAGGCTTCCGTTTGGACGGATCCTAAGGTGAAGCAAATGCTAGAAAATGATTACGTGCTAATCACTCTCATGGTAGACGATAAAACGAAACTCCCGCAACCCATCGAGATCCAAGAGAACGGAAAGACTCGTAAGTTGAAGACGATCGGTGATAAATGGAGTTATTTGCAACGAAGCAAGTTCGGTTCTAACGCCCAGCCATTCTACATCTTATTGAATGACGAGGACAGCCGCTCGGACCTTCATACGCATTCAATGAGGATGTTTCCAAATACATCCAGTTCCTTCAAAACGGATTGAAAGAATTCAAGAAAGAACAACAATAAAACACATACAGAGGGCAGGTAGAACCCGGCCCTCTTTCTTTTACAATCATTATCGAATAAGTAAATAATATGGCAACTAGAGAAGAGAAGATGGAAGCTTCGGGCAATTACTCGACATTCTGGATGAATTACGAGTAAAATGCCCATGGGATCGTAAACAGACAAACGAGAGCCTCCGCACGAATACGATCGAGGAAACCTATGAATTATGCGAGGCCCTGATGCGTGAGGATAACACAAACATAAAAAAGGAATTAGGAGACCTGTTATTGCACATCGTCTTTTACTCCAAGATCGGCGAGGAAAAAGAAGCTTTCGATATCAAGGATGTCTGCGACAGCCTTTGCCAGAAACTGATTTACCGCCATCCACACGTATTCGGAGATACCTCCGCCGATACCGCCCAAAAGGTAGAGCAAAGCTGGGAGCAGCTTAAATTAAAAGAAAAGGGGGGTAACAAAACCGTGCTGGAAGGTGTTCCCGCTTCCCTCCCATCCGTAGTAAAAGCGCATCGTATCCAAGATAAGGCCCGTAACGTAGGTTTCGACTGGGAACAACGGGATCAAGTATGGGATAAGGTACAGGAGGAATTTAATGAGTTGAAAACCGAGATAGACAGGATGGACGCAGATAAGATGGAAGCTGAGTTCGGAGATCTCTTCTTTAGCTTGATCAACGCTGCCCGCCTATACAAAATAAATCCGGACAACGCATTGGAACGCACGAACCAGAAGTTTATCCGCCGTTTTAATTATCTGGAGGAACATACGATCCAAGAAGGTCGTTCCTTGAAAGATATGACATTGGAGGAAATGGACCAACTATGGAATGAGGCCAAGGCCAAAGGCTTATAAAGCTAGGATAAGGCAAAACAAAAGGGGAACCGACATCACGTCGCACCCTCCTACTAAACGCCAAACTAAATCTAAACAAAAACACAAATAATGATAATATTTACTTTTTCTGTTTTTCTTCCTTCTTGTTGTCCCGACCACTCTTCATAAAATTCCGGACAAACTTATATTCCGCATTTCGGTACTTATAGACCTTTTCGGGAGAAAGTATCTTCTTGAATCTCTCAAAATACTCTTTTTCCAACTGTGCCTCTTTTATCTCAACATCCAGACATTCGTCTATCACTTTGTTATAATCAGCATCTGTCGGATTCTCCTTATGTCGAATTTCTTTTGATAACTTACGACATTCACGACCTACCTCAAATTTTTTCTGTCGCAACTCATTGCATAAAGGAATAAATTGTGCAGCTTCCTCAGGTGTAAGGCCAACTTCAGCCGTAATAAAAGCATTCCGCCTTGCTTCGAATGCTTCTCTATCAAAATGTCTTTGCTCTTTCTTCTCTTGTGCCGTAGCATTGAAAGAGAGTAGAACCGAAATCGCTACAAATGTAATGAAAAAATATTTTATTCATACAAGTATTATTACAAAAATCTTCGATAAAATTACTATTTTAAACTTTATTCAGAATAGGAAAGTTCCTCATCTAAGAGATAATTGGCGTACTGAACTTCCAAATACTCCAAATACTCCTCATCTTCTTCCGCTTCAATAGCGTCTAAAGCCGTTGTCGGGACTTCCGTCCGGACCAGTAAAGAATCAGACGCAGTACTACCATCGGAACCGTTTATTCCCACGATAGCCTTGAAAAACAAACCAAGACCAGCGAATACCGCAGCCATGTACAACCACGGACGAACACGATCCATCAAGGAAATCCGTTTCGCCCTCTCCTCCTGCTTCTCGGGGAGCTGACTCATGATCCGCTCCGTAAGCCCTTCCATATACCCTTCCGGTACAGTGAAAGGATTAGTTCCTTTCAAGCGATCTAGGTTGTTTTCTTCTTTTTTCATACTTTTTCTCTTTTTATATTGCTTTGACAGCGATTCGGGCAAAAGGTTTAAACCTCTTTTGTTAAAAACTCCTCGATTTTTTTCACCGCATGATGATACGAGGCCTTCAAAGCCCCGACAGAGGTACCTAGTATCTCGGACATCTCCTCGTACTTCATCTCCTCGTTATACTTCATATTGAAAACCAAGCGTTGTTTCTCCGGCAAGGTAAGAATAGCGTTTTGCAATCTTACCTGTATCTCGTCACCATCGAAGTATTCATCACCTTTCAAACGATCCAGCAAAAAGGTATCCGCATCGTCGATAGATACGTTATTCATATTTCGCTGTTTATTCAGGAAAGTAATGCACTCGTTGATCGCGATCTTATAAAGCCATGTAGATAATTTGGCCTCACCACGAAAAAGCTCGATGTTCGTCCAAGCTTTCAAAAATGTATTTTGGAGTAAGTCGTTCGCATCCTCATGATCCAGTACCATCTTTCGTATATGCCAATACAACTTCTCGCCATACAAGCTTACGACCTTGGCAAAGGCCTCACGTTGTCGGGCCGGGTCCCGGAGCTGTACTACAATTTCGTCTTCTGTATAGGATGCATTTTTTCTATTTTGGGAAGTGCCCAGAACAGGACTCGAACCTGCACGATCGCAAAACCACTCGCACCTGAAACGAGCGCGTCTACCAATTCCGCCACCTGGGCTTTTTTTAATCATTCTGAAGCGCAACCTATCGGTATTGCGCATACAAAGGTAATCGTTTTTTCCAATTAGCAAGCAAATGAAAATAAAAAAAAGCGACCGTTCCCTTCCGGAACGCCGCCCATATCAATTAATCACGGGAGTCGATTACATCATACCACCCATTCCGCCGCCCATACCCGGATTCATCGGAGGCATAGCAGGAGTCTCTTCTTTTTTCTCAGCGATCACGCACTCAGTAGTCAAGAACATACCTGCGATAGAAGCAGCGTTCTCCAATGCTACGCGAGTTACCTTAGCTGGGTCGATTACACCAGCCTCGCACAAATTCTCGAAACAGTCCTTACGAGCGTTGTAACCGAAGTCGCCCTTGCCTTCCTTCACTTTCTGAACGATAACGGCACCTTCCTTACCAGCGTTAGCTACGATCTGGCGAAGCGGCTCCTCGATAGCGCGCTTAACGATCTCGATACCTGTAGTCTCGTCCTCGTTGTCGCCCTTCATACCTTCCAATGCATCGATAGCACGGATATAGGCAACACCACCACCGGGCACCGTACCTTCTTCGATAGCGGCACGAGTTGCGTGTAATGCGTCATCCACACGGTCTTTCTTCTCTTTCATCTCAACCTCAGAAGGAGCACCTACGTAAAGAACAGCTACACCGCCGGCCATCTTAGCCAAACGCTCTTGCAATTTCTCTTTATCATAATCAGATGTCGTATTCTCCATCTGGATCTTGATCTGGCCGATACGAGCTTGGATAGCCTCCTTGTCACCAGCACCATTTACAATGGTAGTGGTATCTTTGTCTACCGTGATCTTCTCAGCGGTACCTAGCATATCCATTGTAGCACCTTCCAATTTCAAACCTTTCTCCTCAGAGATAACCGTACCGCCTGTCAATACAGCGATATCTTCCAACATAGCCTTACGACGGTCGCCGAAGCCCGGAGCCTTAACAGCGCAGATCTTCAAGGAACCACGCAGACGATTCACTACCAATGTAGCCAAAGCCTCGCTGTCGATATCCTCAGCGATGATCAAAAGAGGACGTCCGCTCTGTACGGTCGGCTCAAGGATAGGAAGAAGGTCTTTTAATACGGAGATCTTCTTGTCATAGATCAAGATATACGGATTCTCCATCTGGCACTCCATCTTCTCTGTATCCGTTACGAAGTACGGAGAGATATAACCGCGGTCGAACTGCATACCCTCAACTACGTCAACTGTAGTTTCAGTACCTTTAGCTTCCTCAACCGTGATAACACCTTCAGTCTTCACACGTTGCATAGCCTCCGCGATCAACTTACCGATAGCCTCGTCACCATTTGCGGAGTCTTCGCTACATGCTCGATCTTCTCGAACTTATCACCTACAGCCTCAGCTTGGTTAGCGATGCTCTCTACAACCTTAGCGACAGCCTTGTCGATACCACGTTTCAAATCCATCGGGTTCGCTCCGGCAGTAACGTTCTTTAAACCGACACCAATGATAGACTGAGCCAAAACCGTAGCTGTAGTCGTACCGTCACCGGCGTTATCGTTTGTCTTGGAAGCCACTTCCTTAACTAATTGAGCACCCATGTTCTCGAACGGGCAAGTCAACTCAACTTCTTTAGCAACCGTTACACCATCTTTCGTGATGTGAGGAGCTCCGAATTTCTTCTCGATAATTACGTTACGACCTTTCGGGCCTAATGTTACCTTAACAGCATTAGCCAACTCATCCACACCTTTCTTCAAAAGGTCGCGGGCATCCATATCGTATTTAATCTCTTTTGCCATGATTGTATCTCTTTTTAATATTGTTGTTTATAAAAATGAATTAGATAATAGCTAAAACGTCTGCTTGGCGCATGATCAAGTATTTCTCACCGTCTAGTTCGATTTCCGTACCTGCATACTTACCATACAATACGTTATCACCAACCTTTACAACCATCTCCTCGTCTTTCGTTCCGTTACCTACGGCTACAATCTCACCCTTTAAAGGTTTTTCCTTTGCTGAGTCAGGAATAATAATTCCACCTAATGTTTTCTCTTCCGCAGCGGCCGGCTTAATCAGCACGCGGTCTGCTAATGGTCTAATGTTCATTTTCTTGGTATTTTAAATGTTAATAATATTACTTTTTTAGTTATGAACTTTATGTTCACGCCTAAGCCTATGCGAATAGTGTGCCAAACGAATTCACCCGGGTTCGACTGACAATATTTCGGACGAAATGGACAAATATCCGAAGAGATAACTGACAACTTGTCTTTTTGCATCTCTCAAAAGGATAATCAATCGACCAGCAGCGTATTCATGGAATATGCTTTTACGATCGGAGTATAGACTCGATCGCCGATGCGAATGGAAAGAGAATGATCATCACTGGTCTCATTGGCGATAATCAAGGCGATACTGTTATCCGGGTTACGGAATGCCAGCAGATTCGTATAAGCTCCTTCCGTTTCTAATTTATACGCACCGGGCTGGACATAATGGCTGACATGTTTCATCACGTAGTATTCCGGAGTATATCGATAGCTCTTGGTTTGCGGATCTACGACAACCAATGAGTTTTGCTCCCATCCCCAACGACTGATCCCTCCATTTTCCAAAGATATATTCCAATACATATAGGCAGAAACGCCATTATCCAGAAAATGTCGCATCAACCCCAAGAATACATGGCACCCTTCCAATCGTTCTTGCCATCTCCACATTCTTGCTCGGTTTGGTAAAGCTTCAACCCGGGATAACGTTTGTGGATTCCGGTGATAGCTCCTTCCCCGCCATTGGAACCGACACCTTTTACATATTTACCACTAACAGGATCTGTCAATACCGTATCAACAAGCGACTCATTCGCACGTTCCATCGTGCCGAACATAATTTCCACTCCTTGAACCTGCATGGCCGGCCCGAGATAATTACCGATAAAATTAGCCAAAGAAGCCGATGTCCAACAACAACTCGGGAATATTTGCGCAGAGTTGAACTCGTTTTGGGGCATTACGGCAAAGATTGGAATTCCTTGTTTCTTATAGGCCTCGATAAATTTAGAGAAATAGAGGGCATAGGCTTTCAGGTAAAGAGGGTCTTGGATAAACATATCCGTACCTTCATGGCCGACCTTATCGGCCGGCAAACCATTTCGATACTTCTCGTCATAATTCTCACCCGTATAGGCAGAGGCATAGTGTTTGTTATATTTCATCCAAGCGGGAGGGCACCACGGAGAAGCCCACAAGCGTAAATCTGGTTGATACTTTTGGGCGTTCTTGATAAAAGGGATCAAGGTTTGTTGGTCATTGGCGATGGTAAAATGTTCCATCGTGAAATCACCATCTACCTCGTCATACGAATACCAATCACGGGAGAAATCATTTGCTCCTACAGGCATCCGGCAAATCGTGAAGTTGGCTCCGACTCCGGGGAAGAAAAGCTCTTCCATGATTTCCTCACGTACACTTGGCTCCAGCTTACTCAAGGAAAGCCAACCTAATTCATTAAAACAGGCTCCGAAACCATCAATTTGTTGTTGATGCTTTTCTGTTAGAATTGTTATATCAATATTAGGTATCGTATCCGCAAGGGCGGAGATCAGATCGGGTTGCTCAGCCCAAGGGGTATTCTCGGTTGTCGTTACCCACTCGGCACGGGGGGTGAAAGAGCAGGAAGAAAAGTATAAAGATATTGAGAGTATAAAAACAGGTATTTTCATGGTCGTTTCATTAATTTATAAGTTTAGAACCATTTGAACACGGACTACACGGATGACACGGAACACACGGTATTAGTATTTATCCGTGTGTTCCGTGTATCGTGTAGTCCGTGTTCCATAATCCACTATTCTCTAAAAGCGTTCTATCAACTCCTCGATAGTCACAAGGGTTTGCTCACCCGTGAGCATATTCTTTAAGTTGATTTTATTCTCGGCCATCTCATTCTCTCCGACTATCGCGACGAACGGGATTTTCTTAGCGTCCGCATATCCCATTTGCTTTTTCATCTTAGCAGGCTCCGGATATAGCTCCGTACGAATACCGGCCTTGCGAACCTTAGCGATCAGCGGCAATAAATGAATCTCCTCTTTCTGTCCGAAGTTCACGAATAGAAGCTGTGTAGTCTTCAAAGACCCTTCCGGATATAAATCCAATTGGTTCAATACATCAAAGATACGATCAGCGCCGAAAGAGAAACCGACACCAGATACGCCTTCCATGCCAAATACCCCTGTCAGGTTGTCATAGCGACCACCACCTGTGATACTACCGATCTGTACGTCCAAGGCTTTCACCTCGAAAATCGCACCTGTATAATAGTTTAAGCCACGAGCCAATGTCAGATCAAGCTCTAATTCCGCACGGATTGGCGTATGAGAGATGCGCTCCAAGATAAATCCAATTCGCTACACCTGTTCAACCAGTCTCAGACGCAGATAATACCTCTTTCAAGGTAGCGATCTTTTCTTGATTTGAACCCTGCAACATAATGATTGGCTGCAAACGTTCGATCGCTTCTTCGGGCAACCCCTTAGAACGAAGCTCTTCATTCACATTGTCCAAGCCAATCTTATCCAATTTGTCGATAGCTACCGTAATATCTACGATCTTATCCGCCTCGCCTATGATTTCGGCAATACCGGAAAGGATCTTACGATTGTTCATCTTGATACACACACGAATGCCAAAGCGATGGAACACCTCGTCCATAATCTGGATCAGCTCCACCTCATTGATCAAGGAATCAGACCCCACAACGTCGCCATCACATTGGTAGAACTCCCGGTAACGTCCCTTTTGCGGACGATCTGCACGCCAAACCGGTTGGATCTGGTAACGTTTGAACGGAAAACTGATCTCATTACGATGTTGTACCACGTAACGAGCGAACGGAACGGTCAAATCATAACGCAAGCCTTTCTCACAAGCCTTAGCAGCAAATCTCAACGGGTTCTTTTCCATTAACTCCTCATCTGAGATGCCCGCGAAACAATCTCCGGAATTCAATATCTTGAAAAGGAGCTTATCCCCTTCCTCACCATATTTCCCCATCAATGTAGAAAGGTTTTCCATGGCAGGAGTCTCTATTTGCTGGAAGCCATACAAGTGAAATACTTCACGGATCGTGTTGAATATATAATTACGTTTCGCCATTTCCTCCGGACGAAAATCCCGGGTACCTTTAGGGTACTGGAAGGTTTGGTCAATGGAATTACTTACATTTGAATTATTATTCGTTAGCCGGCAAATCGGTCAATGGA
>ENA-OQAA01000694-OQAA01000694.1-human-gut-metagenome-genome-assembly--contig:-NODE-694-length-21551-cov-1.793876_pt1 | contig 21551 bp, 22 predicted proteins | sample MGYA00242489_ERZ504515 | MGnify/ENA primary metagenome ERZ504515 (study PRJEB26092, sample SAMD00036237) | human gut metagenome | host: Homo sapiens | study: EMG produced TPA metagenomics assembly of... | reverse complement strand
CTTGTCATCCACATAAAAATGCATCAATTTATAGCGCTCCATCTTGACACCGTAATGTGCACGGACACTATGAAAACCGGGGAATTCATAATAGTGATAGTAAAGTGACTTCCTCCAGTTTCGTGGAGTATTTTCTCCCTCTACCAACCGACGAAATGACACTCCCTGCATGTCTTCAGGAATCTCAATTCCACACATATCGAGAAAAGTGGGAGCGAAATCAATATTTTGAGTTAATCCTGTTACCTGCGTTCCAGGCTTAATATGTCCCGGCCAGCTCATTACCATCGGCATACCGAAAGACTCCTCGTACATAAAACGTTTATCAAACCAACCGTGCTCGCCCAGATAGAACCCCTGGTCTGTAGTATAAACGACAATCGTATTTTTATCCAATCCGGTACGCTTCAAATAATCCAATATTTCTCCTACACTCTCGTCCACGCTTGCCACACAAGCCATATAATCCTGCAAATAACGCTGATATTTCCATTCTGCCACCTCTTTGAAAGTACGCTGTTTCGAATAAAATTCATTGTTCCGTTCACGATAGGCATCCATAAAAACGGCGGCGCTCATCCGGCTCCATCGTACCAAGAAAAGCATGAGGCCACGGTCGAATAGCAGACTGTCGCTATTCATACCCGCAACCATCTTCAAGTCGTGACCTTCGTACATATCACGGTATATATTCATCTTCTGCATTTGTGCCGCATAACGTCCTTCGTATGCATCATAATAATTGTCGGGTAAAGGGAACTGCGTGTGTTCGTACAAATGATAATGCCGTTCGGCAGGCACCCAATTACGGTGAATGGCTTTGTGATGCATCATCAGGAAAAAAGGTTTATTCTTATCCTCGCGCCCACTCATCCAGTCTTCACAATATTGAGTGATGAGGTCAGTTACATATCCTTTATGCCGAGTGGTATCTCCCTCGGTAATAAAATACGGATATAATAATCTCCCTGATCATTCAAAATCATCCAATGGTCAAACCCGGTAGGCTTTGAAACAAGATGCCACTTGCCGATAATGGCTGTTTCATAACCGTTTGCTTGCAATATCTTCGGCAGTGTCTGCTGCGAACCGTCAAATCCTTTATTTCCATTCCTCATAAAACCATTCTTATGACTATGCTTACCAGTCAGTATGGCTGCACGACTGGGACCGGAAATGGAATTGCAACAGTAATTATTCTGAAATACCGCCCCTTCATGCCCAATACGGTCAATATGGGGAGTAGGAGCTATTTTACCTATGGGATGTCCATATATACTCATTGCTTGTCGGGCATGGTCATCACTCATGATAAAAATAATGTTAGGACGCCTGTTTCCTATTCCTTGTTTCTGTTCTTGTCCTTGCATCCAAACCGAAGGAACAAAGGGCAACAAGGCAATTCCCCAGGATAGTTTATTTTTCATGTATTCATTATTTGTTGTAATTTATCAAAGGCGTAACACCGTTTTATAATTTACTGATTATCAGTACAGTTAGAATACAGTGCATTCAGTATACGACTGAACCCTATTCAGTATACGACTGAATGGCATTCACTATACGACTGAATCAAGTTCAGTATACAAGTGTTTCTTGAGCCTTATGATTTGTAAATAATGCAGAATAGAATTAGACGAGTGCCTCTTTACAGTTTCAAAGTAACCAATACGGGAGCATGGTCGGAAAGATAGCCATTGTCCGGCTTATCGCCAACTGTGCGGTAACGCTCCACCTCTACAGAAGCATTTACGAATATAAAATCTATCAGCCTGCGCTTCTCCACCGGAATACGTCCGAAGTCATGAAAGCTCCATGTCGGTCCGTAAACGACCTTTGCCGTGGAACAAGCGTTCCTCATTCCACCTTCCGTCAATATAGTGACCGGCTCGGAGTCTACCGTTCCATTAAAGTCTCCAGTGATAATTACCGGAAGCTCTCTCGCTATTTGCTTTATCTTCTCGAGTATTAACTTAGCGCTTTCTCGACGTGCCACCTCACCTACATGGTCAAAGTGGGTGTTGAAAGCAGCTACTTTCCTGCCACTCACCTTGTCTTTCAACACAGCCCAAGTCACGATACGCTCGCATGCCGCATCCCAGCCTTTCTTTCCGATGGAATCGGGAGTCTCACTCAGTCCGAAATCTCCGTTCTTTAAAAGCTCAAAACGCTCTGTCTTATAAAAAAGGGAGCAATATTCGCCTTTCTCTTTTCCATCTGCACGACCTACGCCAAGGGCAGTATATTGAGGAAGACGCTCCTTCAAGTCATTGAGTTGATTCTTTACCACCTCCTGCATGCCCACAATGTCCGGAGCATAATAAGCAATCATCTGTGCTGCATTATCCTTACGGTATTCCAGTTATTCATACTGTCCGCTACATGATCCAGACGGATATTAAACGACATCACCTCCACCTTAGCTTCCGGTTGCTTGCCGCACGAGGCGACAAGCAATACGAAAGCAACCAATACACTATTGAAAAGCACGTTTTTCATGGTTATAATCCTTTTTAATCTATATAAAATTTACCAAAATCAAATCCTGCCAAACCTAATCAGCTTATTCAAATAAGGAGACGTAAAGCCTAATCTCTTCAATCCTTCTGTACATCGGGATGACTCATGAAAAGCTTCCAAATTAAACCGGTGCGATAGTTCTCTATCATCACAATAATCGGTCCCTGGTCAATGGCAAGATACGAAGGCGCAAACCAATCCTCAGTCAGATTAAATGCATCTTTGAACCATATTCACCCCAAAGACGGTCACCCAGTTCTTCATAGAAATAGCGCATGGCCTCCAAAGAATATTCCGGTGTATAAGGGATGGATGAAAGGGCCGCAGTAGGCGTAATCACGCCGCGATCATTTCCGGGGCTATGGCCGAATAGCCTTTATCACCGTCACTGGCTGTCAATCCCCAGCATTTCTCACCGTAACCCTTATATCCCTTCGGATTGTCGATACAATAGGCACGGTTAATCAAGGTATGGGCCTTCATTTGTTCCTCGTAGTCAGCATAGCGGTCCTTCAAGCCATGCGGATCAAGCCCCATGTAAGAGTAATGAGTAAAGAACAAAGGACCGCCCTTACCGTTATCGTTTCCGAGAGGAAGCCTGATGCCATAATACTCCCGACCATTCAGAAAAGTATTCGCATTGACCCAGCCTTTATGATAAACACTCTCGGCAATCGGATAAGTAGGAGAAGACGCACCTAAAATATAAATAATGTGGCACTCGTTATGACCTTTAATCTGATGGTTCATCGCCCACCCGTTATAGGGTGACCAATGCCAATACATCACATCTTGCCCCTGAGTGAAAAAATTCCACTCTGCTTGGCGCCACAGATTATTAATCATTCCCCGGATACGGTTTTCCGTCGGATTATCCTTTATAAAATACTGATGGGCAGCCAGCAAACCTTCGAACATAAAAGCGGATTCTACAATATCGGCTCCATCATCCTTACGACTGAAAGGAATGGTCTTGCCGGTTTTACCGTTCATCCAATGTGCCCACATGCCGTGATAGCTGTCGGTATTCTTGTCGCTCAAGAAACGAACAATCTTCAGTATACGTTCGGCACCTTGTTCACGGGTGATAAACTCACGCTCTATGCCGACAATGATAGCCATCACTCCGAATCCCGACCCACCAATGGTAGCTGTCTCGGCACCACCGTTACTCCGTTCATGCGCCAATCCGGATTCAGGATGGGCAAAATCCCAAAAGTAACGGAAAGTTTGCTTCTGAACGAGGGTCATAAGTCGTCGTCAGAAAGCCGCTTCTGCTTTTTCTGTCCCGAAATCAAATTAAAAGGGTATAGCAAAAGTATCAAATATATTAATATTCTCATCATAATCATTCTTTTAGTTTAAGCACGGACTCTGAAAGCCAAGCTTCTTCAGTCCTTGTTGGATTTCCGGTATAGACATAAATAAATTCCAAAGGAGACTTGTTCTATAATTCTCTATCATACAGATTATCGGCCCTTGGTCAATGGCTATGTACTGAGTATCGTACCAATCTGCCGTCAAATTAAAGGCATCTATAAAACCATAATCTTTCCAAAGTTTGTCTCCTATCTTATAATAGAAGAAATGCAGCGCTTCCATTGACTCCTCCGGAGTATAAGGAAATGCAGACAAAGCAGCTGTTGGAGCAATGACCCCTTTATCATTAGTAGGTGAATGAGCTGAATATCCCGTATCGCCGTCACTTGCCGTCAACCCCCAACAAGAAGCGCTATAACCCGTATATCCTTTAGGATTTTCCTTACAATAATTGTAATTAATCAACGTATGATTGCGATTTTGCATCCAGTAATCGGCATATTGGTCTTCCAGTCCTTGTGGGTTAATGCCTAGAAAAGAATATTGAGATAAGAACAGCGGTCCCCCTTTATCCGAACCTAAAGGAAGAGTGATGCCATAATAAGATTTTCCATTCCTGATTCCTCCATTTTTAGCCCAGCCCGCTTCATATACAACTTTATCGATAGCATGTGTTGGAGACGAAGCAGCAAGTATATAAGTAATCAGACACTCATTCCATCCTCTTATTGCCAGGTTCTTCTCAAAACCGTAATCGGGACTCCAATGCCAATATAGTACATCTTCACCATTTTTCCGGAACCAAGTCCAGTCAATAGCTTCCCAAAGACGGGTTATGTCGGCACGCAACCTGCTTTCTACTTCCGTATTTTCCTTGAAATAGGCTCGAGCGGCAAGCAAACCTTGAAATAACAAGGATGTCTCAACCAAATCGGCACCGTTGTCTTTCTCACTGAAAGGTTTGGTTGCTCCCGTTGCGCCATTTATCCAATGTGCATAAGCACCATGATAAGCCGTACATTCCTTATCAAGAAAAGTAACTATCTTCTGCACTCGTTCAACAGCTTGCTGACGGGTAATAAAGCCCCGTTCAGCAGCTACCAGCATGGCCATCACGCCAAAGCCGGTACCACCGGTAGTAACGACATCGCCCGAAGTAGTACGTTCGCGCGCCATTCCGGAATATTCATGCCCAAAGTCCCAGAAGTACTTAAAGGTCTGCTTCTGTACCAATGTCAACAAGTCCTCATCAGGGATACGCTCAAACTTGTCTGTATCATCCATTCCTGTCTTAATCATACAAACCTTGCCATTGGAAAGCAGTGTCCCGGAAGTGGATTTCACCCCCGGATTGACAATCAATTTATACGATGACAAGACTTTAAAGCCTCCCTTAGGAGTCACCGATACTTTTTTCTCTTGCAGGAACTCATAATCGCAGCTTACAGGAAGCTCCTCATGTTTCAAAGCAATATTGTTACGGGCTGAAGCCTCATCTACAGCATCCGAGAACTCCAAAACAATGGCTACATTGGGAGCAACATTCTCAAATGTCTGTTGGTTTTGTTGGTCACCCACAATGATATTCTTCAACTCGAAAGGCTGATTCACTTCAGGTTGATTATCACCACTGCACGCAACCAACAAAAGACATACTATGAAATATAATACTTTCATCCTATCATCAGATTAAAGTGTAGCTTCATTCTTTTCCAGAGTAAATACTCTGAATTTCGGTTGCCGTCAACACCTTGTCATATAAGCGGAACTGATCAAGCTGACCGGGAAAGTTCTTTGCCCAGGTTTGTGCTCCTGCACCCGAAGTAAGACTCGGAGTAGTGCTGAACTGAAATGCACCAACAGCCAAAGAAGCGCCTACATTATTAAACTTCAATTTCCCACAATCTGGCAATTCTTTGGTAAAGACACCCTCACCATTACGATAAACAGTAATGGTAGAAGTATTGCCATCATACACAAAAGCCAGATGCACCCATTCGCTACCAAAAATATCATCTATTTTTGCCTCAACCCATCTTTCATCATTCTCTTTTGCTGTCTGATTGAAGATATGAACCTTGAAAAATGCCTGAGTCTCGCTATTATTATTCTCCAAGAAGATGTCGAAGTTGCCCCAGAATTTAATAGAGTTAGGGATAGAGAACAAACCTTGCGCAGAAGTATTCTTAGTGGTTCTCATCCAGAAAGCTACAGTCAAATCACCGATAGTGGGCATGTTATTTTCCAATATAGAAGGAGTCTTGGCCAAAATGTAAGCATTCTCAGCACCTTGATAGGCCATGCCAGCGATTCCGTCTTCCGCAAACTTGGCATTACCGTTATCTGCTACCAAAAATCCCCATTCACCTTTATCCCGAATGTCCTCTTCATCAAAAGGAAGATACATCTTCAAAGGGGTAGTAGGTACTTCACCTGTACTCTCAGGGTAGTCGAAAGCAGGATGATCCATATCCTGAAAACAAGACTGCATACACAATGCAAACAGCAAGAAGCCACAGATACTATATATTTTTTCATAAGTAGTTAGTACATTTATAGATTAATAATTGGGATTTTGAACCAATACACCATTCGACTTGTCAATTTCGTCTTGCGGAATGGGCAACAAAGCATGTCTGTCTTGATAACCGGTCTTGCTACCGCATGAAGTACCTCTTTAGCAATACCCCAACGAACCAAGTCGTAGAAACGGTCGAACTCCATACCTAACTCAACACGTCTTTCATGACGAATGGCCTCACGCAGTTCATTCTGGTTGTTGGTCGTCACTTCCGGTAGAATTCCGATATTATTGCCACGAGCACGAGCGCGCACCATCTCCAAATAGTTACGGGCAGAAGATAAATCACCCAATTCACAAGCAGCTTCGGAAGCCATTAATACCACATCAGCATAACGTATCAGACGAATATTTACCCAATATCCTCCCTTTGTGAATTTCAAACGCATCGCCGGGTCCGTATATGCCTTCTTGTTAAAGTATTTAGCTATAACATCAGCATTCGAAATAGGTTTCTCACCATAAGGCTTGTTAGCAGGTATGGACTCTGGATCGTCCTTGCCGTTGCGTATAAAATAAAGCAAAGTTTCGTCTTTTCTCGGATCTCCCTCTTCAAAAGCATCTGCCAATTCTTGAGTAGCGGTGTGTTGCCCCCAACCGAGATTCCACTCGCCTGCGCCACGTACACCCTGAACGGAAGCAAACTGGCTTCCTATGTCATTAGAACCTGGTTGTGATTCTGTTGCCGTACATTGCAATTCAAAAACAGATTCACTACAGTTTTCACCTTTTTCTCGGAATATGTCTTCATAAGGTGTTTTCAGATTATATAAACCGGAGTTAATCACTTCTTCAGCGGCAGCTTCATATTCCCCCAGTCATTACGCATCATGTATGTGCGTGCATGAAGAGAACGAGCAGCTCCCCAAGTGAGACGACCTACATAAAGTTGCTCCCACGTTCTGGGCAGACTGTTTTCGGCTTCCGTAAGGTCAGAATCTATTAATTCATATATCTTTGCCACAGAAGACTTTGGAACATTTGCCTCAGCTGCATCATAAACTTTAAAGTCAATCAAAGGCACTTCACCAAAAGCGCGTACAAGGTTGAAATAACAGAAAGCACGTACAAACAAAGCTTCCCCCTTATTGACGAGGTCACCTTCTGTCAATGACGGATTTTGGCTCATCTCATCAAGCAAATCATTTACCTTATGTATCAATGAATAGTTATCATTCCAATAACTCTTAATCATCCCATTACTTGCCAAATATTCAAAGTCATCGAACATCTTGCCGGTAGCAGCTCCATCGGACAATGTACTTCCTTTCTCTGCGTCCTCAGAACGCATACCGTGGATTGCCAATGCAGTATTGCCGCTTGTCAAATGAAAACCGCGCAACTTGGCATACATATTAAAAACCTGTGTTTCATAAGTACCACCAGTCAAATCATCCTCTGTCTGTTGTCCAAGCGGTTTTCTATCAAACATATCCTCACACGAAGTTAGTGCAAAGCTTACTGCTAAAAATGCTATATAATAAAATATCTTCTTCATAGTCTGTCTCTATATAATTTTAGAAAGTCAAATTAAAACCAATCGTATAAACTGTAGGCATAGGATAGCCTCCACCATCAATACCAAACGAAATAGCACTTCCGCCCACTTCCGGAGTATATCCTCCATTACGGCTCCAGGTCTTGGGATTCTGCACATTGGTATAAAGACGCAGTGACTGTACCTTGATACGATTCAACAGTCGTTTGTCAAAGTTATACCCCAATTCGATAATTACGGATTCTGAAGAAACTGCCATCTTCGATGAAATACGTGGAAGCCTCCTGATTTATTTTGTGTGAAGGGTCGAGCAAGGGCTCCCAATTGGAAGTGCCCTCTCCATGCCAACGATTCAATTGCTCTGTGCGATAATTCAGTTGTGCATAGCTACTGCTTCCCCAATTACGGTAAATTTCATTTCCATAAACACCCATCATGTCAACAGTCAGGTCCAGATTCTTCCATCCCAAATTAACATTAAAACCGTAAGTAAAATCAGGAGTTGGATTACCTATCATTGTACGGTCATTATCAGTAATTTTGCCATTACCGTCAACATCAGCAAATTTCAAGTCACCCGGTGTTACCGAGCCAACCGAGTTAATCGGAGAGAAACGGATGTCGTCTTCGTTCTGATATACACCCTCAACCTTGTAACCATAGAAATAGCCAATCGGATAACCTTCGGAAACACGTGAGGGACCACTGATAATATTATAGTCTTTGTTTACCAGTGAAAGCACCTTGTTATCAATAGTGCTCAAATTAGCACCTAATCCATATCTCCAATCTTCCCCAATCTTGTCGTTCCAAGAAGCACTAAGTTCAAAACCGCGATTGCGAATCTCACCCACATTCTGTAATCCGGGAACAGTACCTGCAATACCCGGAATGGAAGTCAACATATCTTTTGTTGTTTTGTTATAATAAACCGGAGAAAGCTGCAAACGATCATTGAACATATGCATGTCAAAACCTACTTCCCATGAATAATTACGTTCCCATCCCAAAGTAGGTGAAATCAGTTTGTTGGGGCCTTTACCCGCAATGATATTGTCACCGAACACAGCTGAACCCGAACTAACAATGGTGCATATGCCGGATAACTGGAACCAGTATTCTGGCTACCCAACACACCCCAAGAGCCTTTCAACTTCAAGAAGTTAATTACATTCTGGTTCTGCATAAACTTCTCTTCGGTCATTACCCAACCGGCACCGAAAGAGTAAAAGTTGTCCCAAGTATTACCTGTCTTATAGAAAACAGATGAACCGTCCCTACGGAAAGAAGCATTAAGTAAATAACGATTCTTGTAGTTATACAATGCTCTGAACAAATAAGAACATGGTAAATCTGTCACTCTGAGAACCGCCATTAGTTGCCGTAGATACATCGTTCGATGGTAGAGAGCCACCATCTGTCCGGGTCGTCGCCCACCAAAATGCCGTAGCCCGCAAGCTGGCTGCGTCCACCACTCAAACTGGAAGACTCATTGTAATTGGTTGTAAGACCGGCAGTCAATGTCAATCCATGATTGCCAAACTGTCCGAGATAAGTCAACACATAGTCAGACTGTGCAGCAAGAGAGGTAGACTTGCTTTGGTTCACACTTTCTCTTTCAGTCAACCGTTCTTTCCCCCCTCCACATCGGGATTATAAACATAAATCAGCGGAGAATATGAACGTCCCTGACTGGAAGCATAGTCCATAGAGAAAGTTGCTTTGAACGTAAGGTTCTTCAGAATATCTATCTCTCCGAACACATTACCTGCCACGCGATAGTTTTCAGACTTGTTGTGAGCACCGCGCAGCTCTGTTTCAATAAGAGGATTCCACACTTGTGCACGCTGGAAGTCGGGCAGCGTATGTATCAGTCCCGATTCAAGGTCATGAGTAGGAGCAATAGGAGCAGCCTTCAAAGCACCATCACACCCTTTGCATCAGGATACTTGGCACGAACTCCATTAAGCTGGAAACCAAAACGCAGGAAATCGGTTACGCTATATTCACTGTTCAAGTTTACGGTAAACTTATTGAGCTTTTCCGTTTTAATGGAACCTTCTTCCATGACGTAACCCAAACCCAAATAAAACTTACTCTTATCCGTTGCACCCGTAATGCTCACATTGTTATTGGTCAGAAAACCTGTCTGGAATATCTCATTCTGCCAATCAGTATTACCAGTCCATTGAGTATAATCATAAGGGTCGCTTCCTTGAGATATCAACTGCTCGTTGTACAGCATCTTAAACTCTTCGGCATTCGTCACACCTACACGGTCATAAATAACCTTCCAACCCACTGAAGAGTTGATGTTGACCATCGTCTTCCCTATTTTTGCCCTTTTAGTAGTAATGATGATTACACCATTGGCACCACGCACACCGAAAATAGCCAAAGAAGAAGGGTCTTTCAAGATTTCCATAGATTCAATATCCGCAGTGTTCAGATAATTGATATTGTCCGTGAACAGTCCATCTACACATAAAGGGGTTTGAAACCGTTAATGGAGTTCGTACCGCGAACACGGATTTCAGGGTCTTGTCCTGCACGACCCGTATTCACCACCTGTACACCGGCAACCTTACCCTGTATGGATGCCAGTGGATTGGTAGAAGGCTTAGAGGCAATCTCGTCCGCTTTCACAGTAACGATAGAACCGGTCAAGTCGCGTTTCTTGGCACTACCATAACCAACTACAACCACCTCATCAATGAGCTGGCTGTCCTCTTCCATCTTCACATTGATAGTTGAACGCCCATTTACGGCAATCTCCTGCTCACGCATACCTATATAACTAAAAATCAAGGTAGCATTAGATGCCACATCAACAATCTGATATTTACCATTTATATCAGTAATACTACCTTTACTCTCCTGCCCTTTCACACGAACAGAAGCACCGATAACAGTTTCGCCTGTCTTGTCCGTAACGACACCCGAAATCGTAATTTTGTTCTGTGCCATCGAAGTAATGGCAAACAATAACATCACACATGTAATTAGTAGATTTTTCTTCATTTTGTATTGATTTAAAATTCTTTTGCAAACATACCGGAGAAGTTGATATATGTCAAAAAACAAGCTACCACAAGAGTACCACAGTTCACCGGAGGTACATCATTACTACTACTGTATAACATAAACGACAGATTATAAGGAATATAAAAGTACAATAAATATTTAGGTACTATTCATATATATAGAGCAAGAAGATAGAAAAGCAAAGGGGGCTTTTATCCTATTCTGAAGTTTTTTATCCCATATTCAAGAACGTCATACCTTTCACTGCCTCAAAGCCGACCATAAGATTTCCATAACCGATTGCCATTATACGATAGATTATATACCAAGCAAATACTGCAAAAACGTTTGCAGTGAAGATGTAGACAATATGCAGCAACAATGCCATCTCAACGCAGTGGCTCGAATGCTGCATATTGCCGTCTTGAGAATCAGTTAGAGTAACTTTGAACGCTGCTTTCTTTACGTCCTGGCTATTTCTGCCAATCATCACCTCAAAGTCACCGGACTCGCATACAAAATCAAGATTGTAGTTGTAGAACTTCAGCAATTCGGGAGTAATCTTGAAAGATACTTTTTTAGATTCACCGGCTTTCAGGAAAATCTTCTCAAAGCCTTTCAACTCTTTCACCGGACGGGTTACACTTCCCACAAGGTCACGAATATAAAGTTGAACCACTTCTGCACCGTCTCTCTTGCCCGTATTGGTCACAGTCACGGTAGCAGTCAGTTCGCCCTTATCCGTCATGCTAGTCTTGTCCAAAGACACGTCGCTATAAGAGAATGTGGTATAGCTCAAGCCGAAACCAAAAGGATAAAGCGGTTCATTGTCTATGTCTATATAGTTGCTGCGGAATTTCTGGAACCATGCACCGTCGGCAAGAGGGCGGCCCGTGTTCTTGTGGTTGTAGAACAAAGGAATCTGTCCCACGCTCTTCGGGAAAGTCGTAGTCAGCTTCCCACTCGGATTCACATCACCAAACAGTACATCACCGATGGCAAAACCTGCCTCACTGCCCGCAAACCATACATTCAGAATGGCCGGCACGTTTGCCTGCTCCCAGTTCAGTACCAGCGGACGACCGGTAAACAGTACCAGTACCACTGGTTTTCCTGTTTTCAATAATTCTTGTAACAGCATGCGTTGGGTGTCGGTCATTTCAAGATTCGTGCGGCAACTGCTCTCTCCACTCATTTCCGAAGACTCACCGAGCGCAGCCACAATAACATCCGATTTGGCAGCCACGGCAAGAGCCTCGTCCAGCAACTCCTTGTCCGAACGATTGTCACGGTGTAAAGAACGTCCGAACATAGTGGCACGTTTCTCATATTCGGCATCACTCATCAAATTACAGCCTTTCGCAGTCAATATTTCGGCTTTATCGCCTGCTACCGCCTTCAAACCTTCAGCCAAAGAAGTTGCATTCTTCAATACAGCAGCCACACTCCAAGTACCCGGCATATTACTGCGGCTGTCTGCCAACGGACTACACAGCAATAGTGCCTTTTTTGGCCAGCGGAAGCACATTACCCTCGTTCTTCAACAACACCAAGCTCTCCGAAGCAATCTTACGCGCAACAGCACGATGCTCTTTGGTAAAGATTTGCTTCTTGGCACGCTTCACATCACAGTATTTATAAGGATTATCGAACAAGCCCAACTTGTACTTAGCTTCCAAAATACGGCGACAAGCCGCATTAATTGCTTCTTCTGTCACTTTTCCTTCTGTCAATGACTTCTTGAGCGTACCTACAAATGCATCGCTCACCATATCCATATCCACACCTGCATTCAGTGCCAAGGCGGCAACAGTCTGCGTATCGCCCATACCGTGGTCGGTCATCTCAGCAATTCCAGTATAGTCTGTCACCACAAAGCCGTCAAATCCCCACTGCTTACGCAGTATATCCGTCATCAACCACTTGTTTCCAGTGGCAGGAATGCCATCGACCTCATTGAAAGAGGCCATCGCACTGCCCACACCGGCATCAACCGCCGCCTGATAGGGCAACATGTATTCATTGAACATGCGCTGATGACTCATATCTACTGTATTATAGTCACGTCCTGCCTCACCGGCACCATACAAGGCAAAATGCTTTACACAAGCCATGATTTCATCATTACGGCTCATATCCTTTCCCTGATAACCACGTACCATGGCCTGCGCAATGGCTGCTCCCAGAAACGGGTCTTCACCGTTGCCCTCGGACACACGCCCCCAACGGGCATCACGGCAAATATCCACCATCGGACTGAATGTCCAGCAAATACCGTCGGCGCTGGACTCAATGGCTGCAATACGTGCCGATTCTTCAACCGCCTTCATATCCCATGTACACGACAATCCCAAAGGAATGGGAAACACCGTTTCATATCCATGAATAACATCCATACCAAATAAGAGAGGAATACCCAAACGACTTTCTTCAACCGCCTGCTTCTGTACATCGCGGATACGTTCCACGCCTTTCAGATTGAAAAGCCCGCCCACTTCACCGGCACGAATACGTTTGGCCACATTACTACTTTTAGCCTGACCGGTCGTAATCTCACCGGTAACCGGCAGATTCAACTGACCTATTTTCTCTTCCAGGGTCATCTTCTTCATTAAATCGTCGATGAAACGATTCATATCGACCGGAGATTTCTGCGCATACGCACTAGCGGCAGTAAACACCAACAAGACTAAAAATGATTGTAACTTGAAAAGTAAATGCTTCATGTCTTTCATGCTTTTAATTTATAGAAATATTATTTTGCTGCAAATAAAAGAAAAGCATGCGACAACCTCCACATCCCGCACTACAACAAAAGTACACCCATCACTAAAAACAAAAGAGGAAGTACAATATTAGTACTTCCTCCATTAATATTTTACTGTAAAACAGTCATTTAAAATTTATAAGGAAATCAGTCAAACTTTCTTCCGGAAGCAAATTGAATTTCTTACGTAACCGGTATCTCGCAGCATCAACCCCACGTGTAGAAATGTTGAGCAACTTCGCTATCTCCTTTGTCGGCATATTCAAGCGGAGCAATGCACAAAAGCGTAAATCTCCTGAAGTCAAATCAGTATATTGAAGTTTCAGATTCCGGAAGAAATTTTCATGTATACGGTCAAAATTAGCTTGAAACATTATCCAGCTCTCTTCATCAGACACTATATTATTGTTAACCAAAGCGAGAAGCTTATCCAAATTCTTACGACTATGCTGTCCCGACAACTTTTGCTTCTGTATCTCCTCTTTCAATGAATTCAAAAACTCCTGATGAGCGATATTCATCATTACCACGCTGGACAATTCTTTGCTTTTAAAACGCAAATCGGCCTCAAGCTGTTCCTTTTCCAACTCGATAATCTTCTTCTCTTGCCGTTCAAGCTCTGCCTGATGGGCTACGCGCTGCTGCTCAATCACACGACCTTCTTTTTCTTCACAAAACGATAAACAATATATTGCAGCAAGGCCAGCAGGCACAACCCTATCAGAATGTAGCTTCCCACAGCCCAATAAGACAAATACCACGGAGACAAAATCTCAAAGGGAAACTCTACCGATGCCAAAACTCTACCAGTATCATATATCTCCGCCCGAAAAACATAACTTCCATAAGGAAGACGGGCATACTTTTTCTGACAATTGCGTCCATCGGGTATCCACTGATCAGAATACCTTCCAACCGGTATCTTACTTTATAAGTATAATCGTTATAACCGGATAGCACAATGTAAAACTCACTGTATTAAACTCATGTTCGACCTTGACTCCCGACTGCACGACCAATGTTTTCCGTTTATCACTGAATTCCTCAGTAACCTGCATCTCTGAAATCCATAAAGAACGCCTAGTCTGAGATTTATATAACGAGGAACTATCTGTTTCAATACGGGCAATAGCATTATTCAAGCAAAGATAGGAATGATTATTTCTCTTGTCATAAACCACGCTTCCTCGTTCTTCCACAGCCAGACCGTCAAACAAAGAATATGGAATCCGAAGTTCGATATTGAAAGTATTTATCGCACACTTCAACCAAATACACAGTCCTGTCGCCCAACAAACCAATAGTAATTCTCCGTTCGCATGACTCACAGTCTTGATTCCCTTCAATTCCATCAATTGTTTATTCATTGTTTCATAGGGAACAATCGAATCAGTCATATCTTCGTAAGTATAGAAATATTCCCCATTAGAAAAAACTACCCGACCATTGATTTTGAACAAAGTAAAACTCCCACCTTTCACTTCTCCCAAACTCTCATACTTCCGCACATCCTTTACCTGCTTCATATCCGAATCAATCCGAAAGCGATACAAACCATTCCTTAAATGTTTCGCCCAAATATTCCCTTGATGGTCCACTTCTATATGACGAATCATGTGACTGAACCCACGTAAGGACCGAGTAAAGCAATACTCTCCCGAAGCAGTCTCCGTATATAAATTCAGAAGCGCATAAGCTCCCTCCAACAAAAAAGATTGTTCCTTCAATTCAATTTTTTCCATACACATCCCTCCTTTTACATCAGATGCCAGCTTTGATTTCAGTCCTGATATAAGGAAAGTTCCTTGTTGTGCCCGCAGAAAATCTGTTTTCCCCATTCATCGACGAACCACGCTTGTTCTTCCAAACCCGGAACTAATTCAGTCTTTCCATCCCTAAGCCAATAAAGTCCTTGATTAGAAGCAATATAAGCTTCATTTTCCCTTACCAAAACATCATATACCATGCCTATTTTACGAAATGGAGGTTCATAATAATAGATTAAAGAATTGTTGTGTATATAGCAATACCTTCATCCAAAGCTGTCCATATATTGTTGTCATCATCACAATACAATCTCAAAACAGTATTGTTCTGTAGTTTATTATCCGTATTGACCTTCCAAATCAGCTTTCCCTTTTTATCCAACGCATATATGCCATCGGATATTGTGCCAACAACGTAGCAACTATCTTTGGTCATCACCGCACGATTAATGGTATGCTTCTTGAATATATCATCACATTCAGTTTCCCATTTTTCTACCCTCCCATCTCGATACAGGAAACCTCCCTGATTACGGGTAAACATTAAAACCGCATCATCATAAGGGAGCCCGGCCAGGACATCACTATCTCCAAATGCTTTTCTGGGAATAAGTTCTTTCATTTCCCTACCGGCAAAGACATAAAGTCCACCGTTTATTCTTTGAGAATAAAAAGTATTTCCAACCTGGAACAAATTCAGTGGAAGGTTCTTCATTCGAATACCTTCTACCGAATTTCCATTATAAAAAAAGAGAGAACCGAATGATTGAAATACAATTTCTCCTTGAACGCAAGCAATATCCCAGATTTCGTCATTATGAAACGCAAAATCTTTCACCTTATTTTTCAATGAATGATATTCAAGAGTGTCATAAGGAGTACGGACAAAATAACCGAATTCTTCGTAAGAGCCTACATAAATTCTTCCATCTTCACTGATATATATAGCACGCACAATTCCTTTTGTCGGTAATTCATACAGCCGCCAAGCACTTCCATCAAATTCCAACAGCCCACTGTTATTACCGAAATACATCACTCCTCTTTCGTCTTGAGCAATGGCCCAATTCTGAATACCGGCATTATAATCCGACACCGAATAGTTCCTCACTATAGGAGAAAAAGGTATGGGTGAAGCTTGCAGCAAACTACTGAAAACCAAAAACAAGAGAAACGTTATTGCAATTCTCATGAGTACTGTTTATAGGTATTTACCAGCAAAGATAAAGCTTTTTGCGTTTTCGTAAAAACAAAATCGCAGATTATCCTCTTTTATAGAAAGATAACCCGCGACAACTGATAACTCACTTTATTAATTTTCAGCCGTTTTCTGTTTTCCCAAAGGAATAGAAACCCCCAAGTAAGCATTGACATTCTTCGTATTCTTGCCAAAGAACATATAATCTGTTCCTGCAAAGAAGGAACCCAGCTTCAATGCCAGACCGAAGGTTTTACCAGCTCCTTGAAGTACGGAATAGCTGGCAGCTACATTGAAAGCATTCGTCGGACGGATGCAGGCAGAGAAAGTCAACTCATTCAAAGTTTTCGGTTTGGCAAAACGACCGGTATACAAGGCACCCACTACCAGCCAATCATTCAATAAGGCATATTCAGCGCCAAGAACCATTGTAGAAGTCAATCCACGGGTACGGCTCTTCTCAGAAGCCTCCTCCGTCTTGAGCTTCAACATGTCATAGTTAAGAATCTCGCCGCTGTTCACAATATTCATGAACTCCTGCTGCGAGGCCGGGTCAAGAAGATCATAAGTCTGCTCTGCATTGGCTCGCGCTATACTGGTATTCGATTTAGACCATTTGATAAAGCCCAAATCAAGAACTGAAGCAGAAAGTGTCAATTTATCCAGTAACTTGTAAGATACTCCCAAATCAATAGCCCCACCATATCCGGCAAAACCGAAACTGCCAAAATCGATTTCATCGATATAATCGCCACTCTCATTCTCGGGAAGCTCCAACAGCTTTGACGAGTTCTCCAAAGTTGCATCCACTTGAATGGAAGCTTTACTCGTCACTCCTGAAGAGCCGACAGAAGGAGTTTCCACATGAATCTGGTTGATGTTCAGCTTTAAGTTACCGATACCCAGCAGCATCTTCACCTTACCACCTACAGCCAGTCGGTCTGTGATATTCCTTGCAAAGCCAAGGCCGACTTCCGCATAGGAATTTATCTCAAGCTTCTGTCCATTAATGGTTTCGTTAATACCCAAATAGTCAGAAATATTGTCACCAAACTCCCGGCTGCTCATGTTATTCATAAACTGGAACATGGTTTTCGGTATGGCGGCACCGATATCATTACGCAACCCCACATTGACTGACCAGAAGTTCTTTCCTTTATACCACCCGGCAGACAGAATGTCGGTACTCAAATTCACATTCAAGTTATTGGTAGCATCCAGTCGGTTCATAAAGTCATTGCTCATGAAATAGTCGCTGTCATCACTGTTCTCAATAATGTCCATAATATCCCTATACCCCAGGGAACTGGAGTTGACGGTAGCATTCAACGAACCTATCACGGGAATATTCAGATAACCGCGTCCCGGCATCAAGGCCGGATTGAGCTGCATACGCTGGTTACTTCCTTCCATAAAGTAAGGAGTGCGCAGGAACTGGGTTGTCCGGAAAGAGAGAAGCAAAGCAACAATACCACAGACAGCCATACTTTCAGAGAATTCAATCGTTTCATAACCTTGTCAATATTTTCATTATCACCTGCAAAAATATAAAACAAGTTAATACCCTACAAACAACTTAACCGGATAGCCGTGCATAAAAGGCTTATACAGAGACTATCCGGTATAAATTAAGGAGCAAATAAAAGAACCCTCTTAAGAATGCCCTTATACTATTTCATCATAAACATGCTCATTTGCTCTCGTAGCGGTACTCAGAAAAACCGGGGCTGCCTCCTTTCTTTGTTGCAGAGACATTGACGTCACTGTCGGAGCACTCAACATTTCCTTGTATTTTGCCGGAGCAGTCAGTATCTTTACAGCCTCTTTCAAGTCATCATCATCTTTCAACTGCTGGATAATGCTTCCACGCTGGAAATAATAACGCTTGATGATTTCTACCGCAATCATGCCCTTGATGTCCTTGGAGAAATGGTCAAGGTCACGGTCCAGATTATGCGACAATTTTTTCTCCAGCGCTTCAAACTCTTTCGAAGCATCAGTCAGATAGCCCTCAAATTCGGCCATCTCCTTCAGGTTCTTCAGCATCTTCTCTGTCTGTTGGTCGTATTTGAAGTCCGCCTTCTTCACCATCGCCTTGAAGTCCGCATAATCGGCATCTGTAATTTCAAACTTCTCTGCTGAAGGATGGTAGGATGTTTCAGGCAATAGTCCGTTGCATAATTGAAAATAAGATTGTCATTGACAAGATAGAACAGAATGTTGGGCAGCTTCTCCTGCTTCACCGCAATGTCCGGAGTCACGCCTCCGCCATCACGCACTTCACGTCCGGCAGCCGTATGGAACACGGTAGTAAGGCTGTCCGGAATACGTCCCACACTGCCGTCCTCATTCCGGTGCTTGTAGTCGATAGCCTGCACACAACGGCCGCTGGGAATATAATATTTGGAAGTCGTCAGCTTCATGGTACCACCGTATGGTAACGGACGGGTGGTCTGCACCAATCCCTTACCGAAAGTACGGTTACCGATAATGACCGCACGGTCAAGGTCCTGCAAAGAGCCCGCAAGGATTTCTGACGAAGAAGCCGTTCCGCCATTGACCAGAACAGCCAAAGGAATTTCCAAATCCAACGGTTCACGCAATGTCTTGTAGGTATTGCTGGCTTGCTTAATCTTACCCTTTGTCGTCACAAGTGTTTTTCCGCGAGGCAGAAAGAAGTTGGCTATCTCTATAGACTCATCCAGCAAGCCACCCCCATTGTTCCGCAAGTCAATCACCAACGAAGTCATCCCCCGCTTCTTCAAGTCCAGAAAAGCCTGCTTGAACTCCTTGGAAGGATTCCCCGAGAAGGTGCTGAGATTGATATAACCTATATTATTATCCAGCACCGTATAATAAGGTATGAACGGCAATTGGATGGAACGGCGCACAATGTCGAAATCCAACGGTTTCTCTGTACCGGGACGTTGCACTTTCAGCTTGAAGCTGGTACCCACTTGTCCGCGAAGCATCTCGCTGACTTCCTGGTTGTTCTTTCCGGCAAGGTCTTTTCCGTCAATTTCCATCAAAATATCTCCGGCTTTCAGGCTACATCGGCAGCAGGCATATTCTCGTATGGCTCAGATATCATGGAACGTTTCAGTTTCGGATTCCAAGTAATCACAGAACCTATACCACCATAGGAATTCTTCAGCATCTGCTCCAATTCGCTTTGGTCATCTTCCGGATAATACTCCGTGTAGGGTCCAGCGAGTAGAGCATGGCATCAATGCCTTCACGGATAGTCTTGTTCGGATCAATCGTATCCACGTAGAACATATCCAACTCTTTCACAATGGAATTGAATATATCCAGATTCTTTGCTATTTGGAAACTACGGCTATCACCACTCTTAAACCCCCAAAAACAAACGGCTCCCGCTACAATCAGCAAGGCAACCATCCAGCGTATCTTTAAAATTCTTCTCATAATTATGATAATGTGCTAATATGCCAATGTGCAATGTGCTAATAACCTGCAGCGTAATAGCGAAACAAATATTGCGCAGCCAATTAACACATTGGCACATCAGCACATTAATTAATTAATAAAATTTCTTCCTTGATTTTTTCCCATTGTGCTGCCTGAAGCTCCGTACCCACCACTTGTATCACATCTTTGGAGAGAAGGGAGCCTATCTTGCCACATTTCTCCAGCGAGTAGCCACACGTCAGTCCATACAAGAAACCTGCCGCAAAATAGTCGCCAGCTCCTGTAGTGTCCACCACTTTCTCTACCGGAGCCGCTTGTACCTGCACCATCTCTGTACCTTTGCGAATCAGAGAACCACGGGCACCCACCTTTACAATGGCTATGCTACACATTTTGGCAATGATGTCCAATGCTTCCTCCGGTTCCTTACCCGTAAAGGCCTTTGCCTCTTCCTCATTGGCAAAACAATATCCACATATTTGTTGACCAACAGAGAGAAAAATTCAAGGTCTCCTTCTACTATATTGTAGCTCGCCATGTCCAAACATACTTGTAAGCCGGCCTCTTTAGCCAGCTCAATGGCACGGAGAATCATATCATGGTCTTGCACCAGATACCCCTCTATAAATAGGTAAGCATATCCTTTGAACATATCCAGCGAAAGATCTTCCGCCTTCAATGTAGAAGCCGCCCCCAAATAAGTGCCGAAAGTACGCTCCCCATCAGGAGAAATGAAAGTAGAGGCTACACCGGACGGAAGGGTAGTGGAAAGCAATAAATTCGCCTCTGTCCCACGTTCCAGCAGGCTATCCCGGAAAAAGTTACCGTAAAAGTCATTGCTTACTTTTCCGATGAATCCCGTACCCGCACCAAGGCATGCCATTGCCCGAATTGCGTTTCCGGCAGAACCTCCGTTAGCCAAGTGCGTCTTCATCCGGCTGAAATACTCACTAATTTTCAAGAACTTATCTTCATCAATCAGCGTCATGCTTCCTTTCGGAAGCTGCATCTCCGTCAAAATATTATCATCTTCAATGATTGCCAGCGCATCGACCAAAGCATTGCCCAACCCAATTATTTTATCCATCTTCGATATTTTTTTTGCAAAGATATTGCATATTTCAAAATATCCTATTACTTTTGCAGCGCATTTGAGAAAAAACAACATTCTTCCTTAGCTCAGTCGGTTAGAGCATCTGACTGTTAATCAGAGGGTCCTTGGTTCAAGTCCAAGAGGAAGAGCAGTAAGAAAACTTAAATGCAACATTCTTTCTTAGCTCACGTTCCGGTTACGAGCAGTCTGACTGTTAATCAGAGGTCCTTGGTTCAAGTTCCAAGAGGAAGAGCAAAAAAGGTTCGTCCATTTACGGGCGGACCTTTTTTGGTTGGATATCCCATTTCCTCCAGGAGGCGGAGTCAACGTAACAATCTGAGGGATTTTATGG
>ENA-OQAA01000693-OQAA01000693.1-human-gut-metagenome-genome-assembly--contig:-NODE-693-length-21552-cov-2.088541_pt1 | contig 21552 bp, 25 predicted proteins | sample MGYA00242489_ERZ504515 | MGnify/ENA primary metagenome ERZ504515 (study PRJEB26092, sample SAMD00036237) | human gut metagenome | host: Homo sapiens | study: EMG produced TPA metagenomics assembly of... | reverse complement strand
TAAAAAGTCAGATTACTGATTTGAATAAGGCGAAACTCATGTGCGAAAAAAATGCTGGATGAAGAAAGTATTAGTTATGAAAAATTACAGGTAGAACAATATGTAACAGAGTTGCAGGATTATTGGAAAGATAATCAAACTGTTTTCAAATTGGATTCAGTCAGCTTTTTGTATATATGGGGAAGTATGCTTACTTGGATAACGATTACCGTATTATGCTTGATTATTGGGGCGTTGTCTTATTCTAAGCTGCCAGTAAAGATTCCGGTACAATGGAGTAAAGGTGTGGCAACATCTTTGGTGAATAAAAACTGGATTTTTATTTGTCCCGTTATCTGTATTATAATCCGTTATTTATTAAAACCTTTTATTTATGCCAAATTACAGATGAACAATTATTATGGAGATATTATAACAGAGTATTTGACAAATTATATGTGTTTTATTGTGTTGTCGGTAGAAATTTTCTCCATACTTTTTACTTTCGGAGTGGTAAAAAATATTGTTGTACTGTTATTTGTGGACACAGTAGTTTTTATTGGATTGTTAGTCGTTGGGCTGACGAAAATGGATTTGAGAGGAAAAGAAATTTTATGATTCAGATTTCAAATTTAAGTAAAAAATATGGTGAAACGGTTGTTTTTTCGGACTTAAACTATACATTTGAAAATGCTTGTATTTATGGACTTGTTGGAAGAAATGGAGCTGGAAAGACTACTCTTTTAAATATACTTTCGAATTATGACAAAAATTATACAGGAGTAATCTCTATCGACAGAAAAAAGATGAATAAGGTTGATTATCTTGATATGCCGGTCGCCTATGCAATGGATCAACCAAGTTTTTTTAATGAGTTGACGATATATGAAAATCTTTTTTTTGATTGCTTCAAGCAGAAAGATAAAAAAACAAGAGGCATTTGATAAAATCGAGAGGATTTTAGATGGGTTGGGATTAAAAAAGTATGAGAACTATTCTCCGTTAGAACTTTCAAAAGGTACAATGCAACGGTTAAATAATGCTTGTGCAATGATACAAGAAGAAAAAATTACTATTTTTGATGAACCATTTTCAGGACTTGATCCTGTCCAAATGAAACTTTTAGAAAATGTAATAGTGGAGTTTCACAAGAAAGAAAAAGGAATTTACATTATTTCAAGCCATGATATAGAGTGTTTACAAAATGTTTGTGACAAGTGTCTTTTGTTACATAACGGACAAATTAGAGAAATCAATATGGAGGAAGTTGACAGAGAGGAAATAGCAAAAATTTTATCTGAAGGGGAGTAAGTATGTATCAGTTGCTTTTGAAACAGAGATTCAAATTTGCAGTTAGAATGGTCAAACGAAATATAGGTGCTTATCTTATACTGATTGCTATTGTGCCATGTATTCTTATATTGCAATCTATGATTCAGAAAAACTATGGAATGGATATTGCTGTTTTTATACCATATGGTATTCTCTGTTTCTTGTTTATGAATTTGTTTGGAACAATACCAAGAATGCGTATTTCTCCTGAAACTTATATTTGGAAAATAGAAAAAACATATATTTGGAGAGTGAAGAAGATAGGAAAAAGCATGGTACTGACGTTGAGTGTTGCGTTGATTTTATTTTGGGCTTTTCCAATGGAGGGAATGGTCTTAAGACAGTTTATTGTGGCTATGCTTTGTAACCCAATTGTCAATATGCATACGGTTTTATCAACACAATATAAATATCGGGATATTATGAATATATGTATGTTGGCAGTAGTAATGATTTGTTTTTTTTATGGAAGTGTATTTGTTACCAGTATATTATTGATCATTTACGGATTATATTTTATTTTATATCCTTATTTTAGCTATCAAGCAATTATCCCGTTCTTTCAACAATATAATCAGATGTTATATGGATTTTTGAATAGAGAATATGATACAGTTTTGCAAACGCAGGATGAAGTGTTCTTCCAAAATAATCAGAAAGAAATGAAAGGACTGATGAAGAAATATTATGGCAGCCGCTATCGTTTTTTGATGGTTTATGAGGTGGTTAGTATTGTCAGAAGAAAGAAACAGATTATGTATCAGTATTTTGCGATTGTTTTAATCACAATGTTATTATCGCAGATAGACGGAAAATATATTGAGTATGTATTATTGTTTTCTATATTGATATTAGGACAGAATGTTGTCAGCTATAATGTGCAAAATGAATTACGTTTAGTTAGAAAAGGATTTCCGCTCAGATATTCTTTAAAAGAAAAATTACAATGTAAGTCAGTTATTGGAATGTTCTTGTTGTTACTTCCAATGCTCTGTTATTGGATAGCGTATAAAATTGAATTATTTAGTATTATCCTTTGGATATGGATACCGATTCAGAGTATTATAATATATACAGCAAAGAACCGACTGCAAAGGTTACTATATATACTTCCGTTTTATATTTTGTCATTGTTATCTATGAGAGTATGGCAGATGTTTTTTTAACAATAAGATTATTGATTTTCTAAGCAAAACCGCTTATAATTTGAGTTGGTATATATTGCTATTATCCACAGTTACAGGGCGTGTGTTATCAATGCCGATAACAAAATGATAACATTAGCCTGTATAGGCAGGATAATATGGATAAATCAAATAATTAAAAGAAAAGCGAACACGGCAACAAATAATCTCTAAACAAAATTGATTAGTGATTGTCGAGTTCGAATAAAATATATATCACAGGGCACACCCCATTATCCTGTAAAAGGCAAAAATGATTATCCTATCAGCAACAGAGAGTAATACCGCAGCGTAGCTCTGTTGCTGTTCTTTTTTTGTCATTTCTGCCCCGGTCGCACAGGATTCTGACTCAGATAAAATGAGCGTAATAAGCAACGTGATATCGGAAAAAGCTGTAAAAATCACGTGGATTTTTACAGCTTTCTGTATAGAATAGAAGTAGACGAAACATCACTGCGTGAGTTTGCTGCGAAACTACAAAGGCATGGGTAACACTGCGAAACGTTGATATTTCCTGGTGTTGCAGGGTGTGTGGGATGCTTTGGATGATGTTGCGAAAGTGACATTGCGATAGTGTTGCTGTGTAAGATGATACTGTTATATGGGACGCGATAGAAGTTGGATTGTCAGGATTAGCACTGCGGAATGTGCTGTGGAATTGCGCTGCAGTGCCGGAGGGTTTTGCAGTGTGGCTTTGCTGTGGGATGTGAGGATAGTGAGGATACTGGATTTTGCCCTTTGAGGATAATGTGGTGTGCCCCGGAACATTTCAAAAGCTCGCAAAGCCTAGTAAAATGGGCATTTGCGAGCTTGTTTTTTGCCTTGTGGTACTATTTTGGTACTAAAGTGAGCTGTGTATGAATAGTTTCATTTACGCCTGAGGCCATGTTATTTTCCACTCAAAATATTCATTTGGAGTGTTTGGAGAATGCCGGCAGAGTGCAGCAGGAATCCAAAGAATATCAGCAGGGACAAGTGGGAAAAGGAAATGTCAATGAAAGAGATAATTCTCAGGGATGCCAAGATGTGTGCATATGCAGCCGGGAATGTGGAGCATTTTAAATATCTGATGAAACGGCTTGGATATGTATTCAAGAAAGACGCATGGATGGAAGTGCAGGCACCGGGATTTCGATATTATCATAAACTGGCAAAGCTAGACGAAATGTTTTCAGAGGAGACGTTAAGGCATCATGTGGATATGCCCTGGATGGCAAAGCCTTACTTTTATTCGTCGGATATCAGAGGATTGCACAGGGCGAAGCTGTCACCATTCCAGAAGAAGTTTTATGCAAAGCTATACAGGTTAAGGATTGTAGAGCAGAAGCGCTTTGTAGTCGGCGGAGCAAAGTATACAGAGGATTTGAAGAGGTTTCATCGGTTGCAGGACGAATATCTGCTACTTGTAAAGAATGACATCAAAAGTGTTGTGGATCTTGTGGATTTCATAAGTGAGCAGGAAGAAAAGATTCAGCAGATTGAGGACAGGCAGAAGGAAATATACAGAGAAAGCTCTAGTCGGAAACGCAGTATAAAGAATGAAGAGCAGTACTGAGAATATCAGATATGGCATGTGGAAGTGCAGGAAGAACTGGATGAGCTGAAGCAGGAGAAAAGAGAGATTAAGAGGAAGTTGCAGCTTGCTGATGGCATTGTGAAAGAAGATTTGTATACAGCTTATTATGCGGTGTCGGAGAATGAGGAGATTGTTGGAGATAAGGAGATTGAGATACCGGGGATGGAACAGCATGAGGATGTGGTTGAGGTTAAGAAAAAGGGAACTACTGATATTGATGATGTTGATACGAAAATATGTCGGAAGGAAGATGCTTCTGTTGCGGACCAATATAGTGATATTGAAAAAGAACAGGCAGACTTATATGTTGTGGAATCTCGTGAAATGGATGATGGTGATTCGGAACAGATTTATGCAGGTGAGAGAAAGAGTATAGAGGATGAGGTGGCTGTTACTCAAGGAGCGTCGGATAAGGCTCAACGGATTGCTGAAAGGTTATCTGCATGTGGGGCATATGAAGAAATTAATGCCGCTGTTAAGGCGGATATATTTGTGCTTGATATTGCAGATGTAAGTGGAAGCATAAGGCTGTTTTCAGATGTTATGAAGAGGCTGGGGATAAGAATGGCTGGAGATGAGATTTATGAGGAGTTTCAGAAAATTTATGATGAGAGCGTTGGCAGGGATGTAGGGAAGGAAAAGGTAGAAGATAAGGTATGGAATAGGGGCAGAGGGAGATGATTCCTCTACTTCTTGCAAAGTACAAAAAAATATTCCTGAGGTTTGAAAAAATAGACTATATATGATATGCTTAAAGAGGTGTAAAAGCCCTATATTGTTAAGAACATATAAACAAAATTGAGGTGTGGTATGACAATTTCGTATAATAATCTTTGGAAAATTTTGATTGATAAGGAAATGAATAAAGGTGCCTTATGTAGCAAGGCAAAGATTAGTAAGGGAACAATGGCAAAAATGACGAATAACGAGCCAGTCACATTGACAGTTATAGAAAAAATATGTGAAGTGCTTCAATGTGATATCGGTGATGTTGTTCAGATTGTAGATATAGAAAAACAGGAGAAAAATAATGGATAACAGAAGTATAAAGAAGTTAGAAGCTGATTTATGGGAATCAGCAGATTTACTAAGAGCAGGTTCTAAACTGACATCAAACCAGTATTGTATGCCGGTGCTGGGATTACTCTTTTTAAGATATGCGTATAGTCGATTTAAATTGGTGGAAGCAGAGATATTAAAGGATAGACCAATGCGTAATGGCAGAAAAATGCCTGTAGAAGCCAAGGATTTTTCTGCTAAAAGTGCACTGTTTTTGCCAAGAGAAGCACAGTATGATTATCTTGTGAATCTTCCTGAAAATATAGCATCAGCTGATTTGAAAAATATTGCTGGACAGGCAATGAATAGTCTGGGTGAGGTAGTAAACAATGCTATGGAACTTGTAGAACAGCAAAGTGAACAGTTAGCAGGTGTATTGCCGAAAAGTTATACGGATTTTTCCGATGAACTGCTGGGAGAGCTGCTTCGCATATTCAATAACAACGCACTTGATGAAGTTGGTGGAGATGTAATAGGTAGGATTTATGAGTATTTCCTTAATAAATTTGCAAAAAATATAGCTTCGGATGACGGAGTATTCTTTACGCCAAAATCTTTGGTAAAAATGATAGTTAATATATTAGAGCCGACATCAGGAGTGCTTCTAGATCCAGCATGTGGTTCTGGTGGAATGTTTGTACAGACAGGCGACTTTGTAAATGAAGCTGGTTTGCAAGCAAATAGTAGTATGACATTTTATGGACAGGAGAAAGTGGAATATAATGCGCAGCTTTGTCTTATGAATATGGCAGTTCATGGACTTACAGGGGTAATAAAATCTGGTGATGAAGCGAATACATTTTATCATGATGCTCATAACCTTGAAGGCTGCTGTGACTATGTAATGGCAAATCCACCATTCAATGTGGACAAGGTAAAGGCAGAATCAACATCCAATGCGGGAAGACTTCCGTTTGGATGCCCGAAAGAAAACAAGTATAAAGAAATTGGAAACGCAAATTATCTATGGATTTCGTACTTTTATGCTTATCTTAACGAAAAGGGCAGAGCTGGATTTGTAATGGCTTCATCTGCAACAGATAGTCAGGGAAGCGATAAGGATATAAGAGAAAAACTTGTTAAAACAGGTCATGTAGATGTGATGATAAGTGTAGGCAACAATTTCTTCTATACAAAGAGCCTTCCATGTTCATTATGGTTTTTTGATAAAGGCAAAAAGAAAGAATTGAAGAATAAAGTTCTCTTTATTGATGCGAGAAACTATTATACAGTGGTTGATCGTACGCTGAATGAATGGTCAGAGTGGCAGCTTAAAAATCTGAATGCTATTGTTTGGTTATATCGTGGAGAAAACGAAAAATATACAGCATTGTTTTATGAATATAAAAATGCACTTGGAAGTGACAAATTATTTGATGAACAGGTTCATGATTTGACTGAAAGATTAAAGGAACTTCGTGCAGAAGCCAAAACAGCAGTTGAGGCAGCAGATAAGCGAGAAAAGAAAAAATTCCAGACTGAATACGATGATAGAATTTCTGAACTTGCAGAAAGACTTACAATAGCAAAAGAAGCTAATTGGTTATATGAAAAGTTTGGAGAAGGAGAGTATCACGATATCCTTGGATTATGTAAAGTCGCATATACAACAAATGACGCCCAATATGATGATAAAGATGGAATCAGCATTGAAGAAAAGGGGTGGTCTCTCACTCCGGGTGCCTATGTTGGTGTAGCACCTGTGGAAGATGATGGTGTGGATTTTGAAGAGCGAATGACAGAAATACATCGAGAACTTTTAGCATTGCAGGCAGAATCAAATAATTTGATGAATACTATCTCACAGAATATGAAGGAGATGTTAGGTGATGGTATTGAATGATATATGTGAATTTATAGTAGATTGTCCTCATTCAACAGCACCTAATGAAGGAGAAGGATATCCTATAATAAGAACACCAAATGTTGGAAGAGGACGATTGATTTTAGATGGAGTTCAGCGGGTATCTAAAGCTACATATGATAAAAGAAATATAAGGGCTGTTCCGCAAAAAGATGACATTATTTTTGCTAGAGAAGCACCGGCAGGAAATGCAGCAATAATACGTGCAGGACAAGAAGTATGTTTGGGGCAAAGAACTGTATTGATTCGACCAGATAAGAAAAAAGTGTGCCCTCAATTTTTGGCGTACTATATATTAGCACCAAAGCAACAGTATGAATTGTTAGGAACAGCAAATGGGGCAACAGTAGCGCATGTGAATATTCCAATAATAAGAAATATGCCAGTGAATCTTCCTAAAATTGAAATACAAGAAAGAATTGCTGAAATATTATCTTCATACGATGATTTGATTGAGAACAACAAAAAACAAATTAAATTATTGGAAGAAGCAGCAGAACGTCTGTACAGAGAATGGTTTGTAGATTTACACTTTCCGAGATATGAGAATACAGAGATAATTGACGGGGTGCCAGAAGGTTGGAAACGAAAAAGATTGGTAGATATTGCAGATATTCAATATGGTTATGCCTTTGATGGTTCAAAGTTTAATGATATGAAAAAAGGTATACCAATTGTTCGAATAAGAAATATTCCAGCAGGAATCACTTCGGACTATACGACAGAAGAAACAGAAGAAAAATATTTAATAGGTAATGGCGATATTATAGTTGGAATGGATGGGGAATTTCATATTAATTCTTGGTCTGGTGATAATGCATACTTAGTGCAACGTACATGCTGTTTTCGCCCTAAGAAAAAAGAAATGCAAGGGTGGTTATTATGGGCAATTCGTAAACCAATAAAATATTATGAGAAGACAATAGTAGGTGCTACAGTATCACATTTAGGAAAGAAACATATAGATGCTATTGATTTGTTAGTTGGACCAGATGAACTATATGTTCCATTTCAGAATTATTTTGATAAAAGGCAGAGTTTGTTTGAATCAAAATGTTTTACTTTTAGAAGCTCGTGACCGATTATTACCAAGATTGATGAGTGGAGAAGTGGAGGTATAAATAATGAATGATTTTGAACATAAAGATTATTTCAACGCTAGATTTTGTTATCGTGCTGATGAACAAAAGGTGACTGCTATCTTGGATTCTTATGTTCAAAATCAGATAGAGTTAGCTGATATTAATAGAGTGATTGAACTTTATCATACAAAATTATTTTTTGAGAAAGTTACAGACATTCCGGATTGGTCAGAAGAAAAATATCAGAGATATAAAGCGAAAACATTGAATTTAAATACTGTAGTTTATGAGAGATTTAAACAGATAACAGAAGAAAATGTGGTTGATACTTTTAATAATTGTTATGTGGGATATTGGGATGATTTTATAAATTTCTTTTATAAGTTTAATATCTACAAGTGTATTTCTAAGAATAGAATATGTGATGTGCTAAAAGGACTGCGTTGGAATACTTATAATATACTACAGGATAAGTCATTTGTAGAGTACTTTGATGAAGAGATAACTATATTGCTAGAGGAACAACAATATGGGTTGCAATTTGTAGTTTCTTATTATTTAGAAGAACATGATAAAAAAATACAGGTATATATTCCAAGACATTTTACTATTGAGAAAAGGGTAAAACTTATCGAAGATTATCTTAAAAGTGATGATATTAACCCGAATTTTATGAAACTTATTTTAAATGCTAAATATACAAAAGAGTTACCGATTACTCCGAAAATGAAAAAAATGGCGGACAAGAGGAATAACGAATTTTGGGAGAATAATAAATCGGCGATTTTTCATAACTATGGTTTTGGTGTTACTTTTGGTCCATTTGAAAATGTTAAGAATATCCAAATTGAAAATAGTAAATGGATTCTAGAGTATGACACAGGATGGGTAAAGGATAATACTGATTACCCAACATTGCTAAACAACTTCATATATTTATTCGAATACATAGATAGTCAAGCAAGACTCACATGCGTTTCAAGTCATGGAGAAAGACATCCTCTTACGGAGATTTTTGAAGTTAGAGGTGTTGGAATGTACAAAAAGGATGTAGCATTTGATATGTTAGAATCTTTATCTGATATCCAAATGAGGGGTTATGTTGAACAATTGATTAAACTTGATATCAACATTGAAGACATTATAAAGTGGTTTTTTGAGACCTATTTATTACAGGAATTTGATATTAAAGATTATACATGTAATATGCCAAACCCAGCTGATAGCATACTTAGTAAATGTAAAACTCTTGCATCAGGTATAGATGGAGTACTAAGTAAGTATAAAATGTTGTGCGATGATGGAGAAATTGATCTTGAGCTTTTTAAATATATAACAGATTCACCAAGAATAAAAGATATCCCAAGTCGAATAAAAAATAAATATTGTTATGTTATAAATAGTGAACTTATTAAAGAGATGAATATGTTTTTTCATCGCAGAGCATGCTTGGGTATACCGAAAAAACAAAATCAAAATATGACTCTCTTATTAAGCTTATATCAAATGAAGATATAAAATTGTCAGAATGTGAACCATATAACATAGCATCACTAAATTGGTTAATCGAAAAAGGGTCAATATATATTGAAGATAATGTTATTAATTATAACAAGGAAAGAGTATTTATTTTACATGAGTTTTACGAAAAAGAAGTTATTTCATTACAACATATAAAATCACCATTATTAAAACAATTGATTAAAAATGGTGATATTTATGTAGATGATAAACTGTTGTCGAAACCTGAATATAAATATTTTGATTATATATTGAATAATTCTGAGTTTAGTGATGGAAAAGCTATTAGAAATCGCTATATCCATGATTCTATTGTGCCAGATAACAATATAATGATAGCGGATTATTATACGTTATTAAAGATAATGATTTTGTTGATTATTAAAATAAATGATGATTGTTGTATTTATGATGAGATAAAGGAAGGAGGAGATTATTATGAGCTATGATTATTCTGAAAATATATTAGTACAGGAAAGTGCTGGTCACCTTCTTGAAGATGAATTTGGTTGGCGTGTAGAACTTGCTATAACACAGAAGTTCTGGGTGAAACTGGCACATTTGGCAGGAAATCATATAAGAAAATCCTTCTTGTGAAATATCTCAAGGAGGCACTTTTAAAACTCAATCCATGGCTTACTCCAGCATTACTTGAAGATGCTATAAAAACATTTGAAAGTCATATGTCATCAGCTTCTCTTATGCAGATAAATGAGGAAAAGTATAGACACATAAGAGATGGTATTCCAGTGAAAGTGAAAAAGCCGAATGGTCAGAGTGAGGAAAAGAAGGCAATTGTAATTGATTTTACAAATACAGAGAATAATGATTTCCTTGCTATTAAGGAAATGAAAATACATGGAGATCTTTATCGGAGACGCACAGATATTGTGGGGTTTGTAAATGGAATACCTCTTCTTTTTATAGAATTGAAGAAGAACTCTGTAGATGTGCAGAATGCATACACAGATAACTATACAGACTATCTTGATACAATACCGCATCTGTTTTATTATAATGCATTTCTTATCTTGTCCAATGGAACAGAGGCTAAAGTGGGAACATTAGGTAGCAAATATGAATTTTTTCATGAGTGGAAAAGATTGTCTGAGCAGGAAGAAGGTAATGTTGCACTTGAAACGATGCTTAGAGGTATATGCAAAAAGGATAACTTTCTTGATTTGTTGGAAAATTTCATATTATTTGACCATTCAGATGGAAAAACAGTAAAGATTCTAGCACGAAATCACCAGTATTTGGGTGTAAATGAGGCTGTTAAGGCGTATGAAGCACGCAAATTGAATAATGGAAAACTTGGTGTGTTCTGGCATACACAAGGTTCTGGTAAAAGTTATTCTATGGTATTTTTATCACAGAAAATTAGGCGAAAATTTGCAGGTTCTCCAACGATTGTGATTTTGACAGACAGGGATGAGTTAAATACACAGATTAGCGATACTTTTGAAAATTGTGGATTACTTGGAAAAACAAAGGCTGCAAAGTATATTGCTACGAGTGGTGATGACCTTATAACAAAATTGCAAGGAAATCCTAGCTTTATATTTACTTTGATTCAGAAATTTAATAAGAAAGATGTACAGTCAATTATACCAGATCATGACATTATTATAATGTCCGATGAAGCACATAGGAGTCAGTATGGAATATTTGCAGATAATATGATGAATTTGCTGCCTACAGCCGCACGTATTGGTTTTACTGGAACGCCATTATTATCGAATGACAATATTACAGAGAGAACATTTGGTGGATATATCTCTATCTATGATTTTAAGAGAGCAGTTGAGGATAAAGCAACAGTTCCGTTGTATTATGAGAATCGTGGAGAGAAGATTTTGGATTTAGATAATCCGGATATTACGGATGAGATATTGGATGCGATTGAGGCAGCAGATTTAGATCCAGACCAGACAGAAAAGCTGGAGCATGAATTTAAGAAAGAAATTCATATTATGACAGCACCGCAAAGACTTCAGTCAGTAGCAAAAGATTTTGTTTCGCATTATTCGGATTTGTGGACAAGCGGTAAGGCTATGTTCGTGTGTCTGAATAAAGTGACTTGTGTTCGTATGTATAACCTTGTGCAGGATTATTGGAAAGAAGAAATTAAACGATTAGAAGGCATAAAATCAAAAGTATCACAGCAGGAAGCACAGGAACTGGAACGCAAGATTAAATGGATGAAAGAAACTGAAATGGCAGTTGTTATTTCTCAGGAGCAGAATGAGATTCAGACATTTAAAAAATGGAATCTTGATATAAAACCACATCGTGAGAAGATGGAGAAAAGAGAACTCGATAAGGAGTTTAAGGATAAAGATAATCCACTTCGTGTAGTGTTTGTATGTGCTATGTGGCTTACAGGATTTGATGTAAAGTGCTTATCATGCTTATATCTTGATAAGCCATTGAAAGCACATACTCTCATGCAGACAATAGCAAGAGCTAATCGTGTGGCAGAGGGCAAGAGTAACGGACTTATTATTGACTATATTGGCATAGTAAAGGCACTTCGTAAAGCACTTGCAGATTATACAGCAAATGTTGGAGGAAGAGAGACTGATCCAACAATAGATAAGGAAGAACTTATAGAGCACGTGCTGGGAACTATATCAGCAGCTATAGAATTTTTATGTAGCAGAAATTTTGAGTTGGAAGATTTGATTAAGGCAAAAGACTTTTCAAAATTAGCATTACTACAGACAGCAGCAAATGCTGTTTCTGATAGCCGAGAATCACGCAAGCAGTTTACGACATATGCAAATGAAATCAACCGAATGATGAAGTATCTCGATAGAGATGATATATCAGATGTGGATAGAGATAGAAAAGATGCACTCATAGCAATAGCTGATGAACTAAAGAAAAAGAAGAGGCATGTTGACAATGTCGATTTGATGGTTCAGATTAATGGGATTCTGGGTGAATATATAATGATTGAACAGGAATCTAATAATAACGACATAGCCAAGCGTTTCGATATTAGTAGAATAGATTTTGATTTGCTTCGAAGAGAGTTTGCAAAGACAAAGAAAAAGAATCTGCTTATTACGGATTTGGATGAACTAATTCAAACAAGATTAGACAGCATGCTCAAAGAAAATCCAAGTCGTGTGGATTATTATGAAAGATATCAGACAATCATTGATGAATATAATAATGAGCAGGACAGAGCAATCATTGAAAAAACATTTATGGACTTGATGAATCTGGCTAATTCCATGAATCAGGAAGAAAAGCGTTATGTCAGAGAAGGCTTTACAAGTGATGAGGAACTGTCATTGTATGATATGCTTTTCAATGAAAATCTTTCAAAAGAAGATATCAATAAAATAAAGAAAGTTGCGGTAGACTTGCTGGAAAAGATAAAAGCAAAGATATCTGAACTTGACCATTGGACAGAGAAACAGGAAACAAGGGATGACATAGAAACATATATAGGAGCAATTCTCTGGGAAGAGTTACCAGAGAGTTATTCTGATAATGAAATATTTGCATACAGACAGAAAATTTATGAGTATGTGTTTATGAGGTATAAAGAGGTGGCGTAAAATTGTCGGTGATTATACATATGACGCTACCGATGCTAGTAAAGAACTATTTGATAATTACGATAATTTAAGCTCTGCCATTAAGGAAGAAATACCATTCAATCAGATATGAATATTGAGCAAGGAAGAATAGAGAAAGTGAAGAGAAAACTATGAACAAGAAGTGCCAGGTATTTACGCCTGAAAATTATGTAATAGAATTACTAGATAGTGTGGGTTATACCCATAATTTATATGGAAAAAAAAATACTAGAGAATTCCTGTGGCGATGGCAACATCCTGGTTGCGGTAGTTCAAAGGTATATTGATGATTGTAAGGAAAATGGTTTGTCTAGAACAAGAATAAAGAATGGATTAGCAAAAGACATATATGGAATCGAGATTGATGAAGAACAGTATAAAAAGTGTATTGATAATTTAGATAAAGTATTAAAACGTAACGATATTGACAAAGTTGATTGGAAAGTGATAAATGCAGATTATTTGAAGTGGAATACTACTATTAAATTTCAATATATTGTTGGAAATCCTCCTTATATTACATACAGTGAATTGAAAGAGGAGGAACAGCTGTTTGTAAAGAGTAATTTCTCTACATGTGTCAAAGGAAAATTTGATTATTGCTATGCATTTATAGAGAAAAGTATTAATTCATTAGCAGATAACGGGAAAATGTCTTATCTTATTCCAAGTAGTATTTATAAGACTGTATTTGGACATAATCTGAGGATTTTTATGAGTCCGTACATTGCCAAAATAAAGGATTACAAACAAGTTAAAATATTTGATAAGGCATTAGTTAAGTCATCCATTATGGTGTTAGACAAACAACGTCAGCAGGAGCTTTTGCATTATCAGGACATGAGTATGGAAAATGCGATAGATATACCTATTGCTCAACTAGATGAAAAGTGGTTTTTTGCAGATGAGAATGAAGTGGGACAACATCGATTTGGGGATTATTTTAAGGTGTCACATGTTGTGGCAACACTTCTAAATAAAGCATATGTTCTGTCAGACGGGGCATATACCGAAGTGGATAATGGCTATGTTTGTGGTAATCATACTATTGAAAGAGAAGTAGTAAGAAATACTGAAACACCTCGAACGCTTAGATATATTAAACATGAAAAAATTATTTTTCCGTATACATATGACGAAAATGAGTTAGTACATATGATGATGGTGAGTTTGAACGATTATTTCCTGGGGCTACGGCGTATCTTTAATGAGTTTCGTGATGATTTAGATAAAAGGCAAAGTGATAATAATGCAAAATGGTATGAGTATGGTCGCTCACAAGCCCTGAGTGGCTTGAATAGACAAAAACTTCTGATTTCAACAGTTGTGACAAATGATGTAGACGTATATGAATTAGAGCAGGAATGTATACCATATGCGGGAATGTATATCGTGCAAAAGGAAGATAATAATGAATATACATTGACAGATGCAATGAGAATACTTAGAAGCGACGAATTAAAGAGTATGTTTTTAAAATTGGAATACCTATAAGTGGCAAATCGGTGAGAATAACATCGAAGGATATTGAGAATTATATGTTTTAGGAGGTGGCTTGAGTGGAAGAATTAAAATATGTTATAGAAGATAGTACGATAGCGGAATTGTTAGGTGTACAGAATTTTTCTACAGATGAGGCTGCAATACTTGAATTAGTTAAGAATGCATATGATGCTAATGCCTTGAATTTAAAAATTACATTTCAGAATGACACACTTCGATTTGAAGATAATGGCATTGGCATGAATGCAGACGATATAAAAAAACATTGGATGCATATAGGTAAAAGTAGCAAAGAATATGAAATAATAGATGAAAATAATAAAAAAAGAATTCAAGCTGGTTCGAAAGGTGTTGGAAGATTTGCATTATCGAGACTAGGGTATAGAGTACGTTTGAAATCAAAAAAAATAGATTCTGTTGGTGTAATTTGGAAAACAGATTGGAATACATCTGTTTTAGATGAGAACTATGACATTCACACTAAAGGAACAGATATAGAAATAATAGGATTAAGGGAAAAGTGGAATAAAAAACGCATAGAAAATTTAAATAAGTACTTAGAAAGAACTTATCATGATACATCTATGGAGATAAGAATCATTTCAGATAATTATGATGAAATTGTAGTTGAACATTTTCCTAAAGCAGAAGTCGGAATCAATTGTAGAAGTAATATTGTTTTAAAGTATAACCAAGGAATCTTAGTGACATCAGTAGAGTCAGATGAGTTCGAAAATGAGGCTTTAAAATATTGTTCAGGGATTGATATAAAAAAATATGAAACGAAAACGGATATTGTTAATGAGTTGAAAGGAAACAAAATTACGGAGCTTTTAGATGCTGATATACAAACAGTGGTTAATGATATTGGCGAATTTTCAGCAAATTTATACTTTAATATTTCCACATCAAAAGATGAAAAAGAGAAATTTTTATACAAGTATTTAAACACACCTAAAAATATTGAAAGTGGAATAATATTATAATAGGAATGCATTTAGTATATCTTCATATGAAGGAAGGAAAGATTGGTTAGGACTTGGAAAAAGATCTAGAAAATCCCCTGCGGCAGCTTCTCATCCAACGGGTGCATGGCGTGTGAGAGAAAATCAGATGGCAGGTTATGTCATGATAGATAAAAAGAAGAATGCTGTGCTTCAGGATATGGCTAACCGCCAAGGCTTAGATGAAAATATTTATTATCAGTTATTTGTTGAAATAATATTAGTAGGCATTAAAGAATTTGAAAGGTATAGACAAAATATTGTTAGAAAAATAAATGCTAAGAATCAGATAGATGGGCAAAAAGCAACACCTATTTCTGATCGAGTATTAAACCGACCGACATCTGTTAGTGGTTTAACAAAGGAAGAAGCAAAGCAATTAGCAACAGAAATCAAAAGTTATAAAAAGGAGGGAAAACAATATCAGAAAGATAAAGAAGCGGTAGAGGCTAGATATAAATATGATGTAAGAATTTTAAATGTATTAGCAACAACGGGATTAAAAGCTTCATCCATTGCACATGAAATGAAAAATGATAGAAATGCCATATATGATAATTACAATAATATAGTAGATGCATTAAAAGAATATGGTATGTGGGATGAATTGAATTCTTCTGAAAAAACGAGAAAATCTTATAAAAATGTACCTTATTTGTTGGAAAGTAATGATGTTGTTGGAAGAAAATTGGTGACATTCATGGACACTATGTTGGAAGAAATAGAAAAAAAACAGTTTGAGATTAGGTACAGAGTATAGCAGATATCTTAACTGTTATAAAAAAAGTGTGGGAAAGAGATTACGCATGGCTTAGTATTGAAATTATAATGGATGAAGATATTGTTTATCAGATTTCAGAAGATATATTGCAGGTTATTTTTTGATAATCTGATTTTAAATAGTGTGCAGCAAAATGAAAATACGCAAAAACTAATGATCACCATATTTATAAATGAGGCTAATGGATTTTTAAATATTAAATATTGTGATAATGGAAAAGGACTTGATGATAAGTATAAAACGGATCCGATGAAAATATTAGAGGTACATGAAACTACAAGAACTAACGGGCATGGTCTCGGAATGTGGATTGTAAATAATACATGTACAATGTCAGGGGGAGAAATACAGAAAATAGGTGGGGAAAAGGGATTTGAAATAGAATTCACTATAGGAGGAAAAATATAATGGAAAACTTAAAAATTATATATATAGATGATTATCCGGAGACTTCATTATCCAAATATTTGATAAATATAAGAATTCGAGTTGTAATGTTGAATCTTTAGATATTAAATTCAATCCAGATGCAGGATACGAGAGTTTGATTAATAATCCGGATGTTAAATCAGCAAATATAATTTTATAGACTCAAAATTATTTGAAAATAGAACAGCAATAGCAGGAAAGTTTACAGGAGAAGAATTTAAAATTATTCTAAAAAAATATTTTCCGTTTATAGAGGTGATTGTTATTACGCAAAATGAAATCGCCCCAGATTATGAAACAATTTCTAAATATGATCCTAAATGCGGAAAGACGCCAGTGGAATATTATGATGAAAAGCTTCCCCTAATATTGGACCAATGTATTAGAAATATTTTTGAAGTTAGAAAAATTACCTCAGAATTGCAAAAGAATACTAGCTGGGAAAAAGTTATGGTCGAAAAAATAGTGAATTCAGTTAATGGTCAAGGAAAATTTGATGAATTTACTAAGAATGATATTGATGATGTGATAAAAATGTTTCAAGAGTTGCAGACAAAAGTAGAGGGATAGGAATATGGACTACAGAAGAACAAAGTATTGTCCAGAATTAATTGATGTGTCACAAAAAAAGAAAGAAGTAGAAAAATTAGTTGAAATAGAGCACCCTAATGCAAAAGATATGCATAGATATATTAGTGATAATTCTCAGAAATTTAAGTTGGAATTTATTAAAGCATATAATGGGAAATGTGCATATTGTGGAGCTTCAATTGATTTGATAAAAAAGACTGAATTTGAAATAGATCATTTTTTATATGAAAAAGCTCCTATATTTGCTACAAAAAAAGATGCAGGTTATATGGAAAATTTAATCTTATCATGTCATGACTGTAATCATAATAAAAATTCATTTTGGATTGAAAAGGAAGAAATGGATACATTGAATCCGGATGGAGAAAAAATTAAGAATGTATTTATAAGAGATGACAAATATTATATTCGGATAAATGATGAGTTTAAAGAAAATACAACTATAGAAGGGTTTTATAATAAGCTTTGTTTGGGATCTGAATTACATAGGCTGGATTATTTAATAATGAATATAATTGGATTGCAGAGGTATTGTGAAGACAATAGTGATTTATATGTCGGACTTGGAAAAATATTGGATATAATAAGGGAAAAGAGAAATATTATGTAAAATAAAGTTCTAATCATAATGTTTTATTTATGCAATATTACGCAGAAAAATTTTTTGCAAAGAAGGAAGTGAATTCATGGACATAAAGCAGCTAATCGGCGAAGCCACAGATTACGATAAAAAGGTTGCACTTGAGATAAAGAAACCTAAAAGCTGGTGCAAGAGTATAAGTGCAATTTGCAAATTGTTATGGTGGTAGGCTGGTATTTGGTGTGGCAAACGATGATGTGTTGGTTGGTCTTTCGGATGCTGAAGGTGATGCAGAGAAAATTAGTGAAATAATTAAAACACACCTTAATCCTATACCAGAGTTTAAGCTTTCATTTGAAAAAGATAAAGACAAGACATTTGTTATCGTAGAAGTTATGAAAGGGCAGCAGACACCATGCTATTATGAAGGCGATGGACAACTTATTGCATTTATGCGTATTGGAAATGAAAGTGTTCCGGCGACACCTTCACAGTTAAGAGAGTTGGTACTTCGTGGAAGTGGTGAAAGTTATGATAGTCTGAAGTCAAGATACGATTTTGGCAATATGTCTTTCACAAAATTAAAATCGGTATATAAGCAAAGAACTGGAAATGCATTTGAAGATACAGATTATGAATCTTTTGGTTTGGTTGATGAAAAAGGAAATCTGACGAATGCAGGAGCACTTTTAGCGGATGAATCTCCGGTTCGCCATTCCAGATTATTTTGCACAAGATGGAATGGACTTACGAAGCATCTGGAATTGTAGATGCACTTGATGATAAGGAATATACGGGAAGTCTTGTCACACTATTACAGGCAGGAACAGATTTTGTCAGAAATAATTCCAAGAAAGCATGGCGTAAGGTTGATGACGGCAGAATTGAAATGCCTGATTATCCGGATCGTGCAGTGCTTGAAGGGGTAGTAAATGCATTGATTCATAGAAATTATATGGAGATAGGCAGCGAAGTCCATATAGATATGTTTGATGACAGAATTGAAATATATTCACCGGGTGGAATGGTAAGCGGAATATCTTTAGAGGGAAAAGATTTATTGAAAATTCCATCAAAGCGAAGAAATCCGATATTAGCTGATATATTCAGCCGCTTGAAGTACATGGAGCGTAGAGGTAGTGGATTTAAGAAAATATTGGCAGATTACGAGGGGCAGGTTGAATTTGATGAGTCCAAGATGCCTGTCTTTGATGCAGATAATGATGATTTTACATTGACTTTGTATAATCTGAATTATGGTTCTAGTTATGCAGCACAGGCAAATGAAAATGTCATAGAAAATGTCATAGAAAATGTCATAGAAATTTCGGAAGAAAAAATTAAGAAGTTAATGCCAGAGTATTCTAAGAAGAAGCTTGCTAAAGCATATGAGATTCTGAAAATGATTTCGGAGAACCCGAATATTTCTATTGATGAATTAAGAATAGCATTAGATGTTACAGATAGAACAATTGCTAGATATATATCAGAATTAAAGGATAAAGGTATCATAGAACGAAAAGGTCCAGATAATGGTGGAAAATGGAAAATTAGGTAAGTAAATGACAGTAAATTTGGCACTCAATGTAACACCCAAACTTTTACTCAAGGATATTCCAGAGTTAGTCTCAACGAAGTCTCATGATATTTGAGACTTGGTGAGATACATAATATGGCAGAAAAGCGATAAAATCGGCATTGGTGGTTGAATTGTATGAGTACAGTCTCAAGTCAGTCTCATTTTTGACACTGTTTGTTGAGACTAACATGAGGCTGAGGAGGTTTAAAATCATGGACATAAGCAAAAAAGATTGGAAATTATTTCGAGAAAGATTATCAGGATGGCAGGAAAATTATATGGAAGGTCTTGTTAAAGAGTATGCAAAATTTTCTGAATGATGATAAAAAGCTGACATCAGAAAGATTCTGGGAACTTGAAAAACGGATAAAAGAAGATAAGCGCCATCCGGGTGTTATCATGGAGATGAGTAAATCAGAGGCAATATGGGATATTGTTCGTCTCATTAGACTGAAAGTAATTACATATGATGATTTATCAGACTTTAGTGATGAATTACAGAATGAAGTAAAAAGAATACTTGAGATGAGCAGGTGATACATATGGAGATTGGTGCAACAAAAGCAGTTCAAGATCGACTAAAAACAACAAAGATTGAAGAAAGCAAAGGTGCTTCACTTGTGTTCTGCTGGGACACACATTTGACGAAAATAAAAGGAAGAAATGTTTTGTTTATTGTGAATGCCAGTAATCGTTATACAATAGCAATGACAGATATTGAACCAAGAAACTGGAATTACTATACAATGTATATCCGCAGTGTGATTCATGGCGTGATGCAGGAAATGGGATATTCCGAGGAACAGATAGGGCAGTATTTTAAAATGTCAGGCGATACAACTGTAACCAAAACTCATGGTAGGAAATCGGTTGGTGGCATTAACAGAATGGTAATGGATGCACAGTATTTTGGTAAGAAGCTGGAGAAAGAAGCAAAGTATCAATGGGAACTTAGTGAGTATCTGAACAGAGATATTTGCCAGCCAGAGGGATTTGATGCGTATGGATATCCGAGTGAACTTTTTAAATTAGACATGGAACGATTAGGGATTGCTGCTAAGAGAGAGCAAGCAAAGGTAATTGATTTTGCTCAGTACATAGAAAACAATCGTGGTACTAACGACTAGTACAACAAAATTTTTTCTTGCTGAAATATCGCTTGGACATTATAATTTCCATAGGTGGACAAGTAAGTCAGCAGAAAATTATTCTGTGAATAGTAAACAAACCTGCAAGCCACCAGAACTACACACAATAATGACAATATAGCAATGGTACTGGATTGGTACTAAAAATGTGTGAAACGAAAAATAATGTGTGGAAAAGATACAGTTTATCAATACACAATAGTATAGATAACTGTATTGAAATAATCTGAATCAAACCAGACTCTGCGAGTTCGAATAAAAAAGTGAAATAAACAAAAAAGCGAAATTGGCTGTAGGATAGAATTCCTGCAGCCTCTTTTCGTGCAAAAAAATAGCAGCTTTTACAGATTAGGACTGGTCGACTGGCCAACGTCTTGATACAATGTAATCGGTGAAACAATTGTTGATTTATACTTAAAACTGACCCAGTTTTAACGAGGAAAATTGACCCACCTACAGCAGTGGCAATGAGTAAGTAGAACTGGTCTTGATTACACTGTACCTTGAAAATTTAATACTCAGAATTGACCCACCTGATAGCAAACGATACACTTCTCTCTGTATGCACCAATACAAGAGAGGAGGTTTGAAAGAAGGTGTATGATTTGCAAGATTGGGCAGCTGTTCAGCGAGTTTATAAACAGACAAGATCAAAACGGGCAACTGCAAAAATACTTGGAATGTCCAGAAATACTGTCAGGAGTCTTTTAGAAGAAAAAGAAGCACCGGTGTATAAACGGACAGTTT
>ENA-OQAA01000692-OQAA01000692.1-human-gut-metagenome-genome-assembly--contig:-NODE-692-length-21560-cov-2.784678_pt1 | contig 21560 bp, 44 predicted proteins | sample MGYA00242489_ERZ504515 | MGnify/ENA primary metagenome ERZ504515 (study PRJEB26092, sample SAMD00036237) | human gut metagenome | host: Homo sapiens | study: EMG produced TPA metagenomics assembly of... | reverse complement strand
CTGCTGCATTCGCTGGTTCGAATCCAGTAGCCCAGTCCTATATGGAGCATTAGCTCAGTTGGTTAGAGCACTTGACTTTTAATTCAAGTTGTCCGGGGTTCGAATCCCGATGCTTCACTTCACGAAAGACCGGAAATCCTTTATTTTCAAGGGTTTCGGTCTTTTTTATTATCATTCCAAAACCGAAAGTAACCGCAAATAAACGCGAGTAAATGTCTCAAAAGTGTCTCAATAGAATCAAGATGTCTCAAAAGTGTCTCAGAAATTGAGGGCTTTTTCAACTGCTGATACAGCATCCTCTTTCTCCAAAATAATATGATTATAAACCTCAATAACCATCTTTTCTGTATCTCCCATAAGAGCGGCAATTCGTTTTATACTTACTGTTGGAATCTGATAACAAAGATTCGTGCAGTAATTATGACGAAATACATGTGGGGTAAGCTTCTCTTGATCAGCACCGGCGGCAAGCATGGACTTATAAATCCTGTCCCACATCTTCCGGAAAGAGGACTTGGTAATATATTCAGATCCTCTGGTAATAAACAATTGAGACGTTCGCAGTTCCTGGCAATATGTAGATAAATAAGGGAATACATTTGATGGAATTGGAACTGTACGCTCCACTTGATTCTTAGTACTCTTCAGGTATGGTTCGTTTCCATCAAACGCCAGGGACTTATTTACATTTAAGGTTTTGGATTTTAGATTGAAATCAAATCTGGTTAAAGCCAGAGCTTCTCCACGCCGGAGGCCACATCCATAAATCAGATAGAGAAATGCTTTATCCATATCTGCCAGATTAGCAGCAAACACAGCTTTTTTCTCCGAGTCGGACAAGGCTCTTTTTTCGGATTTAGATTTTTTTACTGAGATGTCCTTAAAAAGTTCTTCCGGAGCAGAAGCTGGTAATAGCTTATCCGATACTGCTGCATTCACGATCTGCTTCATAGTGAGCAATATTTGCTCCTGAGTCCGATTCTTTCCAACTGCATTATTGATCACAAGTAGGACGTGAAGTTTTGTAATATCGTTAAGCTTAACCTTATCCAGTACGTCCAGATGCTTATCAATAATATTTTTGTACATGGCAATTGTATTTTTCTCTTTTCCTGCTTTGTATACAGAAAGCCATTTTGTGGCATAGTCCTGGATACAAATATCTGTCTGTCGAACGTATTTGCGTTCCTGGACTTTCTGTTCCATTTCTTTTACCATATTTTCCAGGTCTCTGCTTGATTTCTTAGACCTGAGAGTAATTCTCTTTTTCTTACCATCTTCGGTGTAGGTGCCATCCCAAATGCGTGCCTGGAAACATCCATCTGACCCACGCTTGTATTTGGCTGAGGCCATGGTATCCCTCCTTTTTATAACCATTACGGTGAAATCACCGAAATGGTTCATATTTTGTAATTTGCGCCGGAACAACCGGCAAAAATGGGTACAAAAAATACAGCCACACAAATGTTTTCACTTGTGCGCTGCCTCCGAAGATGATACAATATCAGTGTCAAATGAATGGTATCTCTTCGGAGATCCTCGCCGCTCTGGTGCTGGTAACACCGGAGCGGTATTTATTTTTTTACAAAGTAAAAGACACCCACGCAATATACTTGCATGAGTGCCTTTCAACCATAATCAATATGGTTCTCTCCGTACAAGTATATTACTACAGCAATAAAAATATTGCAAACTTTAAAAGGTAATTTTTTACATTGTTTTAAAACGTTTTTTGCTGTTTATATTAGATTATTTTATTTGGTTTTATTCGGTTTTATCGAATTTATTGTAATCAATCTCATCTTTAGGAAGGCGGATGAGAACATTAAGATCATTTATATCCTTTATTCCCATTTGTCCACGAATATACTCGAATGCATGCGGATGAATCTTGGCCTGTAAGTCTTCCAGCATATTTTTTAATTCCGCAATAAATTGCTTATATTCTTTTGAAGGAAGATAATATTTAAAATATATGATGAGATCAAATATTTTCTGATCCAGATCTCGGGAATAGCCATTACTTAACATTCGAAAATAGTTCTCTAATATTCGCCCTGTATGACCATGACGTTCTGGCCTTCTTGTTAGGCAATAAACGCGCTCATTATGGGCACAAGAATTTCGAATTTTGCGCATCCAGTGAAGTGAACCAATTAACAATTTTACATTGGCATGTCCATTGGCATCTTTTAAACCATAGAGCTCACAAAGAGAATGGGATACCTCAATTTTGCTACATCGTAATATGTCTATAAAAGTGGAAAAATTAACAACTTTAATCATAATCCATGTAGGAATTTGTTTATGGTTTTCCATATAAAACTTTACATAATCAAGCTGGCTTTTGCTTAATTCATTGTATGCTTTGGAAATAACAGTCATTTTTTCCTGTAAGGATTTTCGGGGAGCATAGGCGTTGGTATCATACCATGGGATTTCTCCATTGTTATTACATTCATCAAATTTGTAACCAGAAAGTGTTCGTGTTTCTTCTTCTACTTGTGTAATATAACGCAGTAGAAAAGAACGTAATTGATCATCAAATTTTTTTACAGCTTGTAGCTGATTAATGGAAGTCCCAGATATGTAGGAATGATTCCCATTGGAATCTCGCCCACTGACAAAAGGGGTTTTGTATCCATTTACAATATTAAAGTAGCCAGCCCGAATCAGAATCTTTTTGTGAGAAGATCCCTTGCATTCAATATGCTTATCGTTACGAAGCTTTTTCATTTGCTGATTGTAAGTTAGAAATAATTTATCCTCGTTCAAAGTGAACCTTCTTTCATTGCTTGGTATATTTTAGATCCCGTTCGTATTTTTTTCTTGCACGTAAGTAGAAGACTTATATGTAATTCTCGTATATATCTGAGCATTATCTCCAAAGTTCTCCATCAAAATTGAGTTTCCATCGGAATCTTCCCACTCTGTATAAAATGTCACATGTCCTGCCGCAAGAGCTGTTCCCCAGTCTTCTTTATTTTCTTTATACAGGTCATTAGTCCAGATAGCTTCCTGTTTTGCCGGAGTGCATATTTCGTTTCATACAATTCCTCAAGATTGCAATAATCTTGGTAATAGTTGTAGTAATCAATATGTTCTTCGTCTAAAAGATAGGCTGCCTTTTCAAGTTTTAATGCGCTATCGAAAAAATATCCGACATTAGTTTTGTAGTTCGAAACTTCGCCATCCAAAATAAACAGCACGTTATCTGAAAGGGTATAATCTACTCCGCTAACCATAGAACTTGTAAGCTCTGCATTTACTATATCTGCGAGCGAGGTACCCCATGCATATCCACGAAAACCATCAATTGAAATTTGGCTGGAATCTTCCTCAGATAATTCCGGTGTCGGTGTTACATCACTTGCCAAAACAATGTGAGAACCAGAAGAAAGACACATAATTCCAGAGAGAAACAAAACAATACATTTCTTTTTCATAGCGTTTCCTCCTTAAAATGAAAATGTATAAATCATGGTTTTGCGTAAATAATAACAGTATGAAAATATTACTTACACAAATCATGTATGAAAAAAATGTATCTGTACGGCAGCTGTCGAACATGACCGGGATTCCGAAGTCTACGATCAATAATATTATGATCGAGAAGTATTCACCAACTCTGGACAACTTAGAAAGGATTGCCAAGGCTCTGAAAGTCGGGATGGTAGATCTGTTTGATTCACCGTACAAATAAGTGTCCATTACACTGGACGATTGTGCTTTCAAGCAAAATTAATCCCTCTGTTTATCGTATAATAAGTATAAAAGATAATGTTGAACGAACAAATGTTTGTGAAATATATTGCACTTCAAATATAAATGGTGTATATTAAAAACAAACAAACGTTCGGGCAAACGAGAACGGAGGGGCTATACATATGAACACAGAAGAAAAAAGGGAAAGGATACGTGAGCTTATAGGAAAAATAGAAGATGATGAACTTTTATCATTTATCTACAAACTCATCAAAAGGTTGATGGACTGAGGAAATCCTTAGTCCTTTTCTTTTGCAATCTTTTCTGCAATTTTCTCCAGTAGCTCCCACTCAGATTCATCCAAGTTAGCCAGAGCGAAGATAAGACGTTCCTTGAAGGAATTCTTTTCACCCTTGAACAGATCTGCCGTAAGTTTAGCAATCTCATCTTGACGATCCAAAGGACGTTCTGGATTTCCGTCCCCATGTTCCAACCATTCTTTTCTGATTTGAAATTTTTCACAAATATCATCAATAAAACGTTCGCTTGGAGTTACATCGTCTTTATTAAGCAGTTTCCATATATACGATGGAGTGACCTTCAAGCATCTTGCTAACTCAGATTGATTTTTACCTGAATGTTCAAACACTTCACGGATTCTGCCAGTTATTTCGTTCATTAAAAAATCACCTCTTTTCTTGATTCCTATATTACATCACAAGATAATCAAAGTCAATCTAAAAAATTAACTGAGTTGCAAAAAGATGTCTTGACAAAACAACTGAGAAGCATTATATTTGAACTAGGTTAAAACAAAACCACATTTAGTTTGACTAGGAGGTGAACATTATGTCAGAAAAAGAGAAAAAAATTTTGAAACGCCTTTCAGAAATTGTTCCTAATCTTCCAGATTCTAAAAAAGAAAGACTCCTGGGAGTAGCCGAAGGATGAACATCATGAAAGAAAGCATGGAAACCCAGAAAGTAGGATAACAGAAAGCAAGGTGAACAGATGGAAAGTGACCGAGACAGGAGATTTGCACTTGAAGGATTTGTAAGATATCACGATGACAGAATCTGGAAGCAGACGCAAAAGCTTGTCAGAGAAGAAAAAGAAGCAATAACCAAAATGGCAGTTACCCTTACTGCAATAAGAATAACTGCCATGCTGCTTATCTCTTGGTATGCGCTTCATAAGTTTTCAGGACAGTAGAAGCAACTTCATGTACTGCATTGACAAGTTCATCCTTGGAAAGTTCGTCAGCAGAGGAGTGATAGATTTCGTTGATCATTTCGTGACTGAACAGATCAATGACTTCGTGAATTGTCATATAAAGAACTCCTTTCATAATACTCGGGCATGCCAGTGCCCTGTACCTAAAGAATAGGAGAAAAGAAATAAAAAGTCAATGTAATTGGAGAAGTAACAGAAAGCGAGGTGAGAGGATGGAAAGAGTGCATTTCGATGAAAATGGAAATCGGCGTGATTACATTGGTGGAAAAATCAAAAAGGAAGACTATGAAATGGACAAAATAAGAAACAATTGCTACCAATCAATAATTATTTCGTTGGCAGCAGCTGTAGTGAGCGTGGCATCGTTAGTGATTAACATAGTATTTGGATAATCACCGAAAAGAAATAAAAAGTCAATGTGATTGGTAAAGTAACAGGGAAGCGAGGTGAGAAAAATGGTGAATGTAGCATTACTGGTAGTCGCAGGAGCAACGTTCTTGAATTCAATCTCCGTGATTTTACTTGCAGTTTATGCAAGAAAAAAAGAGAAAGAAATTAGAAAACTGAAACTAGAACAAGACAAAATGTGGAAGAGTACAACAGAAAATATTTGGGTTTCTGATCAAAGCCGGGATAAACAAATAGAAAATCTTCAAAAAGATTTAAAGGATATGTACATGGAAAGATCAGTAGTAAGAAATATTTCGGTACCAAAGAAGTATTTTATGACACGAACTTTTAATGAGAAAAGGGGAAAGAAAAAGGAATTAGCAGATTATGTGGCTGCTGTTGCTTTAAAAACAATAGCGTCAGAACTTCCAGAGGAAGAACGGACGCCAGAGGTCATAGAGAATGTTATCATACCCAAAATCAAGGAAAAATTAAATGAAAGCTGTATCAGGTTATAAAGATTTGATGTGCATATCCTGGAGCGTTTCAGAGATTACTTCAAGGGCAGAAAAGGAGATGAAAAGATGGATGTAGATAAAAGAAATGAAGAGTTGGATGAAACAATAATCCAGACTTGCAAATGGATCCAGAAGAAACTTCAAATTTCAGACAAATCCATTAGAGATGAAAAAGTTCCGGAATGATGAGTGCCCTGGCGGAGCTGGTGAGCGCCAGAAATGAGCGAGGTGAGAGAAGTTGCATCATAGTGGAATAGTATACGCTAAAGAAGTTCCTATGATAAAAGTCAAAACCGTAAAGGAGAAAAATGGAAAAGGAACCCCTCTGCAAACAGTAATACAGTATTGGACAAAAGATGGTGTGCTGGTTGCAGAAGGCGTGTGAATCAACTTGATGAACCGGAAATAAATTGATCAGTTCCCTGGTGAATTTGTTTGCAGAGGAGATGAGAATACGAAAAAAAGAAAACGATATAGAGATATGACAGAAGAAGAACGGATAGAGCATGACAACAAAGTTATCGATCGGAACTACACAATAGCCTTGTATTTTAACCTGTTAAATCTTTTCATTCTATTTATTGCAAACCTAGATAAGATAGTATCTTTTGGACGTTATGTACTATCTTGTCTGCATTAGCCAGAAGACTGCAAATTGCGGTAATGACTGAAAGGATAAAGGATAAATTAGCTTTGAATTTAGCAGAAATAGATGTTTTTCTTGCACTATCGGCTTGTTCTTTTGCGAGATCTGCCGGATAGATGCAGATTCTGCCAAAGAAGTTGTTTTATCTGCAATATCGTACAGTGGTTTAAGCTTTGTGTTAAACTCATCAGTCCGGCGCTTAGCTTGTTCAATAATTGCATTTCCGAAAGTTATGGTCACTAAGTGAGAAGAATCTACGAGGTTATAAGTTTCGTATTGATCAGTGTCTGTTTCTAATGAACTTGCTTCTCTAAGTGAGATTAGATGCTGTTCATCGAACGATAGAACAAGATCTTCAATGTCATTATAAGAAGGAAACGCAGTTTTAAGTGAAGCATAAGAGATGTACGGATTGTTGTAGATATATTCAAGAAGGGAAAAACTTCGATTATCTAATGTTATTTCTGGCATATTAGTACCTCCGTGTTTCTGTGCCTGGGCGAGCATGTATTTATTAAAAACAGAATAGGAGAGTTTGGACAAAAAGTCAATATAAGAAATATCGGCAGTAGTAGAGTGAGGTGAGAATATGGAAAACATGGCATTAATGGCAATTGCAGCAGCAACACTCTTGAATTCAATCGGGTTGATTGTGCTTGCAATGGGAAGAAGATAATTTGAGTAAAGGGATAAAAGAAGGGAGTGAGGAAGGTGACATATCCAAAACCATTTATGTCACTGGCGGATCTGGCAGCCTTTACCGGGCTGTCAGAGGAATACCTGTTGAGCGTGTACCGCCGCAAGGACAATGATTTTGCAGGAAAACTGGATCCAGCAAAGAAGAATAGCAAGATTTTCTTTGATACAGAGAAGTTTGATCAGTGGAGAGCAAAGCAGATCAAGCTGGAAGTGGAAGCAATGAGAAGAAAAGGTTGTGGGGTAGCGTGAAAACCGAACCAAGACAGAAATTATGTAAACCAAAGAAAAAGAGCCGATGCATGGGGTGCACCGACTCAGGTCCATATGTAATCAACCAATTACATAGTATCACTGGGCCGCAAAAAAGTCAAGAAATCGAGGAAAAACCAGGGGTGAAATTCCCCTGTTTGGTACTCGATTAAGATATTAAACTTAGGAGCCTTTTGGTATGAAAACAAAGCGTAAAACCTGGTATCTGCAGAAGAAGGATATCCTGTATGTGGAAGAGAATCATGATGGTAAATATGGAGCTAAGGGGCAGAAGAGATTGCCGAAGAGGAAGACCACTCCGGAAGACATCCAGAGAGTAAATCGCTGGAATAAGTCGAAAAAGGCAAAGATCCGCTTAATGGAATATTTTTCCCCAGGTGATCTGTGGGCCACCTACACATACAAGCCCGAGAACCGCCCTCCAGATATGGACACGGCAAAGAAACAGTTTTTGGCAGTAATGGACAAGCTAAGAAAGATTTATAGGAAAAGAGGAAGAGAGCTTTTCTGGATCCGAAACATTGAAAGAGGAACCAAGGGGGCCTGGCACATCCATTTTGTCATAAACGATATCGGAGACACTGCCAGCCTCATAGAAAGAGCCTGGCCATACGGTGGGGTGTATGTAACCCAGATCAGAAAGAGTAACTGTCCGGAAGAAGATTTTCAAAAATTGGCAGATTACATCACTAAGGATGAGAGAACCAGGGAAAAGAAGAAAGATGGTACCCTGGCAAAACCAAGAGTTAGTGAAAGCAGCTATAGCCATTCGAGAAATATGCCGCTTCCGGAACCAGTGCCGAAAGAATTGAAGCGCTGGCCGAAGAAAGTAAAGCCGAAGAAAGGTTATTACATAGCGGATCTGTATGAGGGAAAGAATCCGGTTTCTGGATATAATTACCGGCATTACACAATGATCCGGTTAAACAGACGAATTTAAAGAGAAGAGGGTTAGAACCATGAAGGTGAATATTTACCTGGAGACGGACAAACAGTGCCAGGCATGTATACAGAGAAAATATGGATACGTGATTGAAATCATGCATCATGGACAGATTGTGACCAGGGAAGGATTTGGATGTGTGGTAAGTACATATCATCAATGCAACCTGCAGGCGCTTGCGGAGGCACTGGCAAGATTTCATTCTTCCTGCGAGATCTGTATACACACGAAAGATACCTTCGTGGCATCCAGAGTTCTGAGAATATCAGATCTGGCAGCAGGTGGCTTTAAGGATACAAAGGGGAACGAGATAAAGAATGCGGATGAATGGAGAAAGGTTTACGGACCTATTGACAGGCTTAAGCTGGAAGTTTCTTCATCTGCCGGTACACATTCATATTCACAGTGGCTCCAGGAGGAGATGATAAAGCATGGAGATAGCTGAACTTTGGGGGAAAGGATGGAGTCTGCGTCCGGAACAGGATCCAAGGACAATGACATACATAGGAACAATAACAAGAGCTGGGATGAAGTTCCACTACTACAGAGGGGATGACGGCGAGATCTATTTTGATGATGAGCCGGAAGGTGGAAAACCGGAGTGGATGGAAAAAGCCGACCGAAAGCAAAGAAATAGACGGAGCCGTAAAACCATAAAAAGATGAAAAGAGGAAAGTATGAGGACGATAGCAGTAATTAATTTAAAAGGCGGTGTAGCCAAAACAATAACATCCAATAGCTTTGCCTATATTTTGGCGGAGCAGGGAAACCGAGTCCTCCTGGTGGACAACGATAAACAGGGGGACGCTTCCAGAGGATTGAATTGCCGCACACAGGATGGAGAAGGTATTGACCGGATCATGACTGCCAGACATCCGGAAGACTGGATGGGAAAGTTGGTTAGACACACGGCATATTACAATCTGGATGTATTGCCAGCGAATATGCGTTTGCTGATGGCAAACCAGGAAGTGATGTTTGATCAGACGCGGCCGCAGCAGTTCAGGATAAAAATGCACTGGCCTGTGTGGCTGAGCAGTACGACTTTTGCATAATTGACAACGCACCGGATATCAATATATCCACGATTAATGCGCTGACGGCTTGTGATGATGTTCTGATTCCAGTGGAAATTGATGACAATACTACAGAAGGTCTGCCGGAGCTGGTGAATCAGATCGGATACACAAAAGAGGAATTGAACAAAGATCTGAAGAATTACTGGATCTTTATCACAAAGTATGACAAAAACAATCTGGCACAGGAACAGGGAGCAGATCTGATACAGGCAGCAGGATATCCTATGCTCAGCACAAGAATCAGATATTCCAGAAAAGTATCTGAGTGCACTTATGCAAGAAAACCTATACCGTTGTATTCTCCGCGCTCTTTGGCTGCAAAAGATTACAAACGCCTGGTAAAAGAGTATCTGGTGGCAGCAGGAATCATGATGGATAAATGGACGGAAGGGAGGGAAGCCTGATGGCATTTAATCTGGCAGATATGGTGAACAACCGAAAGCCCGTGGAGACTGAGAATATCAGTGATACAGTGTATCGTGATGTTTTTGAACTAGAACCATCCAAGGAGAATTTCTATTCTACAGATCCAGAGCGACTACAGGGACTGAAAAACTCAATTCTTTTGTTTGGTGTAATGCAGGATGTTCTGATTGAGGATGTGAATGGTAAAGACAGGATCATATCCGGACACTGCCGTACAATGTGCTGCAGAATGCTTGTAGAAGAGGGGCATGAAGAGTTCCGGAAGATTAATTGTAAATATACCAAAGTGACGCTGAACACGGAGAAGCTTCCAGAAGATAAAGATGAAAAAGTGGAACAGCTGCTTAATAAGCTGGGAATCATCCAGGCAAACCGGTTCCGGGAGAAAACCGACTGGGAGAAAATGAAGGAAGCCTTATCACGGAGGAAGTGATTAAAGAGCTCCGGGATTTGGTCGATCTGCAGGGAACCACAAGGAAAATGGTACAGGCAACACTTGGAACATCCGGGACTCAGCTGGAAAGATATCATGCAATTCAGAAAAAGCTGAGCCCTGAGCTTATGCAGGAGTTTAAGAATGCGAAGATAAATATATCCGTGGCCAGGGAGCTGACCGATCTGGATGAGAATCACCAGAAAGAGGCTCTGGAACTGTATCAGAAGAATGGAGCAATTACACTTCCGGAAGTAAAGACGTTGAAAGAAAAACAGGAGCTAAACCGCCAGATTCCAGGACAGCTTACGCTGGCAGAAGCAATCGGGAAATATCGTCCGCCGGAAGATGACACGGTAATTGATGTGGACGTTCAGATTGACAGATTTTTTGAGAGTTTGAAGCGGTCCACGACAGAACGGATCCAGAAGCGAGATAAGAATATGTCAATTTACATGCTTAGCACCCTGTATGATGGTGTTCGGATCAGAAATGGACATCTGAATTATCAAGGGAAAAAGGATGGAATTCTTTTTAATCCGGACAGTGATGAGGAAAAGTTGATCACCTGGAAGCAGTTGGCAGAAACCTTGATAGAAAAATACGGAAAAAAACAGAAATCAGTAAAGATGGCTCCGCTGGTAGATCCACAGAAAGAGTGCCCGTATTACAGGAAGATGAGGTATTTACTCCGGATATTGCAAGGATAATAAAAATCTTCCTGGAAGATGTATATGCCAAGATGTATGTGGGCGCCGCCAGACGCTTCCGGGCAATGGGAGCTGAATTTGCCGCAGTGCAGAGAGGCAAAGAAAAAGATTTTGTATTCTATGATGAAAAAGGTGGAAAGGTCTGCTATGTGTCGAAGAAACGCATGGAATTTGAGTACCAGGAGCGAGTTAAGAAAGAAGAACCAGATCCGCCTGAAACACAGCCAAATGAAGCAATGGAGACTCTTGAAGAGATAAATAATTCCTGGAGTGAATGGAAACCAGAAGAAGCTGTGAAAGAGCTTTGCACCAGGTATCCGGAACTGCTTAAGGGAATCATGCAGATTTGTCGAAAATATAAAAAAAACGGGGAGCGAGCTCAAGAGCTACAGAAAAAATATGCTCCTTATGGATATCATAGCCAGGCGTGTGATGGATTCAGCTATACATTCGAAGGGTATTCAAGGGGAATAACGATCCAATCCAATACCCAAAAGAAGGAAAGCAAGATGAGCTATATCCGTCTGGTGTTAGAGCTTGTTAATTTGTATGATCCAGATTCTTCAGAATTTGATCTTACAGAAGAAACAATGGAAATGTCCGACTCGGACAAGCCAGAATGCTGCCAACAGGCAGCTGAAATCACGGACGAAAGGCAGCAGGATACTGAAGAAAATCAGAGCTTGGTGTACGATTGCCGGGAAGAAGAACATGAACAAGAGCCTCTTGACATTATGGGAAATGACACAGAACGTAAGGCATGGCTGAGAAGTTATAAATTGTGGGGACTCTGGTACGAAGACAAACATATAGGCGCGAGGTATTACAAGTATGACTTCGAAAATGGCACACGACTGATCGTAGAAGAGTATGATCCAGAACCGCAGCAGTCACATTGGTATAATCCGGGCGAATCGTACTACATGCATTTAGTAGGTGGCCCAGAGCCAGACAGAAAAAATCAGATTCCAAAATGGACATACCATGCTAAATACAATAAATATCCAAACAGTGAGACGGAGCTTGTTGAGTTTCTGAAAGCGATTCAGAAAGGAAAAAGATGAACAGAGCAGAGAGAAGACGACAGGCAAAGGAACTGTCAAAAAGCAAGATGCCACTACCACTGAATGTTGCACTGCCGGTAGAGGGGGCTGCTGACATAAATGGCCAGGAAGCTGTTGTCTTAAAGACATATTTGGAACTGAAGGAAAAAGAAATCAGAGAAAATGTTACTGCCGCTTTGATGAAGGAAGCCCAGGAGAAGCTTACCAGGGCAGAGGACTATATCGCCATCATCAATATATTGATTATCTTATATGCGAGTAAGATGGCTTGGGGATATACAGAAGAAAATAAAAAGCTCATGGAAAATTACAAAGCGGCCAGGGTTTATGTGGATCGCGTGGGAGCTGCAGCAGCCTATGCGCAGATAAAAAAAGAAATGGATATTGAAATCGAATTTGAAGATCTGGATAATTACAACATTTACAAAGAACTTGGATTTGACAGAGAGGCGGTGTGAGATGTGCTGCAGGAAATGAAGTTAGAGGATGCTCTGAAAAAGTTTCTCCAAGGGAAGAAAGTACTGGTGATGTATGATGAAAGTCTAAAAAACGATGGCACTGAATTCATAGTAGAGGCTCTGGAAAAAATGTTGGAGAGAAACCGTTACCTGGTGGATGTGCCTGCAATAGAGGATTTTGAGTTCAAACAAGAAGTAGAACAGATGGTAAAGACAGAAAAATCCTCCACTAAGGCTGTAAAAAAGAAATTGGTAGATCTGCCAAAGAACAAAAGCAAGCTGGATGATTGCCAGGAAGAAATCATCCAGATGCTGAAAGACGGAAAATCACAGTATGCAATTGCAAAGGAATTAGGCGTTGTTCAGTCAACGGTTACTCACTGGATGGCGAGACATGGAATTGACAAGCAAGGAAACCAAAAGAAGTGCGCAACCTGCCAATACAGAGAAACAAGCCCGGGAAAAGGCGGCTGTGATTACATAGGGAAAACTGGTCACAGAAGAGGCTGTAGTGTTGAAAACTGTGATAAGTATGTGGAAGATAAGCATGAAAAGGCAGCTGCTCCTGGACTATGACAAGACCAGGAGACAGCTCCTGGTAGCAGGGAGGCGGTGAAATATGAATTTCAGAATGCTGAAAAAGAAATATAGAAAAATGTATGGCCAGAATCCACCTAAATGGATGAAGGAAAGACTGATCAAAACAATGGTAAGTCCTTCGGAGTACAGAGTAATCACGGCTATAGGGATAAAAGCAAATTTTATGAGGCAATATTCACAGTGGTTGCCGAACTGCGGAAGGAAGTGCGCCAGTATGAACGTAATACGGAGAATCTTGTCAATACCACAAGAATCTTATCTGAAAGGAGAAAATTGTAGAAATGAAAATCAGATCACAGAGGAATCAGCTGATAGATATGGTTGGAAAAGCAACTACTACAGTCCGTACGCCAACCGGTTCCTATCAAATATTGGCACATACCAAAGACAAGAAGGTGGGAATTGTCCTGGGAGAATATAGTACAGAACCAAAGACTGTTCGTGTTCTCTGTGCTATTCAGGTTGCGGCTCAGCATCCAGAAAAGATCAGAATCTTTAATATGCCCTCAGATGCAGAGGTGGTTCTGTGAAAAAATACGAGACCAAAGTACAAGAATTGGACGTGCACCGTAAAGAAATCATACAGATGGTGAAAAACGGAAGTTCCCAGAAAGAGATTGCAGAAAAATATGAAACCTGGCCATCAATAGTTAGGTATTGGTTCAGAAAGCGAGGTATTAAGCCGGAAGTGCTAAGAGGTAACCAAAAATCTACTGGAAGAAAATATTCAAGCTGCATATACAGACAATTAAATCCCAATCTTGGAAATTGTGACTATATCTGCAAAACCGGACATTCCAGAGGCTGCAGTGCAATTAACTGCGACAAATATGTAAAAGGCAGACCTATAGCAAGTATGAAAGAAACGGTTGAGGATTACGATATCTTCGACGAATGAGGGAGAAAGAAAAAATGGAAGACAGAACTTGTAAGACCTGCAGACACAATGATGATCTTCTCTGCGATAAGAAAGGAATCTGGATCAGAGATGACTATAGCTGCAGTAAATGGGAAGTGGAACCATGGCAGCAGTGGAGAAAAAGTATGTTGACAAGGTTCCTCAGAACGAGGTGAGACAATGGAAAAAGAGACATACAAAGAAATTGAGAAAATTGCGGATAACATCCAGGCAGAAGCTGGAAGAAAAAGGTGTAGAGAAATAGAAAACGTTAACAGTTCTATGATGGCTATATCCAAGGTATTGAAGATTTGTTAAGAAGCATTCGCCAGGAGAAAATTGCAGGAGGTGAAGTAGGTGGAAAGATTAACTAAAAGAAACAAAAATGATCGAGCTTATTTTCCTGAATGCTTCAATGATCCTTGCAATGGACTACAATGCGCCAAGGATGATTGCGAATTTTTAGAGAAAGTTTGCGAAAAGTTAGCGGAATGCGAGGATAAAGAAGAACCTAAAAAGGTAATTAAGATTTGCACTGTAGTTTCAAATGAAAAATATGAATGCCCGAAATGCGGCAACTATTTAACCGAAAGTGATGTTTTTGCCGGCTACTGCAAATGGTGCGGACAGAAGATAACCATGGAGGGAAAATAGATGGAGGATAAAACCTGTAAGATCTGCAAAGATAAGTAACGGGTTGAGAATTATATGAAAAGAATAATCCAGAAGCTTTTAAAAATGTATGGAATGGGGATGAAATAAATGGTAGATGTAATTGTTGCAATGGGTGTTGGTGTGCTGATTGGAGCCTTTGGTGTAATCGCCTGGCTCTTGCATGATAATAAAGACGATTAAGGAGCTAAGAGATGAACAAAGTAATTTTAATGGGACGTTTAACAAGAGATCCAGAGGTAAGATACACCTCTGTAGAAAATTCTTTAGCAATTACCAGATACACACTGGCAGTAGATAGAAAAATCAAAAGAGATGGAGAAGCAACAGCTGACTTTATTTCTTGTGTAGCCTTTGGCAGATCTGCTGAGTTTGCAGAAAAATATTTTCGAAAAGGAACGAAGATTGCAATTGCAGGACGTATTCAGACTGGAAGCTACACAAACCGTGACGGGCAGAAGGTTTACACTACAGAAGTTGTGGTAGAAGAACAGGAATTTGCCGAAAGCAAAATTCCGGATCCGGCAGCAGCCAGCAGAATGCTCCGCAGCCATCTCCAGATGTAGGTACAGAAGGCTTCATGAACATTCCAGACGGAATTGAAGAAGAACTTCCGTTCAGTTAGAAAACAAAGAAAAGGTAAGAAGGAAAAACTATGAGCGGACTAAAATTTCCGAAAGGTGAAAAGAAGAAAAAAAGAATGTCCCACCCACCAAGTATTCTTGGAAGCAGAAAGGGCAGGTGCTACTTGTGCGGCAGATACGGACATACTGAAGAACATCATATATTTGGTGGTCCGAATCGGACACTATCAGAAAAATATGGATTAAAGGTTTATTTGTGTCTGGAGTGTCATTCGAGTGGTAAACATGCCGTACATAGAGACAAAGCAGTAATGGATGAGCTTCACCGCCAGGGCCAGGAAGCCTTTGAGAACCAGATCGGCAGCAGGGAACAGTTTCGGAAGATCTTCGGGAGGAATTGGCTATGACATTATATGAGATCACAGAAGACATAACAAAAGAATCAGAAGAGACAGTAACCATAAAAGAAGCATCAAAAAGGCTGAACCGAACAGTCGGGAGTTTGTACGGCGCCGCAGCTGAAGGAAGAAGGATAAACGACAGATATTATCTAAGAGCTACAGACCGAACCCTCAGCAGAAACAAAGACCGGAACCTGCTTCAGGAGTATGATCTGATTCGGCAGCAGTTATTGAGGAAAAAGAAATGAGCGCCAAGATAATCCTGCACCCAGATGCTCCTGGATATTGTAAGGAATGTATATACGACACAAAAGACGGTCAGTGCATGAATGAAGAGTATAAGAAAAACGCATATAAAGTCATTTGTGTTTGGCATTATTGCAAATATAAGAAAGTGAGAAAAGAAAGGAAATGACAAGAGCAGAAACAACCAAGTTCCTTGGACAACTACTTGTATCTACTCGTATTGGCGGAGCTGGGTCGCACTGGGCCAGCGAGGTTAGCATTGATCCATGGACATCAAAGGCAAAACGAGTGGATTATATGGAGTTTTGCCCAGCAAATCAATACTCTGTATCCGGAATAGAAAAAGGTATATTCACTTGCTATGAGATCAAAAGTTGTAAGGAAGATGTTTATAGCGGTAATGGTTTGAATTTCTTTGGAGAAAAGAACTATATAGTAACTACGATGGAGTGTTACAAAGAAATTCAGCCAGATTTTAGAAGTGGTAAATTTGCTAATTACATGCGCGAAAAACACCCAGATTCATCAATTTATTACGGCGTTATGGTTCCTATTCCGTTCTGGGGAGAAGCAACGGAAGAATTTAAAGATCCTACATCATTAAGCGAGGATAGAGACTGGAAGCTGGAAGTTGTATTGCCTTGCAGGCAGGGAATAAGAACAAAGTCCATGACAGAATTGCTGTTTTGCATGTTACGGAGCGGACGTTGAGGAGGGAGAGATGTGAGCAGGGTAAAAGAAAGACTTAAGCAGTACAAGCTGGATCTGGAAAAGCAGACTCAGTATAAGCAAGGACTTCCAGGGAGTGCACTTGATATTGTAAATACGCTTTTAGCAGATCTGGAAGAGGATGAAAAGAAAAACGGTTGGATTCCAGCAAAAGAAAAACCTTCAGAGTATGGGCGGTATTTGGTTACTTTCAAGCAGAGTAAAGAGGTTTATATTGCAGAATACGGAATCTGCCAGATGCCAGTGACGGTATTGGGACAGCCTTTGGGATGTGGATGGTACAGTTCAACTGGGTATTATTATGCGGAAGACAGTATTGTGGCGTGGAAACCACTTCCAGAACACTCATATAAGGAGGATAAGAAACATGAGACTGATTGACGCTGATTTAGTGCTTAAAAGATTAGAAGAATGGAATACATCAGATAAAATGGATAAAGCACTATATAACTTTGCACGAAACAGAATTGTCGAACAACCAACAGCCTATAACATTGATAAGGTTGTGGAGCAGCTGGAAGAGATCAAGAGAATGATGGAATCAAATATCAGCCAGATTGTTTTCGGGAGGAATGTATAGAAGCTGATTGCACAATCTGCCTTGCTGGTAAGGTGATCGAAATTGTGAAGGGTGGTGGGACTGAATGAGAGTGGAAGAAATTGCATTAAGACAGGAAATTAGACAAATGATGAATGAAGCTGGGTTGAATAAGAATACCATTCGTGAAATGGCTCAGAAACTTTTTAGAAGAAGAGGTTAAAAAGCAAAGTAAAAACTGCTTTTGCACAAAATAATATTGAGAGGATAGTTACAAGAAATATAAGCAAATGGGATTTGAGAGAAGCAGTAAAAGAAGGAGTAAGGGATTACGTCAAATCTGATATTAAAGTATCAGTAAAAATTGAAGAGGGGGTATCCGAGTGAGAGACATTCTTTTCCGTGGCAAGCGGATTGATAACGGCGAATGGGTAGAAGGATTTTATTATAAAATGGCAGAAACAACCTATTATTTGATTTGGAGAATTTTTGCAGTTGCCGGAAATAGCTTTGATAATCCAGAATTATTACAGGAGGCAGAGAAGTAATGGAGCTTTTATTGAAGGATCATGTTATGAGAGAAATCCAGGAAGACAGAGAAACTAGCCTAAGATGTTACGAGGATAAACCAACGAGAGACATCGTAAATTTTTGCTATGATTGCATTGAAAAAGCTATTAATGATCTTCCGCAGGACTATCCCAGAAATACAGATGAAGTGGAACGGTGGATCCCGGTTACTGAGAAAATGCCAGAAGAACATAATTCTATATTTGCAAAATGGAAAGGCACAGAACATTGGAGCAATGCAATGTTTGAAAAGAGATCCGATGAGGTTCTTGTAACAGTTGAATATCCAGATGGAACAAGAGTTACAGAAGCAACATACACAATTGATGGAAAGTGGAAAATGATAGCGAAAGTGCTTGGAGGAACTGTGATTGCCTGGAAACCATTTCCTGAACCGTATAAGGAGAATTGACAAAATGAGCAGAATACTACCAATCCTTTTTAACACAGAAATGATCCGGGCTATATTGGACGGTAGGAAGACATGTACCAGGAGAATCGCAAAGAAAGTTCCAAAAGAAACATACAGAATTGAGGAAGAAACACAAAATGGAAATTTGATGTTCCAATGTATTTGGGGCGCTATATGCCAGATGTTCAGGGATTTGTGGATGGCTATACGAATTTGAGTCCACCATATCAACCTGGAGATATATTATGGGTGAGAGAAACCTGGTGTTGGTGTCCATGCTGGGATTGTGGTATGGATACAGAAGAGGGATGCTGTGATAAGGAAACGGACCGGATCTATCATCCAGATCGAAGAGAATATGGATGTTATGGATATAAAGCATCATTTCAAGAATATGAAGAGCCATTTGAAAGATGGCATCCATCAATTCATATGCCAAGAAAAGCAGCACGCATTTTTCTTGTGGTCAAAAACGTAAAATTAGAACCACTGCAGGATATAACAATAACCGAAATTCGTAACGAGGGACTTTCTTCCATGGCAGTTCATGCTGGAGATACGGAAATGGCAATGGCTGAATGGAAAAGCCTATGGAATGGCACTGTCAAGAAAAATGATCTTAACCGTTACGGCTGGGAAGCAAATCCATGGGTATGGGTAATTGAATTTGAACGAATTGACAGAATCGTGGGAGGTGAGACCAATGGACAAGAGAATTCTGGAACAGTACATAGATGCTTGTGCACTGATCAAGGAGACGGAAGTGGAGATTCAAAGGTTGAGGAAAAGGAAAGAAGTAACTCAGGATTCTGTCCGGGGCAGTAATCCTGAATTTCCTTACCAGCCGCAGAACTTTCGGATCCAGGGAACGCGAGAAACCATGAAAGATAGAAATCTCATGGATGAAGAGGAAAAACTCCTGGAAGAAAGAAAAGAAAACGCAAACAGGATAAAACGAGACGTGGAGCAGTGGATGAATAGGATCCCAATGAGAATGCAAAGAATCATCAAGTGGAAGCTGTTTGATGGATTGACCTGGCAGCAGGTGGCACGAAAGCTGGGACCTAAAGCTACAGAGAATTCTGTGAAAAAAGAATTCGAAAGATTTTTAAGAAAAAAATAAAAAATGTCACGAATGTCACACATGTCACGATTTAATATGTAATAATGTAAACTGAACCAAGTGGATAAAGAACACTGTTCGGTTCAAGTAAACCCCACAGATTAAGTAAGTATGATTGCCAGGTAAAATGCCTGGCAGTTGTATTGAAAAATCAAAACTCTCCTTAATGAGTGATGAAGATGCAAGTGCCGCAACACTGTCTGTGTACTTCGAGGGTAGGAATGAGATTTCTTAAATAATGTTGCAGACGTAAATAAAAAGAATCAGGGAAGAACCTGGAAACCTCCATGCGATTGGTATAGCGGCACGTATGGATTGCAAACCCGGAACATAGCTCAGTGGTAGAGCAGCTGGCTTATAACCAGTGTGTCGGTGGTTCGATTCCGCCGGTTCAGATTCGGTTGTGCCGCCGATATAATGGTACGATATCGACTCATACATATTTTTCTAAGAACATCCGGTTGAATACTGGATGTTCTTTTTATGCAGCAGAAAGGAAGGACAAGCATGGCAAGAGAATTTGCAAAAGCATTTTATCAATCAAAACAGTGGCAGAAGTGCAGAACTGCTTACATAGCTTACCGAAAATCCATTGATGGTGGAATGTGTGAGTCTTGCCATGAAGCGCCTGGATATATTGTGCACCACAAGATACATCTTACTCCAGAGAACATCAATGATCCAGACATCAGCCTGGGCTTTGGCAATCTGAAATATGACTGCCATGCTTGCCATAATGCAGAACATGGGGCAGCAGCTGTTCCAGGTTTAGTTGAATATACCTTTGATTCACAGGGCAATCTGGTGCTAGGCCCCCCTAAAAACGATTAGGGCATAGGGGAACACGAACCGGGAGGGGAGATTAATTTTTACGCACGAAGAAATCGCGTGACCGGTGTAGTAGGAGGTGAGAACGTTGCAGAAAAATAACCCGATTTTTGCCGAAACAGGGGAACTCTTGAATAAAGAAGCAATGATTAAAAAAGAACTGAAAAAAATAAAATCAATTTACAAAGATCTGGATTTGAAGCGTAAGAAAAATGCGGAATCGCTTATGAATTCTGCAGCGTTTATGGCTGTTTCCATGATGGAATTAGAGCACATTATCAACCTGAAAGGATACACGGAAGAGTACCAGAATGGGGCGAATCAGAAGGGGATTAAAAAGTGCAGTGAGGTTGAAATCTATAATAACCTGGCAAAAAATTATCTTTCTTACGTGAAACAGCTAGACGATATGCTTCAAAAAGCAGGAGGACAGACCAAGAGTGATGAGCTCATAGACTTTCTGACGGGCGGTGGGTAAATGACGGAATTTGAGCAGTATTTCACCGGCCTTTTGGATGGTAAGATTGTAGCCTGTGAAAAAATGAAAAGAGTTGCAGACATGCTCCTTGAACAGTATTACTCTCCAGGGGAATTTCATTTTGACTATGATATTGCAAAACGTCACACGGATTTTATCGAAAGATTTTGTAAGATTCCATCTGGCAGGATTGGAGCTCCTTTAAAGTTGGAGTTATTTCAGAAAGCCAGGTTTCAGGCAATATATGGATTTGTAGATGACAATAACCTTCGCCAGTACAATGAATGTTTGATTGTTGAAGGTCGAAAAAACGGTAAAACAACGGAAACTGCATCTGTGGAAATTGATCTTTTAGTAAATGATCGGGAAGGTGCTCCGCAGATTTACAATGTGGCAACCATGCGCGATCAGGCAGCTCTTGGATTTACTGCATGCTACAAAATGGTTCAGCAAAGTCCCTTGTTAAGCAAGCATATCAAAAAGAGAGCAAGCGACCTTTATTTTAAACAGAATTTTGGATTTATAAAAGCATTGGCAAGTAACACCAACAGCTTGATGGACTTGATGTTCATGGTGGGGTTATTGATGAACTTGCTGCTATAAAAAACAGAGATATCTATGATTTGGTAAAACAGGCAATGGGAGCCAGACGGCAACCGTTGCTTTTTTGTATTACAACAAACGGATTTATCAGAAACGGAATATTTGACGCACAGTATGACTATGCAGCAGGAATCCTGGAGGGAAAAATACAGAATAATAGATTTATTCCGTTTATTTATGAACTTGATGACAGAGAAGAATGGGATAAAGAAGAATGCTGGGAAAAGGCAAATCCTGGCCTTGGTCCGAATCAATCTTACGATTATCTCCGGATCAATGCGAGTAAAGCAAAGATGACAACGAA
>ENA-OQAA01000691-OQAA01000691.1-human-gut-metagenome-genome-assembly--contig:-NODE-691-length-21574-cov-2.583998_pt1 | contig 21574 bp, 37 predicted proteins | sample MGYA00242489_ERZ504515 | MGnify/ENA primary metagenome ERZ504515 (study PRJEB26092, sample SAMD00036237) | human gut metagenome | host: Homo sapiens | study: EMG produced TPA metagenomics assembly of... | reverse complement strand
GGAGGATGATAAAAACCCGCTGGCTGGACAAGAGACCGGTTCTTACAGATGAGATCCTGAAATGCTGGATTCCACAGAGGATCAGCCGGATTATGTTTATACCATCTCTGTGCAGGGACACGGAGCCTACCCGGAGGAACCGGAGCTTGAAGAGCATGAGATCACTGTGACCGGTTCTCCTACTGCCTCCAAGAATAACCAGTGGGAGTACTATGTGAACCAGATCCATGAGATGGATAATTTTGTCAAAGAGCTTACAGACAGGCTTGAAGATTATCCGGAGGATGTTGTTCTTGTTATGTATGGAGATCATCTTCCTACTATGGCCTGACTGTGGAGGATGTGGACAATAAATACCTTTTCCAGACACAGTACGTTATGTGGGATAACTTTGGCCTTGAGAAAAAAGACGTGAACCTTGCGGCTTATCAGATGGCTGCAGAGGTTCTGGACCGTGTGGGAATCCATGAGGGAACTGTTTTCCGTTATCACCAGGCAAGAAGAAATACAAAGAATTATCAGGTGGATCTGGAAACTCTTCAGTATGACCTGCTTTATGGGGAGCAGCATTCCTATGAGGGAGAAAATCCGTTCAAAAGGACAAAGATGCGTCTCGGACTTTATGATGTGACGCTGGACGGAGTTTCCCTGGTATCAGCCTGGGATCATACCTACCGGATCACGGGAACCAATTTTACGCCGTCCAGTCAGGTAAAACTGAATGGAGAATGGCACGATACCATTTATGTGAATCCCACAACACTGATGATCTCCGGCACAGAGCTGGAAGATTTCGACAGGCTTTCTGTGGTGCAGCGAAGCAACAGCTCAACCCGAAAGGCGCTGAGCAAGAGCTATGACCGTTCCTGCTATATGCTGTTTGATGAAAATAAATGGAAACTGCCGACGGAAGATAACTGATCCTGCCGAATAAAAGATTACGATTGGTACTGGACATATTTCACCACTCATATATAATGATATCGTAGCGGTATATCAGAGACAGCCTCTGATGCCGCTGCGAAAACATTAGATGAAGTGGTGAATTTTTTTATGAATTACGAAGAAGCGGTTGCTTATATTGAAGAAACTCCAAAGTTTACAACAAAAAATAAACTCTCCCATACAAAAGAGTGTCTGGGGCGTCTGGGAAATCCGGAAAAAAAAGTTTAAAGTCATTCATGTGGCAGGAACCAACGGAAAAGGAAGTACCTGTGCTTTTCTGACTTCCATTTTCAGAGAGGCGGGATATTCCTGTGGACTTTTTACCTCTCCACACCTGGTTGTGATCAATGAACGCTTTCAGATCAATGAGAAGAATATTGATAACCAGGCGTTTATGAGCGCATTTGAAAAGGTAAAGGCTCTTGCAGACGAGCTTGTGGCAGAGGGAAGTTACCATCCACGTATTTTGAGATGCTGTTTCTTATGGGAATGGTGATCTTTGCCGAGGCAGGTGTAGATTATGTCATGCTGGAAACCGGACTGGGAGGACGTTTGGATGCCACAACAGCCAGTGGAGGATCCCGCTGCCTGTGTGATCACATCCATCAGCTTTGACCATATGCAGTATCTGGGGAATACCATGCAGAGATTGCAGGAGAAAAGGCAGGGATCATTGTTCCGGGAGTGCCTGTGATCTATGACGGAAATAATCCGGAGGCAGCCCAGGTGATCCGGAAGCAGGCTGAGGCTCTGGGCAGTCCGTATTATGAAGTAAAAAAGGAAAATACGGAAATTCTGCGAAATACCAGTGCGGGCATTGATTTTTGTATGGAGAATGAGTATTATGGAACACAGCATTTTCCATTCCGTTTATTGCAGGATATCAGGTGATGAATGCGGCACTGGCGCTGAAAACTGCAGAGGTTATTAAGAATGTGGTAAACCTTCCGAAGGCTCTGTTCTTCGTGGCCTCAGGGAAACACGCTGGCAGGGACGTATGGAAACCGTTCTTCCGGGAGTGATCGTGGACGGCGCTCACAACGAAGACGGAGTAGAAAAGTTTGTGGAGACAGCAGAACATTTTCAGAAGGATTATCCTCTGACGCTGTTGTTTTCTGCTGTAGATGATAAGGATTATACAGACATGATCCGGACTGTTGCAGGACGGATTCGGTTTCAGCATGTGATCGTGACCCAGGTAGGAGGCTACAGAAAGGTTCCGGCGGAGCAGCTTGCGGATATTTTCCGGAAAGAGGGATGCCTTTGCGCAGAAAGCTGCGAGGATGTGGAGTCTTCATTCAGAAGAGCCCTTGAATACAGAGGGAAAGAGGGAATGCTTTTCTGCGTAGGATCTCTGTATCTGGTGGGAGAGATCAAAGCGATCATCCAGAAAATGACTGAGCACTAAGGAGGCGGAAACACCCAGGGGTGTACCTGTATGCTCGGAAAACATTGAGCAAGGAGGCGGAAACAAATGATAGATTATGAGGAAGAGCTGAAGAAGTTTGAGCCATGTCTTGACGTGCGGGAAGCAGAAGGTGCGATTTACGACAGAGAGCTCACTGATATTCTTGATGTGCTTCAGGAAGTATTAAGAGAGGCCAAGAGTAACAGGCGTGTAAAATAATAAGGAGAATTCTACAGATGAATTGTGTGAATTGCGGTGCATTTCTTACAGACATGGACCTGGATTATTGTCCAAGCTGCGGGTACAATGTACTGATTCAGAAAAAAGTGGATTATCTTTCCAAGAGCTTTTATAATCAGGGGCTGGAAAAGGCAAGCATCCGTGACCTGTCAGGGGCGATTGCCTGTCTGAAACAGAGCCTTATTTATGATAAAAGAAACATCAGGGCAAGAAATCTTCTGGGGCTTGTGTATTTTGAAACAGGCGAGGTGGTTGCCGCGCTCAGTGAATGGGTGATCAGCAAGAATCTTCAGCCCACAAGAAATCTTGCGTCTGAGTATATTGGCAGACTTCAGGCAAACGGAAATAAACTGAAGGCTATCAATGACACCATCCGGAAATATAACCACGCGCTTCTTCTGTGCAGAGAAGGTCATGAGGATATGGCCTCCATTCAGCTTCGCCGGATTCTTTCTCAGAATCCCAAGCTGATCAAGGGGTATCATCTTCTGGCTCTGATCCAGATAAAAAACGGAGAGTGGAGCCGGGCAAGGAGAACGCTCAGAAAAGCGGCAAAAATTGACAAGACAAATACCACAACTCTCAGATTTTTAAGGGAAGTAGATGAACAGACTGGCGTGACAACCAGACTGGAAAAGCAGAAAAAAGGATTTTTCCGGGATAACAAAAATAAAAATATGGAATACGATCCGGCAGAAAGCGAGTATACAGTCCAGACGCCGGTTTATCATGAAAGATCCAGACTTCCGGTTTTCCTTCTGATCATGTCCGGAATGGCAGCAGGCGCAGTAGCGTTCTGGCTTCTTGCAGTTCCTGCTATAAAACAGGGGATTTATCAGGAGGCAAACCAGCAGATCGTCCAGTACAGTGAGTCTCTTGCAACTCAGGGGGCAGAGCTTACAAAGGTTCAGGGTGAAGCGGAGGAATCTGATAATACAGCAGAGACCGTATCGAAACAGCTGACAGAAGAACAGGCAAAGAGCAAAAGCTACGAGTCGCTTCTTACGGCGTACACCTTTTACCAGCAGCAGAATCTGGATGAGGCGGCAGTAGCAGTAAAGAATGTTCAGGTGGACGTTCTTCCGGAGTCCCTGAAGCCCATTTACATTACGATCCGGGATGCTACAGGGGTGGCAGGGATCGGAGATCCGGAGCAGCCGCAGACAGAGGAGTCATCCGGCGGGGAAAGCAGCGGAGATTCCGGCAGTACAGAAGGAAGTACGGACGATTCCGGCTATGACGACTCCGGATATTATGATGACGGAAGCTACGATGACGGAAGCTACGATGACGGAAGCTATGATGAATCCGGTTACTATGATGACGGATATTATGATGATGGAGCTATGATGACGGCTCCTATTATGAATAATGCAGAAAACATGAGAAAAACCTCGAAGCAGGGGGATGTGCGCAGGCACATCCCTTTTTTTGACCGGGAAAACAGGACATTTTGTGTGAACCTTCCTGGAAAAACGCCTGAGTATCAGCCAGGATTCTGACAACAACAAATCAGCGGAGAAATAAATATATGTTTATCATCAGGCAAAAAATGTGGAAAAATGGAATAAAATGCAGAATAAGGGGGAAAATAATCATGAATGAAATGTTTGAACTGGAGGGAGCAAGTCTGACTGTGCATCTTCCGGGAGATGTGGATCATCCGGTGTCAGATGAGATACGCAGAGAATCAGACCGGATCATGAGCACGTATACATCAGGACCATGCTGTTTGATTTTCAGAATACAGGATTTATGGATAGCTCTGGCATCGGACTTCTGATGGGGCGTTACCGGGCTCTGGGAATGAGGCAGGGGTGCATCTGCGCAGTAAAGGTGAATCCTCATATTGACAAGCTTCTGCATCTGTCAGGGGTTCACAGATATATAGAAATTCAGAAAGCTGAGGGAGAGGAGAAGTGACCATGGAAAACACCAATGAAATGACAATTGTTTTTGACAGCCGTCCGGTAAACGAAGGGATGGCACGTATTGCGGCAGCTTCTTTCTGCACGCAGCTGAATCCCACTCTGGAGGAGGTTGCGGATCTGAAAACGGCAGTGTCTGAGGCTGTGACTAACTGTATTATTCATGGATATGAGGGCGAGATACATAAGATACGCATGGATCTGAAGCTGAAAGGAAGAGAGATCTTTGTGGACATTACAGATCAGGGAGTAGGCATTTCTGATGTCAAAAAAGCCATGGAGCCCCTGTATACAACAAAACCGGAAAAAGAGCGTTCGGGAATGGGATTTACATTTATGGAAGCTTTTATGGATGAGGTAACTGTTGATTCTGAAGTGGGAGTAGGAACTTCTGTCCACATGAAAAAGACGATCCGAAGATAAGGAGGGGGAATGGAGCATACTCTTGCCCTGATCGGGCTTGCGCACCAGGGGGATAAAGAGGCAAGAGATACAGTTTTTGAGGAGAATACAGGACTTATCTACAGTGTGGCAAAAAGATTTTTAGGCCGGGGCGTAGAAATGGAGGATCTTTTTCAGATCGGAAGCATCGGGCTTTTAAAGGCAGTGGATAAGTTTGACACAGAATTTGACGTAAAATTTTCCACGTATGCGGTGCCTATGATCGCAGGAGAAATACGGAGATTTCTCAGAGATGACGGGATGCTGAAGGTCAGCAGATCCATAAAGGAAAACTGCAGCAAAGTATTTCAGGCCAGGGCAGAGCTGGAGCGGAGTCTGGGAAGGGAGCCTGACATGGAGGAGCTTGCCCGCGCAGTCAGCATGGCTCCGGAAGAGCTTGCCATGACAATGGAGGCAGGAGCTCCGGTGGAATCCATTTATAAGACTGTGTACCAGGGAGAGGGAACGGAGATCACTCTGGCGGACAGACTTGAGGAAAAAGAAAACCGGCAGGAAAAGCTTTTGAACAGGATTCTGCTGGAAGAGGTTCTGGGGAAAACTTGAAAAGGATGAAAGAAGGCTGATCTGCATGCGGTATTTTCAGGATATGACTCAGACAGAAATCGCAGGCAGACTGGGAATATCGCAGGTTCAGGTATCCAGAATGGAAAAACGCATCATAAAGCGGCTGAGAGAGTATTATGACGGTTCCTGATGCTCAGCGCCTGTTTCCGGTTAATATCTTCGATGACAGTGGAGTTTACCTGGTCTTCGTAGATACGCATCTGCACCTGCATGGGGGAAGGATCTGAAGTGATCTTTACCCTGCTGAAATGATTAAAGAAAAACAGAACGCCCAGTCCAAGGCTACAGAGTAGGTGAATTCAAGAATCGTAAAGCCATTGGAGACGCTGCCCGTTACCTGTTCATAAATCTGCCTGAAAAGCTTTCCTACGTCCGCATCTGTATTAAAGGTCATAATAGAGAAAGCTGCGCCAAAAAAGGAAATCAGACAGACGAAAGCAGTTTTGACAATATGAAAGAGCTGATGGGAAGCTCCTGTTTTTTTGTAGGTAAGAATAAAATCAGGTTCGCCTATATGGGTGATGGTAAGTTCCGGCTCTTTTTTCTGGATCAGATCTACCAGATCCATGGCAGTCATCACATACCGGCCGGGTTTTTCCGGGTCCAGGTTGGCAACCGGAAGAACCGAAGGCGGTTGAGAAGCTTTGCGTTGGTACAGGACAGACGGGCAATATCCTGAAGGTATACATGAGGATGATGAACTTCGATGTTCTGGTCAAGCTGAAGATATAAGGTGTCGTTCATAGCTGCGGTCCTTTCTGAAAGATCAGTCTTTCATTTTAGGGCGGAAAATAAGGCTTCCGATCCAGGAGAAGATCAGAGCAGCGGAAACTCCTGCAGAGCAGGCGGTAAATCCGCCGGTAAAAAGACCAAGAAGCCCATCCTGGTCAATGGCTTTTTTCATGCCCTTCCATAATATCTGGCCGAAACCGGTCAGAGGCACGGATGCGCCTGCCCCGGCATAGTCCGTAAGAGGCTGGTAAAGTCCGACGGCGCTGAGGATAACTCCGGAGCATACGAGAATGACCATGACTCTGCCGGGAAGAAGTTTGGTTTTGTCAAGAAGAATCTGGACAAGAGCGCAGATAAGGCCGCCTACCCAGAATGCATTAAAATAATCCATGAGATGTTCCTCCTGTTAAAAATCTCTGTGTTCAATGACTACTGCGTGAGCAATTCCCGGAACAGCCTCTCCTTCGTTGTAGCTGACCTTGGAGAGCATGGCTCCTGTTGGCACAAAGAGGATTCTTTTCCATGTGCCCCGGACAACCTCCGGAAGAATGTAGGCTGCAAGCACGGAAGCTGCACAGCCGCAGCCGCTTCCGCCGGAATGGGTGTCCTGAGAGGTGTTGTCATAGATCAGAAGTCCGCAGTCCTGATGGACTTTGCTGATATCAATATGCTTTTCAAAAAGAAGATCCTGAAGGATCCGCTGGCCTACCATCCCCAGATCTCCGGTAAAAACAGCGTCGTAATCCTGCGGGGTGCGGCCGAAATCATAAAGATTCTGCCATATGGTATCGCAGGCAGCCGGAGCCATGCAGCCGCCCATATTAAGAGAATCATGGAAACCATAGTCGATTACCTTTCCTGTGGTGATCCCTGTAATGACGGCGCAGCCGGAACTGCAGCAAAGCGGAGAGTGTTCTGAACGCTCCTGGGGAACCGGCGGTCTGGAGCCGATGACACAGGCACCGCTTCCGGTCACGGTCCAGGTAGCGGACAGAGGACGCTGGCTGCCATAGCCTAAAGGAAAACGGAACTCCTTTTCTGCTGTGGCAAAATGGCTGGAAGCAGCGCAGAGAATATGTTCTCCGTAACCGGCTGAGACCGCCATTGCTCCCAGAGACAGTGCTTCCCCCATAGTGAGCAGGCGCCGTACAGTCCATAAAACGGAATGTCCATTTCTGCAATCCCGAAAGAGGAGGCAATGGTCTGGGCAAGCAGATCGCCGGCAAAGGCCATTCGGATATCACGGGGAGTCAGTCCGGCTTTTCCGATTGCAAGCCCTGCGGTTTCTTTTTGAAGAGTGCTTTCTGCTGCCTCCCAGGTCTGGGTTCCGAAGAGAGGGTCCTTGGAAACCATGTCAAAAAGGTTTCCAAGAGGGCCGTCTCCTTCTTTTTTTCCGGCAATAGCAGCTGCGCTTTCAATGTATACAGGCTGTTCAAAGGAAATGCTGGCGCTTCCTGTCAGTTTTCCGGCAGTCATACGATCACCTCCATAAGTTTAAGAATATAATAGACACATCCAACCAGCCAGGAACTGAGGATTCCGTAAAGGATCACAGGTCCTGCAATGGTAAAGATCTTGCAGCCGATACCAAAGATCTGCCCCTCTGCCTGAAACTCAATGGCAGAGGCTGCCACAGAATTAGCGAAGCCTGTAATGGGCACAAGACCACCGCTCCGCCGAATTTTCCGATTTTGGAATACAGGTTCAGACCGGTGAGGATTACACTGATCAGAATAAGAATCAGAGAGCACCAGCTTCCGGCTTCTTCCTTGTCTGCGCCAAGGCTCTGGGCCGTATTCAGAAGAAATTGTCCAGACATACAGATCAGTCCGCCTGTAAAAAATGCTTTTATCATATTCAGGGGAAGGCTGTGGACAGGGGTTACCCGCTTTACATATTTCTCATATTCTTTTTGTTTTTTTAGCTGTTCAGAATTTGCCATAAATTTTTCCTTTCAATTTATTTTGACTTTTCAGATATTTATGAATATAATGGGTCTTACTGCCACCCGAAATAATAGAAGAAAAGTGTACCGGTCAGTTTTCCCAGGGCAATAAACAGGATGATAAGAGGAAGTCCCTGTGTCAGACGGATTCTTCTTGTAAAAACAGGAAACATGTCAGCTACTTCAGCAAGAGCCAGGATCCATCCTCCAAGGAAAATACCGGAGAACACACCGAATAAAAGTAAAAAAGGAGTTCCCAGAGGCAGGGGGAACCGGAAAAGACAAAAAAGATTTCCAAGAAAGATTCCCAGAAAACACATATCTTCATAAAGAAGGATATGATCAGCGGTATGGGTAATGCCTGCATATCGGGGGATAATGGAAAGACCGATCAGAAGTCCTGCCACACCGCTGGCAATAATGGTTCCGGAGCAAAGTCCGAGAAGACCCAGAAATATCTGCTGCCACATGAGAAATTCTCCTTTCGCGGAATTTAGTGTGTATTATGTAAAAAAACATGAAAATTATACACTAATTCTTAAAAAACTATGAAAACCTGTACTTTTTCTATAGCGGATAGTATAATTAAAAAGATAAACAATGACGCAGGAGGTTTGCGTATGTACGACGTATATTCCCGAATGGAATTATTACTGGGACAGACAGGAGTGGATCGTCTGGGAAGAGCGCAGATTGCCGTGTTTGGTCTGGGCGGTGTGGGTTCCTATGCAGTGGAGGCTCTTGCCCGCTGCGGCGTGGGAAGCCTTACGCTGGTGGATCACGATGTAGTATCTGCAACAAATATTAACCGGCAGCTTTTTGCCCTGCATTCTACCATTGGCAGGAAAAAGGTACAGGTTGCCAAGGAACGGATCCGGGATATTGATGAGAATATTCTGGTCCATACGTACGAAAACTTTTACAATAAGGATACGTCGGGGATGTTTGACCTGAGAGGCTATGATTATATTGTGGACGCCATTGACTCGATGGAATCCAAGCTTCTTCTGATCGAACAGGCAAAACTATGCCATACGCCGGTAATCTCCTGTCTGGCAACAGAGGGAAAACTGAATCCTTCCAGATTTGAGATTACGGATATTTCCAGAACAGGCAATATATGTCCGGCTGCGAAGAAAATGCGTACAGAGCTTCGCAAAAAAGGAATCCGCAAAGTAAAGGTTCTGTATTCCCGGGAACGGTGTCCGAAGAAGGTGACCGAGGCCAGAAACGGAGAGATAGTCGGCGGAAGTATTTCTTTTGTGCCCAGTGTGGCAGGAATGCTGATCGCGGGGAGGTTGTCAGAGATATCCTGACAGAAAATGGAAAAGGGTTAAATAAAAAATAGAAAGATAGAGGAAAGAACCTGTGAAAGAAGAAATGAGACAGAAATTTATCGAAATTCTCGGAAACAACAGAGTGCTTTTTGACGAGCCTATGAGTCAGCATACCACTTTCCGGATCGGCGGACCGGCAGATGTGTTTGCCATGCCGGAAAATTATGAACAGATCAGGGAAGTGCTGAGACTTTGCAAAGAAGAAAAGCTCCCGTTTTTTGTTCTGGGAAATGGCAGCAATCTTCTGGTCAGTGACAGTGGATACAGAGGTGTGATCATTCAGATGGACCGCAATATGGAAGAAATCCGTCTGGACGGTGAAGAAATTCATGCCTGCGCAGGCGCACTGCTTTCGTCTGTTGCAGTAGCGGCAAGAAATGCTTCTCTCACAGGATTTGAGTTTGCCGGAGGAATTCCGGGAACCATCGGCGGAGCTGCCGTGATGAACGCAGGCGCCTATGGCGGAGAACTGAAAGACGTTCTGAAAGAGGTTACGGTAATGACCAGGGAGGGAGAAATCCTTACGATCCTGCGGATAAATTGGAAATGGGATATCGGACCAGCATCATCAAGACAGCCGGATATCTTGTGCTTGAGGCTGTGATCTCACTGAAAAAGGGCGATGAGGAAAAAATCCGTGCTGTCATGAAGGAGCTGTCAGAGCGTCGCACAGAAAAGCAGCCTCTTGATTATCCAAGCGCAGGCAGTACCTTTAAACGGCCTGAGGGATATTTTGCGGGAAAGCTGATCATGGACAGCGGCCTTCGGGGATACCGTGCAGGAGGCGCGCAGGTTTCAGAAAAACACTGCGGTTTCGTGATAAATGCAGGCGGAGCCACTGCTGAAGATGTGAGAAGTCTGATGGATCATGTGATCCGGGTGGTAAGAGAAAAATACGGAGTTACCCTGGAACCTGAGGTGAAGTTCCTGGGAGACTTTAACGGGAGATAAGGAATGCGTCTTGTAATAGTAACCGGATTATCAGGAGCAGGTAAAAGTACTGCTCTGAAAATGCTGGAGGATGCCCGCTATTTTTGTGTGGATATCTTCCGATTCCTCTTATGAGTAAATTTGTGTCCCTGATGGCGGGAATGCAGGGAGAGGACGTACAGAATGCGGCGATTGGAATTGATGCCAGAAGCGGCCGGGATCTTAGAGAACTGGAAAAGGTGCTGGAACAGCTTGGCGAGGCCGGGTATGAATTTGAAATTCTTTTTCTGGATGCGGATGACCGTGTGCTGGTAAAGCGTTATAAAGAATCCCGCAGAAGTCATCCACTGGCAATGTATGGAAGAGTGGATGAAGGAATCCACAGAGAACGGGAAAAGATGAAATTCCTGAAAGAAAGAGCCGACTATATTATAGATACCTCTCATCTTCTTACCAGAGAGCTGAAAAAAGAGATCAACAGGATTTTTGTTGATAACGGAAAATTCAGCAATATGGTGATCTCAGTTCTTTCTTTTGGTTTCAAATATGGAATACCGGATGATGCAGATCTTGTTTTTGACGTGAGGTTTCTTCCGAATCCTTATTATATTGATGAACTGCGGCCACATACAGGCATGGATGAAGATGTTTTTCAGTATGTAATGGACTGTCAGGCAGCGGCTGATTTTGCAGACAAACTGGAAGATATGATGAAATTTCTGATTCCAAACTATGCGAAAGAAGGAAAAACCAGTCTGGTGATCGGCATTGGCTGTACCGGGGGAAAGCACAGGTCTGTAACTCTGGCAAGAGTTCTTTATGACAGGCTGCAGGAAACAAGAGAGTATGGCATCCGTCTGGAGCATCGGGATATTGGGAAAGATGCTCTTCTGAAGAAACAGTAAGAGGCGGAAAAATAAGCAGACAGGAGAACGGGGAATTGTCTTTTTCGGGGAAGGTGAAAGAAGAACTTTCCAGACAGATCAGTTCTGCCAGACACTGCAGAATTGCAGAGACAGCAGCTCTTTTAAGCGCCTGCGGCAGAATCACATCTGATGGAAGTCTGAGACTGCAGACGGAAAATGCAGCAGTCGTAAGAAAAGGCTTTACATTATTGCAAAAAACATTTAATATAGATACTGAAATAATTGTCCGCGAAAGTCGTCAGATGAAGAAGGGAAATGTCTATTTTGTGGAGATAAAGGACACGGAGAAGATACAGAACATTCTTCAGGGAACGAAACTTTCTGTAAGCAGGGAAGACGGAGAGGCGCTCTGTTCAGATAATACCCTGGTCACACAGCAAAGCTGCTGTAAGCGGGCGTTTATTCGCGGGGCTTTTCTGGCGTCCGGTTCAATCAGTGATCCTGAAAAGGGATATCATTTTGAGATTGTATGTTCGGATCAGCAAAAGGCAGAACAGCTGCAGGAGCTCATTCGCAGCTTTCAGATTGATGCCAAGATTGTACTGCGTAAAAAATCATATGTGGTCTATGTGAAAGAAGGCGCACAGATTGTAGATATTCTGGCAGTGATGGAAGCAAATGTTGCTCTGATGAATCTGGAGAACATCCGGATACTGAAAGAAATGCGGAATTCTGTTAATCGAAAAGTAAACTGTGAAACAGCAAATATTAATAAAACGGTCAGTGCAGCAGTGAAGCAGATCGAGGACATCCGGCTTATTGAGCGCAGGGTTGGCTTTTACAGCTCAATGAAGGTCTCGCAGAAATCGCCGAGCTGAGGCTGCAGTATCCGGAGGCCACGTTAAAGGAACTGGGAATGATGCTGAATCCCCAGGTTGGCAAGTCCGGTGTGAACCACCGTCTCAGAAAATTAAGCGAGATAGCGGATGAGCTGCGAAATGACAAGGAGGAGTTATTATGATTAAAAAACCTGTTACTATTCAACTGTCTACTGGTCTTGAAGCACGCCCGGTGGCGCAGCTGGTACAGGTAGCCAGCCAGTTTAACAGTGAAATATATGTTGAAATCGGAAAGAAAAAGGTCAATGCAAAGAGCATTATGGGTATGATGACTCTGGGGCTGGATTCAGGTGAAGAAATCATGCTTTCCGCTAATGGAGAAGATGAAGAAGCTGCTATGAGCAGTATAGAACGGTATTTAAGTAATCAAAATTAAATAAAAATGAAAAGTAAAACACCGCCCGGAAGGAAGACCAATTCAGGGAGGTGTTTTTGTCTGTCAGGAAACTCTTTAAAATAAATTTCTAAATAACAAAAATCTTATTTTTTCTGGAAAAGAGAAACGGATAAACCGTTACGATCCATATAACAACTATAAAATACCGCAGAAAAGAAGCTGGAAGAGATTCTCCTATCAAAGGCTTCAGTCCGGTCTGGATAAGCAGCGTCACTGCTATTCCCACAACAAAACGAATGATACGTTTTCGGGTGGAATCCGGAGGAGTAAAAGAAATATGAGTTTCTGTAATATAATAACCGACAGCAAAGGCAAAGCCGGCGCCGCAGGCTTTGATACAGTCCTGCGCATAGTGAAATTCAATTGTTCCGTTTTTATAAAGAACAGCTGTATAGATCAGAAGAGCCGCGCATACGGCTGCCATGCACAGAGAAATCAAAAGTTCTTTTCCGGCCGAGAAATCTTTTTTATACAGAAAAGAATAGCAGAGCGCCACGCACAGGAAAGTTACCAGGAAAGATACAATTACATCCTGAGGAGTATGACAGCCCAGATACATACGGGAAAAGCCTACAAGCAGAATAAAAAGCGCGCACAGAAACCGGGCGGGCTTTTTTCTTGTATACAGTCCCAGTGTTCCCAGAAGAGCCGTGATGCTCTGTGTGTGACCGCTTGGAAAAGAGTATCCGGTTGCGCCGGGCACTGCGGAGGCAACCGGTTCAAAGGCCGAATCCAGAAGCCAGGGACGGGGAACGCGAAAAGTTATTTTTAATCCCTGGACAAGAAGCCCGGAAGTGAAATATGTAAATCCGAGACAGTAGGCAAGCTTTTTATTGGAACACCAGAAAAGCCAGCAGATCACAACAACTACAAATGTTTCCTGAGCAAGAAGAGTAATGCCCTGAAAAAAGACATCGCCTGCAGGTGTCCGATATTGTGAGAGCAAATTCAGAAAATCCATAAAGGTCCTCCTTCTGATTATTATTTGATATGTGCCATTATAAGTTGAGCGCAGTAAAAAACAAGTTTTTATCCTGAAGTAAGTACATATAAACTAGACTTTTTACACTGTTATTTTAATAGAGTTCTGGTTATAGTATAGATAAATTTTCATGAAAGAGAGGAATGTTTATGAAAAAAGAGACAATTTCTTACCAGAACAGCGGCTGTAGGAATGGCAGTTACTATGTCTGCAAGTCTTTGTGCCTGTGGCGGACAAACTTATTCAGGTGGCAGAAACCTACGGCTTTGACGGATGGTTTATCAATCAGGAAACAGAGGGCGCTGAGGAAAGAACGCTGACCAGAGATGACGCGGTTAAAATGCAGGAATTTATTAAATATTTCAAAAAACAGGCTCATGAAATGAGACTGGTATATTATGATTCCATGACCTCTGAAGGGAAAATGGACTGGCAGAATGCTCTGACAGATAAGAATACAATGTTTATGACAGATGAAGAGGGAAATGCTGTTGCTGATGAAATGTTTCTGAATTTCTGGTGGACAGAGGATGAGCTGGCGGATAAAGATCTTCTGAAGGCATCCGGAGAAAAAGCAGAGGAGCTGGGAATCAGTCCGTATGACCTGTACGCAGGCGTTGACGTGCAGGCAGAGGGATATCTGACACCTGTACGCTGGGATCTGTTCGAGTCAGGCGAAAATACCACAAATACCTCCCTGGGACTGTATTGCCCCAGCTGGGCTTATTACTCGGCGGCGACACCGGATGAATTCCGGCAGAAAGAGGATGCTCTGTGGGTAAACAGCGAAGGAGATCCTTCTGATGAGATTCAGTACAGCTCCGAAGAGCAGTGGAGAGGAATATCCACCTATGCAGTGGAAAAATCAGCCCTGACAACACTTCCCTTTGTGACGAATTTTTCCACAGGAAACGGATACAGCTTTTTCCGGGAGGGAGAGCAGGTTTCCAAAATGGACTGGAATAACAGAAGCGTGGGAGATATTCTGCCTACATATCGGTGGATGATCGAGAATGAAGGAGAAAATTCTCTGAAAGCAGACTTTGATGTAGCTGATGCCTGGTATGGGGGAAATTCTGTCAAGCTTTACGGAAATATGGAAAAAGGCAAAGCTTCCCGGATTCAGATGTACAGCGCAGATCTTCCGGTGGAAGAAAAAACAGTATTTACAACTGTTACGAAATCCAATACAAAGTGTTTTTATATTAATACGCTGACACGGACGGATGATACAAAGCAGTCTGAATTTAAGGTGGTTCCGGTAAATGAGCAGGCAGAGCAGGGAAAGGGAGCTTCTGTAAAAACAGAGTGGCCGGACAACAGCGTTCCCAAAGCAGGTCTTACAGCATCTCAGACTCTGGTAGGAGCAGGAAGTACGGTGACCTTTGCCAGTGCGTGCTCGGAAAAACTCCGGTAAATGCCCGCTATGTAAAAGTATCTGTGGTGAAACCTACACAGGGCTCTGACTCCGCAGCGAGAATATATGAGATTCAGGTCTATGGAACAGAAGACGAATTAAAATAAACCGAAAAAGCGGATGCTTTCGGCGGGAAAAAGAAACGGATACGCTGCATATCAGAAATAAAAACCAGAAAACGAAATTTCAGGTTCGGACATATTATAAGTTGACCGTAGCAGAAAAAAAAGGTATAATAACTAAAGTATTCAAAACACTACTACCACAAAAACAGAAGTGAGGGATATACAAATGTCTAAATTTTTGAAATTTATCGTACATTTTGTAATAATATGTACGATTGCTATAGTGCTGGGTCTGGCACTGCCACCGTTTTTTGGGGTAAAAACGGTGATCGTTGATAATAAAAATAAGGAAACAAACCTGGCGATGGGTTCCGTTACTTATGCGATTCCTGTAAAGACTGAGACAGTAAATGCCGGCGCTCCGATCCTTGTACAGGACGGAGAAGGTACTTATCGTTATAACCTTGTAAGTGTTGACAGACAGACAAATACAGGAGTTGCCATTGATCCCGAGGCAACCGCATCTGAAAATATCAATGTGTCTGTAAAAAACTGGGTTCCCAAGGTTGTGGTCACAGTTCCTCTGATCGGATATCTTATGGCGGCAACAGAGAGCACAGAGGAATTATCGTTCTTGCTCTTGCAGTTCTTTTCCTGATCATTCTCTATGTGATCGCAGAGCTGTGGAAAAAGCCTGAAACACTTGATGAGTATGAAGATCTCCAGGGAGACCGCAGGTATCTTAAAACTCAGAAAGAACTGAAGATGGAAGAAAAAGCCCGCGAAAAACGTATGCAGGAAGAGGACAGAGAGCTTCTTTACGGAGAAAAAGACCGCAGAAAAAGGGCGAAGAAAGAAGAAAAAGAGAGAAGAAAGAAGATCCGTACCGGCGGATTTGTAGATGAGATCTACGAGGACGATCTGGAAGAGGAACGCCCGGTAAGACGCCAGGAAAGATCAGGGTTCGTCCGGAGAATATGCAGGCGGCTACAAGCGAAGCGCATGAACTGCTGAAAAAAGAGATTGCGGCAGCTACAGCAGAAGAAGCGGCAGCTATGGAGATTCCGGCTGATCACACAGAAGAGCTTCCAAGCTTCCGTGAGCTTCAGGAAGAAAGAGCCCGTATGAAGAGAGAAGAAGAGGAATGGGAGGAAGAGGAAGCTCCTGCGTGAGATCAAAAAGATGGCGATGCGGTATGGACGGCTTCCCAGCTTGCAGATAAGGCAAAAAGAGAAGGAGACGCTCCTGATATTGTGAGAGACTCCATTACAAAAGTAACATTCTTTGATTATTCTGATATCCTTGGAGGAGACACAGAAGAAAGCGAAGAAGAATAAAAAGAAATATCAGCAAAGCGCAGACAGGTATGAACGATCCGGTCTGCGCTTCGTTTTTTGTGTGAAAATAATTAAAACAGGGAAATCTTTCCTATTATATAGGTACTGTTTTTGCGTATATGCCATGGGATTTCTGCATATGCAAAAAAAATTAAAAAAAATTAAAAAAAAGTACTTGCATTATTGGAAATCATTGTGTATACTGATAACTGCTGTGACATGATAGCAATGAAGCGCGAGGTTGCTGCTTTGATTAGCAGGTTTTCCGTGGAGCGAATGTCAAGTTAGGAAACTGACGACAAGTCACTGTACAGAGTTCAATAACCATCTTGGGATGGGCGTGTGAAGAGATGTCTTAGGACACACACGGAGATGTGTACAGTCGCCGCTTGTCGTACTGCATAATTGAGTACGAATAGGAGGAGACTTTTTTTATGGCAAATCAGGTAATGAGAATCACATTAAAAGCTTATGATCATCAGTTAGTAGATGCATCTGCAGCAAAAAATCATCGACACTGTTAAGAAGAACGGTGCAAAGGTAAGCGGACCGGTTCCGCTTCCGACAAAAAAAGAGGTTGTAACAATCTTAAGAGCTGTTCACAAATACAAAGATTCCAGAGAGCAGTTCGAGCAGAGAACTCATAAGAGACTCATCGATATCATGACACCTACTCAGAAAACTGTAGACGCACTTTCCAGACTGGAAATGCCGGCAGGTGTTCACATCGATATCAAAATGAAAACAAAATAAGCAGTACCGGTACTGCTTGCTGGCTGGCTCAGTCAGTCGGCACATGAAGAAGGTAAGTTCACTCGGGATTCCGAGTGCTTCAAAAACTATATGATTACCCGTCAGGGCAATCCGCTATAAGGAGGAAAATGTAATGAAGAAAGCTATCTTAGCTACAAAAGTCGGAATGACTCAGATCTTCAATGAAGATGGTCTTCTGATTCCGGTAACAGTTTTACAGGCTGGTCCGTGTGTGGTAACTCAGGTTAAGACTGAAGACAACGACGGATATGCAGCAGTTCAGGTTGGTTTTGGTGAGATCAGAGAGAAACTGGTCAACAAACCGGAAAAAGGCCACTTTGAAAAAGCAGGCGTTGATGTAAAGAGATTCCTGAAAGAGTTCAGATTCGACAACGCTGCTGAATATCAGGTAGGACAGGAAATTAAGGCTGACATCTTTGCTGCAGGCGATCATATCGATGCAACTGCAATCTCAAAAGGTAAAGGCTTCCAGGGTGCGATCAAGAGACACGGACAGTCCAGAGGACCTATGGCTCACGGTTCCAAATATCACCGTCATGCAGGTTCCAACGGCGCTGCATCTGATCCGAGTAAAGTATTCAAGGGCAAAAAGATGCCAGGTCAGATGGGAAATGTTCAGGTAACTGTACAGAACCTTGAGATCGTACGCGTAGATACAGAGAATAATTTACTGTTAGTTAAAGGTGCTGTTCCAGGACCTAAGAAATCTCTGGTGACCATCAAAGAATCAGTAAAGTCTTTATAATTGAGAAAGGAGGAGCATCAGAATGGCAAACGTAACTGTTTATAATATGGAAGGCAATGAAGTTGGAACAATGGAACTGAACGATGCAGTGTTCGGTGTAGAGATCAACGAGCATCTGGTTCACCTTGCTGTTGTTCGTCAGCTTGCAAATAAACGCCAGGGTACTCAGAAAGCAAAAACTCGTTCTGAAGTAAGCGGCGGCGGAAGAAAACCGTGGAGACAGAAAGGAACAGGTCATGCAAGACAGGGTTCCATCCGTGCACCACAGTGGACTGGCGGCGGTGTTGTATTCGCTCCGGTTCCGAGAGACTATGAAGTAAAAATGAACAAAAAAGAAAGAAGAGCAGCTCTGAAATCCGCTCTTACTTCTAAAGTTCAGGATAATAAACTGGTAGTTGTTGACAGCCTTGCACTTGCAGAGGTTAAGACAAAAGAAATGCAGAGAGTGCTTACAAACCTGAAAGCTGAGAAAGCTCTGGTTATCACAGCTTCTGATGATAAGAACGTAGTACTTTCCGCAAGAAACATCGCTGATGTACAGACTGCAACTGTAAACACTATGAACGTATACGATGTTATGAAACACAATACTGTAGTGGTTACTAAAGATGCAGTAGCATCCATTGAGGAGGTGTACGCATAATGGCAGATATCAAATATTATGACGTAATCCTGAAACCTGTGATTACAGAGAAATCCATGAACATCATGGGTGAGAAAAAATATACATTCCTCGTACATCCGGAAGCAAACAAAGCTCAGATCAAAGAAGCTGTTGAAAAGATGTTTGAAGGAACAAAAGTTAAGAGCGTAAACACCATGAACAACGATGGTAAAAAGAAACGCCGCGGTATGGTTGTTGGAAAAACAGCCAAGACCAAAAAGGCAATCGTAGCTCTCACAGAGGAAAGCAAAGATATCGAGATCTTCGAGGGACTTTGATCCAAAACGATAGCCTGACTATGTGCACGAAAGCACGATAACAAATTCGAAAGGAGAAACACCATGGGAATTAAGACCTATAACCCATATACACCGTCAAGAAGACATATGACTGGTTCTGACTTCTCTGAGATCACAACAAGCACCCCAGAGAAATCCTTAGTAGTGTCTTTAAAGAAAAATGCCGGACGTAACAACCAGGGCAAGATCACAGTAAGACACCGCGGAGGCGGAAGCAGAAGAAAATACAGAATCATCGACTTCAAGAGAAGAAAAGATGGTATCCCGGCAACAGTTAAAACAATTGAGTACGATCCGAACAGAACAGCAAACATCGCTCTGATCTGCTATGCAGACGGCGAGAAAGCTTACATCCTTGCTCCGGAAGGACTTAAGGTTGGACAGAAGGTTATGAACGGACCGGAGGCAGAAATCCGTGTTGGTAACTGCCTGCCACTGGAACTTATCCCGGTTGGTACCATGATCCACAACATTGAGCTTCATCCTGGAAAGGGCGGACAGATGGTTCGTTCTGCTGGAAACGGCGCTCAGTTAATGGCTAAAGAAGGCAAATATGCAACATTAAGATTACCGTCAGGTGAAATGAGAATGGTTCCGCTTGTATGCCGCGCAACAATCGGTGAAGTTGGAAACGGAGACCACAACCTTGTAAACATCGGTAAAGCTGGACGTAAACGTCACATGGGAATCAGACCTACAGTTCGTGGTTCTGTAATGAACCCGAATGACCATCCGCACGGTGGTGGTGAAGGAAAGACCGGTATCGGCCGTCCGGGTCCGTGCACACCATGGGGCAAACCTGCTCTTGGTCTGAAGACCAGAAAGAAAAACAAACAGTCCAACAAGCTCATCGTAAGAAGACGCGATGGAAAAGCTTTAGCGAAATAATAAGGAGGGTACAGAATGTCTCGTTCATTGAAAAAAGGACCTTTCGCAGATGCAAGCCTGCTGAAAAAGGTTGACGCTATGAATGCTGCAAACGATAAATCCGTGATCAAAACATGGTCACGTCGTTCCACCATCTTCCCTTCCTTCGTAGGACATACAATCGCTGTCCATGACGGAAGAAAGCACGTTCCGGTATACGTTACAGAGGATATGGTAGGACATAAACTCGGTGAGTTCGTTGCAACAAGAACTTACAGAGGACACGGAAAAGACGAGAAGAAATCCGGTGTCAGATAATTTGTGAGACTGTAGCGGCAGTTCGCAGATAAAATAAGAATATTCGCCTGGTCACCGGACATCAGTGAAGGGTGGCCACGGTGATTCCCATAGATGATTGATTACGAGAAAGGAGGCACTTTAAAATGGCAAAGGGACATAGAAGCCAGATTAAGAGAGCCAGAAATGAGAATAATAAAGAGACAAGACCGTCTGCAAAATTATCTTATGCAAGAGTTTCTGTTCAGAAAGCATGCTATGTATTAGATGCGATCCGTGGCAAAGATGTGCAGACAGCACTTGGTATCCTCACATATAACCCGAGATATGCTTCCAGCGTTCTCAAAAAGCTGCTTGAGTCAGCAATCGCAAACGCTGAGAACAACAACGGTATGAGCGCAGAAAACCTCTACATTGCAGAGTGCTATGCAAACAAAGGACCTACAATGAAGCGGATTCAGCCAAGAGCACAGGGTAGAGCTTACAGAATCGAGAAGAGAACAAGCCATATCACCATCGTGCTGGATGAAAGATAAGGAGGAAGAGCATGGGACAGAAAGTTAATCCACATGGCCTTAGAGTCGGTATTATTAAGGATTGGGATTCCAGATGGTATGCAGAAGCAGACTTCGCAGATTATCTGGTTGAAGACTACAATATCAGAACATTTTTGAAGAAAAAACTGTACAGCGCAGGTGTTTCCAAGATTGAGATCGAAAGAGCATCTGACAGAGTTAAGATCATCATCTACACTGCTAAACCGGGTATCGTAATCGGTAAAGGCGGATCTGAGATCGAAAAAGTAAAAGCTGAGCTTCAGAAATATACAGATAAAAAACTGATCGTTGACATCAAAGAAGTGAAAAGACCGGACAGAGATGCACAGCTTGTTGCAGAGAACATCGCACTTCAGCTTGAGAACCGTATTTCTTTCCGTCGTGCAATGAAATCTACAATGCAGAGAACAATGAAAGCCGGAGCAAAAGGAATCAAAACATCCGTATCCGGACGTCTTGGCGGAGCTGATATGGCTCGTACAGAGTTCTACAGCGAAGGAACTATTCCGCTTCAGACACTTCGTGCTGACATCGACTATGGCTTCGCAGAAGCAGACACAACTTACGGCAAAGTTGGCGTAAAAGCTTGGGTCTACAATGGTGAAGTACTTCCCACAAAAGGAACTAAGGAAGGGAGCGATAAATAATGTTAATGCCAAAAAGAGTAAAACGTCGTAAACAATTCCGTGGCTCCATGAGAGGAAAAGCCCTTAGAGGTAACAAAATCAATTATGGTGAATTCGGTCTTGTTGCTACCGAGCCTTGCTGGATCAGATCTAATCAGATCGAGGCAGCCCGTGTTGCTATGACCCGTTATATCAAACGTGGTGGTAAGGTTTGGATCAAGATTTTCCCAGATAAACCAGTAACAGCAAAACCAGCAGAAACTCGTATGGGTTCCGGAAAAGGTGCCCTGG
>ENA-OQAA01000690-OQAA01000690.1-human-gut-metagenome-genome-assembly--contig:-NODE-690-length-21594-cov-2.276564_pt1 | contig 21594 bp, 22 predicted proteins | sample MGYA00242489_ERZ504515 | MGnify/ENA primary metagenome ERZ504515 (study PRJEB26092, sample SAMD00036237) | human gut metagenome | host: Homo sapiens | study: EMG produced TPA metagenomics assembly of... | reverse complement strand
TCCCACCCAATTCTCTCCCGACACAACTCTATCGCTTTCCGGGTACGGATAACAGCTTGCGGATATTCCGCACGGATATAGAATATTCCTTCCTTCGCACCTACGGCATATCCGGCTATAATCATACCCTCTATAACCCTTAATGGATAAGATTCCAGAAGTATACGATCCATAAACGCACCCGGATCACCTTCGTCTCCATTACAGATCACGTATTTTTCAGGCTGATCCGAAGCCGCCACGAGTTCCCATTTACGACCGGTCAAGAAACCGCCGCCGCCCCGTCCACGAAGACCACTCCGTAAAATCGTATCGATAATCTCTTGACGACTTTTCGACGTAATCGCCTTTTTCAATGCCTCAAAACCTCCTCGTGCGATATACTCATCAATATCCAACGGCGACATCAGTCCATATCCTTCCGTAGAGACCCGTTTTTGTCCAGACAAGAACGTGTTGATCGCACCAGTCCGTTCCTGTTCTGATTTCCAGAGAATATTATCCCAAGTCGTATCCGTATGAAACATGTCTATATGATTCAAGATCGAATTCTTTAAACGCCTCAAACGGCTTGCCGGTTGGAAATGGTGTAATAAGATTTCTTTGATCTCCTCCGGCCTTACGTTCGGATAACGTTCGATAGAACCGTCCGGATGAGCTACATCGATCAAAGGCACTTGGTTACAGGCTCCAACACAAGATACCGGCTTGATATTGACCTCGATCCCCAACTCATCGGAGGCCTTGATAACCGCCTGATAAATCTCTGATGTCCCACTTGCCTGACAGCAGTTCTCCATCCCTAAACGGATCTCCCCCACGATCTGACGAGTAGCATTGCCTTCCTCTTCCCGCTCATGTTCTTGGTTATATATCCGGAACTCATCGAGTACCTCATTGACCCTACCCGGTTGTACATGCCCGTAAATCTTCTCGTCGATCTGCACGACCGGAGCCAAGCGCAACATCCTAAACACGCAATCTTTTCTATCGAATATTCCTGATCGGCTGTCGTTATACGATCCTCTTCCATCTTCAATTCCCGACGGAAAGCGTCATATACATTATTCGCGCCCTTTACATGGCAAGCCGTACCGGTACAAACCTTAATGATATGTTTCCCATAAGGGACATGGCGAAACTGGGAATAGAAGGTAGAGACGCTTATCAACTGGGCACGATCGATCTCCGTTCGTTCATATACACGCAATAATGCATCTGAAGGCAGGTAACTAAACTCATCCTGCAAAGCCTGCAATAGTGGTATAATATCCCGTCGTGACGTACCGATCCGGTCGATGATCGCATCTACCCGGGCTGTCATCGCCTCTTTTGTCCGGATCCCGTTATTTTTACAATTATCACATGCCATATTAATTCATCGCTACACAATAAATACTCTTTTCCGTACGCACCACGATCTTTCCATCCGTAAAAGCAGGAGTAGCCATCGTACGTTCTCCGGTCTCAAAAGAACTCAACAGGTTAAATTCATTATCCGTGGAGAAAATATGCATCTTCCCGTCATTACTGAAAAGATAAAGCTTGCCTTCCACGATCATCGGGGAAGAGTAAAACTCTACATTCAACTCATGTTCTTTAGCCAACGCACCGGTCTTTGTATCATAAGCCGCAAGGACGCCATAACTCGTCGCCACATACAAATGATCTTTTGTCGCTACCGGGCTGGATACCTCTGGCAGATAATCCGAGCTTTCCCACAGAACCTTTCCGTCCGCGCCATTAATCGCCACTAGCTTGGCGTATTCGTTAGCTCCGAATATCACCCCGTCGATACTACACGGACAGGAACATACCTCGCCTCCCATACAATCCACCTGCACAATTGCTCACCGGAATTCGGGTCGTATGCGGTTATCGCTGGGTTACCCATTAGAATCAACTGGGGCTTCCGATTCACGTAAGCAATAGAGGGAGAGCTCCAACAGATTTTTCCCGGCCGGTTCTTCACCCAACGCTGGTTACCGTTAGCTACATCCAACGCGATCAGTTTCGGATCTTTATTATTATCGTATTGTATGAAAAGCGTATTGCCGAAAATAAGGAGAGAGGATACGAAACCATAATGATTATCCGGAACCCCCAGATTCTTAGCCCATAGCTGTTTACCATCATATCCGCACAAACCACATCACCGGTAGCGAAGATAGCGCATACCCGATTCCCATCGGTCGCTACGGAAGAGGAAGCCAAGCCCGTGTCTTCCGTCACCTTCGGCATCACGGAGGGCGAACCCGGAATATTCGTAGCCGCCAAACTCCATCGCTGCTCACCGGTTGTCAGATCATAGCAATACAGCTCACGAGCTTGCTCGTCCGCTCCTGTAAAAACACATGATTACCGTTAATGATCGGCGAGTTATGGGCCGGGTCTGGGTATTTCCTTTTTCCAAGCGATATTGGTACCACTACCCAAATCCCATTTCACCGGTATCCCCTTAGCCGCAGACACACCGTTTGAATAATTCCCCCTAAACGCATTATGCGTAATTTTAGGGACTACCGGCTGAGGCTCTTCACTGGTTGCGGGAAAAGCCTCTTCTACCGGAGTCACATCATTAGTGGTATCTATAATTACTTCATTCATCGGCTCTTCGATATCTATAGCCGGTTCTATCACCTCACTATCAGGCTCAACTTGCGTACTCTCGGCTATTAGTGTTTCCTCCGCCACACTCTCGGTCTTCTCCGTTGCTAAGAAAGGAGATGATAAGAACACGAAAAATAAAGAGACTCCGACCAACCCGAACATACTCCATGTTATATATTTACGGGATTTAGACTTCAGCATCCATTCGTCGATCGGATCGATTTCCTTATCCGGGATATGCATCTCCCCCTTAAAATAAAAACGCAAGCAGACAACGAACACGGCTACCATGCCCAATAAGATATAAACACCCAACTTCAAATGATCCGCTTGTATAAAATAAGCCTGCGAGCTAATAAATCCAATTGGCGTATCTGTTCTTGCAATTCCGGATTATCCGGATTCGTATCGTTCAGTAGCTTCAAGGTCTCCACCACCTCGGTCTGAAGCGGCGTAACGCCCCTCACTTGAAAATAATTCGTGATCAACATGACCGACAACGAAATAATAAAGATAGCCGTAACCGCAGCTATATTTCTGTAAATATCCTTATTCATGATTCTGATGATTTACGCAGTTCAACACTATTCTTATTCTGAGGGCAATAACTGAAACACAGGGCACAAGCCACGCAAGCCGCATGATTGATCTCATATTGCTTACGGGTACGCTTTACGGACAAGCGGATCAAGGCCAAACCAATTACCAAACCGATCAGACCTCCCGCTATCGTGGAATAAAAACGAAATTCGTCCAATTTCGCCTCATACGCACTCGTCAGCTCTTCCAAGGTACGCCCTTGTCCGTAAAAAGCCTCCAATTCTAAAGACAGCTCCTCTTCCGGATTCGCCTCATGCCGTTCCACCATATCATACAAACGCACATCCTTATTTGCCCGACTCAAATCCGAGCTTGCCGAACGCATCAAGAAAGCCCCCGCCGCGATCATCAACGGCAATACGACCAATAACCTAAAAGTCTCCGTACACCTTCTTTCCGGCTCTCTTTTACCTTGTTCGCATAAGGAGAGCGGATCGCATCCACAGGACACGAATTATGGCAAAGTTCGCAATTGATACATGCTTTTCGGGAAAGACGAATTTTCCAGATAGACACCGAAGAGAAAAGACTTAATAACGCTCCGTAAGGACATAAGAAACGACAAAACGGCCTCCCTGTGAAAACAGATAAAATCAGCAACAAGGCCCCGAACAAAAGAAGTCCCACATCTCCTCCTAAACGGAAGATACCAATAAACGGGTCGAACTGACAGATGATAAAACGGCTTCTCGTCACAGCGTATAAAACGGCGAATATAAGATATAACCAAGGGATTATTCCCAACGTAGCCGTAACTGCCTTCGAGATTCGGTAGTTCTTGACGTTCACCAATTCTTGTAGGGCCCCAAACGGACATACACCCGCACAGAATACCCGCCCGAACAAAAAAGCAAATAATATTGGCAAGATAAAAAATAACAATACCGTCAACGGTAAATGATAAGTAGAATCCACCATGGCCAACGCTATATTCTGTATCGAGCCGATGCTACAGACACAGCCACTCCGGAAAAAACCAAAATAAGCTACCGAGATAACCGAAACCCAGAAAATAGGCTTACGGGTATGTTTCTTATATACCGCCCATACCACGATACTCATCAAAAGTACCAACATAAATAGATCCAATACCACCCACAAGGTCTCATTGGGTATGGCATAATGTAATTCCGGATATTGGTAACCAGACTCAAAATCCGGTTTCGGAAACCGGTTTTGTGCCTGAAGCATCACCCACGAAAAGAGTAGGGTCCCTATTGATAAAAGCTTTTTCATCCGATTAACCTTTTAATTTATAAGCCGTCGCATACGGAACTCTCGTTATAGCACCCGATGCGCATACGGTAGATATTTGACATTCATTACAATTCAGGCACAAATCCTGTTTAATCTGTAAATAGAGCGAGCCATTTCCAAAAGAGCTACATCCTTTCACACATTTGCCGCAGCCATTGCAAAGATCCTCATCGATCGTATATTCAAAATAGGGGTCTTCCACGAATTTACGCAGGATGGCACCCGTCGGGCACATCATATTCTCAGCGGCAGTATTCAGCTCTTTCACGTTCGTTCGGTAATAGCCTCCGCACAAATCACAATAACCGCATACCTTATTCGCATGAATACATTTTACGGCCGAGACAGGTAACACGCAATGTGTCTCGCAACGTCCGCATTGCTACATACATTCGGATCGATTTGCCAGAATAAACTAGCCTCCGTTCCTTCCACCCTCCGGGCCATACCGCCGGCAACCGCTAGGATCGTTCCTCCGGCAACCACCGAACCGCAAAGCTTGAAAAACTCTCGCCGTTTAATCGGACTATTTTTCGGATGATCTTTCTTCTGTTCCATATTCTTCCTTAAATCGTAACACCTATCTTCAAAGGACAATCAATACCACAAGTTGAACATGCGGTCTGTACCGCCAGCTTTTTATCATATTGAAATATCGATAACGCATCTTTACCGGCAACCACCAACTTGTCATCCAAACTCTCACCTCATAAGCGGCATGGCCACCTCCCAATGCTTTTTCATCCAATAATACACTATGGAACTCGCCATTCTTTCCGTAACAACTGATTCGAGGAATCCCCTTTTCAGATGTGATAATCTCTCCTGTGGGTGTACCCGCTAAATAGACTGGGTTACAGCATCCGCTAAATAGGCCGGCAGCACCGCCCGGTTTGCCAAATGAGGAGATATACTCGCCTTCCGGTGAATAACTTTCCACAAGGTGTCTTCCCGGATTCGAACAGTAAACCACTCCATCTATATTCGTAATACCAAAAGAATAGCTGGGCACGATAAAACCGGACGGACTTTGAATAAACTTCACAAAACCTCCTTCAATCGTATACATACAAATATTTTTATTAGCCGCATCCGTAACAAAGACATTCCCTGATAAAACCGTCAACGAACAATAATCAGACTCCTCGCTGCAAGCCTCCCAATCCCGTATCCATCCGCCTTCCAGATCATAGACTTCCACCCTCGTAGGATACAAAAGATAAACACGATCATCATCCACCGTAACATCCCGTACAGAACTCCCGACCGGAAAGTTACTCACCAATGCCCCGGAGGGTTCATACACATAAATATTGTTTGGCGCAGCAACAATCAACCGGCCTTCATACAAATCAAAAGCGTCGATCTGGTCTGATATCTTAAATGCGGAAACCTTCCTATAAGGGGATACAATATTATTCACATGACTACGATTTATGGTAGTACTCTTTTTATCCACCCCATAAAAAATATCATCCGGCCTCGTAAACATCTTCCATAACAGGTTACCGGTAACCCCCAATATACTTCCACCCGCTATGACAGAACCACAAATACGCAAAAAACTCTTGCGCGATATTCTATTTCCATTATCTTGATTCGGTTCCATACCTTTTATCTTTTAGAATTGATTATCTTATTTACTTGATCATACGATTTTTAGACATTTAACCGTATGAGCATCCCGCAGTACAAGCATCCCATCCGCATAGGCCATCGGCCCCCAAGCATCTACACCGTCCATGACTCGTTGTTTTTTCAAGAGTTTCATCGCTTTAGACTGTATCTCATATACATATAATTCACCATCATCCTTGAAAACAAACAGATGCTTATTGATAACTAAATAAGGACCAAGTCCAAAACGTTCATCCGCAGCGGAACTCCAAATTGGATTATGCAAATCCGTAGGCGAGAAACAGACCAGTTTACCACGTAATCCCCCACCATCTTTCGGCATCACGCTAATGATCATATCATTATATAGGATAGGTGTCTGCTGCTCGCTAGATAAGCCCTTATCCGCTTTATACTGGTCCAAAACCGTAGCGGTCCACTTCGATCCTGCCTTATCCACTTGTAAGAGAGCCCCTCCCGTCCCATAGCCCGCCACAAGGAATATCCGGCTTGATGACAAACGTAATGGAGACGGAGCGATCACGGAAGGCTGCCATTTTTTTGTATCCCATAAGAGAGTACCCCGATCCGCTTTTTCCGCCGATACGCCGCAAACACCTCCTACTCCGGCATAAACATATGTTCTCTTATTACTCAAACTCATCGGCATTACAGAAGAATGCGACATTTTATAACCCAATGTATTCGGAGTACTCCACACGATCTCACCCGTAAGACAATCCACACCCGCCAACAGAGTCTCTTCACCGGCCGGAGCCAAAACCAAAACATCATCATCTACGCAAGGACACTGCCCGGTATACCAGAAAGGGACTTCCGTCTTAAACTGCTTTTGCATATCAATACCCCATTTCAAGTCACCAGTCACCGGATCGCAACACATTACATGCCCTTGAGGACCGATCGTTATCACATACTCGTCACGTATAACCGGAACCGTACGCGAAAAGCCATGATTACGTTTCATAGGAACCCTATACCATCTCCGCCATAGCTCTTTACCACTTTCCAAGGAAAAACAACGCAAAGCATCAGAGTTCAAGGACTCATTATAATCCAATACATATACCTGCCCTTATAGATCACAGGGGCCGCATGTCCTTCACCTGTCTCAAAGCTCCATACTACGGGGTAATCTCCCGCCTCGGTATTGATCTTGTCCGGAGTCTCAACTACATTATCAAAACGCTCCCCTCTAAATCCAGTCCATTCCCCCGTAAGTCCGGAAGGAGGCTCCTCCTCATATTTCATGAAATATTCACCGATCACGACATCATTCGCTTTACGAGCCAATCCCTCCGGGCGATTATCCGCTCCGGGAACCTGAATCGTAAGATTCTCACGAGGGACATACAAATGCCACCCTACGAGGATAGCGGTATAAATACATACCGTAGCAACCGTTATTAATAAGGTCTTTCTCTCTTTCACGATCTATCTTATTTTATTCGTTGTTTCAACTTCTTCAGCGCATTCAGCACAAATGTGTGATTATACAATTCCTCCGAATACCAAAGACGGGCAAAATAAAGCCTATAGGTTCGGGACGGAACAATAGTCCGCTTTGATACATACCATATAAATAATCAAAGCCTCGTTCCATCGATTTAAGATCACTTTCGGGATAAGAAGCCAAGGCACTTAACGCACGGGCTGTCAAAGTGATTTTTGAGGCAACCTTGGGAGCACCTCCCCATCCCCCATCCTCATTCTGAGAAGCTAAAAGATACCGGAGACCATTCTCTGCCAACTTCCGAGCCAATGGATTCCGGGAAGTCGACAAATATTCCACTGCCATCGCCGTACCATAAACAGGAGAACGCTCATCCTTCGCATCTTGGTCTCCAAACCATAAAGGAGTCCATGAACCATCCGATGACTGAATCTTCCACATCCAACCCAATAACCGACGGATACTCCTCCGGCATTTAACCCTCAATTCCTTAGGGAGCGCATCCAGCCAAAGCTCGAAAGCCAAAAGTGAATGCGCAGAGATATCGGGACTACTCCGGTCGAAAGGGAGTTTTCCCCAACCTTTACAAAAAGTAGGCATTCCCCCATCCTCATTTTGCAAAGCTAAAAGCCACTCCACACCTTTACCTACTTCCTCGCTATAAGTCCCGCCAGTTAAGACATGCAAAGCGACCAGCGCACCGGAAGTATCATCCGCATCAGGCACAGACCCGAAGATCACTCCATCCCCAACCACCTTCCTTGGCACCCGTAAAAGGATGCCTAAACGCAAAAGCATTCCGCTTTATCCGTTCATAAAAAAAAAGTTTTATCCTCCAAGTCTTCCCCTAATGCTTTTATACTTAAAGAGGTAACCCAGCAAGACAAATCCGTATCAATCGGCCAAGCGCCATCTGGACGAACCGTTTTTATCAAGAACTGAGCGGCCTTTTGTGTTACCGCATGTTCCCGGAAACCGGCCCCACTCATACACATACTAACAAAAGCGGTCAATGGGGCAGCTTCCAGAAAACCACCATGACTGGGTTGCAACTTCTCTAATACACGTAAGGATTTCCCTATAAACGACTCCCGAACAGATGATAAAAAATCCCGTTTTCCCTTTTTATAACGAAGGATTCCCACCGCTATTAAGGCAGGTATCGCATAACTAACGACCGGTAATCGCAGAAAGCGAAACAGCCGTTGAGGTAACACGGAAAGCTCGAAAGGCAATTGCGGGATACGATCCCAATGTGTAATAACTCCCGCCAACGCACACATAACTAAAATAGGAACGGAGAAAGTCAAGTCTTTTCCATAATAAGAGAGAACCCCCTGTACGATATCCTCATCCGTATTCCCTCCTAAACGTTCCTTCAAATAGGTTTCTGTCTCATGAGGCGGTATATCCACCGCATATAAAGAAGCATACGAAAGCAGGGTAGCTGTCATATTAGAAGGGCTTTCCACGCTATCCCCCCAAGAACCATCCGCACGCATCGTTTTCTTCAACCATCCGGCTCCCTTCCTTATATATGCTCATACGTATCCGAGTCGATTTGATATAAAGCAAAAATAGCGACAGATGTCGAGATTGCGCTTGAAGATAAACACCCCCTCCAGACTCCATCGGACGACCGTTTCTGTAAAAGTTGCCGGGTAATGTCCGCTATCATTTCATTTACCTGTTCTGTTCTCATAACGCTCCTAATGCCAATAATCCATAAAACACATACTCCACATCACTACTATCTTCCAGCAGTGTCGCCGAGAAACCACCCGAATCCAACCAATGAGCCTCAATAAAATCATGAACTGGCCTAACGGGTCGTATATCATAGCATCCCATAAGAAAAAGGGTCGTAGCCGTAGAAAGAAGATCCGGAACAGGAGCTCCTCGTCCAGCTTTGAAACCACCGGTCTCATCCTGCGTATCCCGTAAATAAAAAAGATCGTCGATCGGCTTATAGCCCTCCAATTGTCCGATAATCGCAAGGGCTGCGACCGTAGCGTTTGTCGTAGCGACCTCCCGATCCCGCAAATTCGAGTAGCCTCCTCCTTTTACACGATAAGACCTTAGCTTTTCCAAGACGGCCTTTTTTTCGTTTTCCTTATTTTGTGTATCTTCCAATAAAGACATCCAAATAAACCGGGTATAAGGAGACCATATGTCATCATGAGGCAGGTCCATAAAGAAGTAAGACTCCTAATTCGGCATCGGACGCATTGCCCCCAATAGAAACGGAACTTTCCCTCTTTCATCAACCGATGTAGCAATACACAACGCATATAGGCTGCGTAATGAACCAAATCCAACGACATTACAGGCTGCTTTCCAAATAAGATCTCCTTTTCTCCATACTCAAATCAATGCCCAATACGTATGACAGAAGCCAGCCGAACGAAGTATAGTACAAATCAACCTCTCCACTTTTGTTTACGAAAGTATCCCCCTCGGTCTTCTGGGATTCGACAAAGCACGATAAACGCAGAAGAGCCTCACTTCCCAACCGCTTTTTCCCTCCGTAAAGGGTATGCATCAATCTTGTTGATATCGTAGTTTTCATCTCAAACAGTCATTTATTTCAAGATTCGTTCGGTTACCCGGAAAAGAAGTCGTTTTAACTCCACATTCTTGATCTCATGCAAAGCTGTCAACGCAGCTTGATGATATGTATCTGCCATCTGCCCGACCCGTTCAAGAGTCGTTCGCAAAAGCGGCTTATTCTCCGAACGGCCTAAGAAAGCCTTCAAATTCTCACATTCCAAAAGGGAACGCGTAAATACAGGTTCCGGATTTTGCTCACAAAGCACGGCTAATACGGCAGAGGGCCTTAACGCTACCGGCCGGTCATCCTTAAAATCCTCTATATCATCCAATAACTGATACGCGATACCCAATGCCCGGGAATACTGATGAAAGATCCGACGAAGCACCTCGTCATCACCTGCGCAGATCAATCCTAATACCAAGGATACCTCGAAGGCAGGGACTGTCTTATTACAGAATATTTCCAATACCCAATCCAATGTCAAAGGGCGAGGGGAAACGCTCCATTCCAGTTCCATTCCTTGTCCTTTACAAAGCGCTATATGCGCATCAGCAGCCACCGCTGTTAGTGCTCTCGCATCACACAGAGATAAAAGCCGATAGCCTTCACCCAATAAGATATCACCGACATTAATCGCTATAGGCACACCATACAAAGCATTTATCGTTGGTTTACCGTACCGCTCCTTATCATTATCTTGTATGTCATCATGCACTAAAGAGGCTTTATGGAAACATTCCACCGCAATAGCGGCCCGCTGTACATCGTCCGGAACCTCAGCCCCCCCGGTCAAAGCCAGATAAGTAGCCGCCAATAAATAAGGACGCCATCGCTTGCCTTCACCGCCCATCCATTCTAAGGCGACCGAAGAGGTTTGGTCTTTAGCCGGAGAGAAATGGCCTGCTAAATTCTCTTTCGAGAACCATCTTTTCAAATCCGCTCGTAATCCATCATAATCCAACAGCCTAGCCTCATTATCCGAGCGCATCCCCATCATACGAATCACATATTCATAATCAACATGGGTATCCTTACATCCGGACGTATTTAGGGGTATAGCCAAGCCCGGAACAGCATTACTGATAAGCAAGGGAAAAGCTTTTTCCAAGGAATCCAAACAACTTACCCCGATCACTGAATCAACTACCCGATTCTGTATCAAGCCTACCACGGAAGTAAAACCTTCCGCTACAATACTCATTATGCCCAGACTTTCCGCTTTATCTTGAAGATCGGGAATCGAACAATGACTACATCGATGGCATAAAAGACCTAATTCATCAATTTCCGCCTGGCATTTAGCAGAATTACTCAAACACTTAGGTAGTAGTAATACACGTCTCTCATAGGGAATGGAAGCGACCGTTTCCTTCCATACTTGATTATGGATCTCTACCATCAGCCACCCTCTTACCTCTACGTCTAGTGCATACTCACGAATCAATTGATCCGCGAAGTTCGACAAATCGTCCAAGGACAGTGGGGGCTGGATCGTTAAATCGTCCACAAATGCTTGAATTCGATTACGCAATTCATCCCGTTCAGCATAAGATGCCGGTATGTTATGTATCAGTTTGTTTTCCATGCGTACTCAAAGATTAACCGTAAGCTCCAAATCCAAAAAAGTATTTCTTCTTCAAGAGTCTGTAAAAAACATTCTGCTCGGGAATCTCCTCCCTTCCATATCATGACCGGGAACCGGGTTCATTTTCTGATATTCCTCCTTACCGTACCCCGAGTCGTAGTATCTATCGCACCCTGTTGTTCCAAGAATCTCCACATTTTTCCGGGATCTTCCAAAAGGATACAGCCTCTGGATGTCTCGGCTGTCATTTTCCGCAGATCCGCCAAAAACATTGAATCACGGAATAGCTCCACCAAGTTTGAGGCACTCCCCATTAATAAAGTCCCTAGCCATCTGTAAAGGCGGGCAAAACTCGACCGCCCCCGACGGAGATATATGATGGCTCATACCCGTCGCCGCCGGACATAGGGCTTTTCCCTTATCATCCAATAAGTATCGATAATAAACAAGGGCGCATCCCTCCGTTGCTCGACAATAAACCGACGGAAATCCCTAATTTGCTCCTTAGTCAACGCATTCTCCACATTAGGAACCGCTCCCACCGGACGATAGATATAATACCACAAATAGAGCGTACCCTCCCTAGCCATCCGTTCGATATGGGCCCGACTCACCAAATCCTCATAATTACTCCGGCATATACTGGCAGCTACACCGAAAATCAAACGGGCTTTCCGACAGGCACGCACTCCACGGATCGTACGATCCAATACGCCATCTTTCCCACGGCGGATATCGCTCTCGTCTTTCAATCCTTCGATACTGATCAGAGGAGTAACATTTCCCATCTTTTTTAAGCGAAAGGCCACCTCTTCTGTCAGCAAAGTAGCGTTGGTAAACAATTGGAAGTAGCAGTCCGAATGTTTCTCCATGGTTTCCAACAGACCTTTATACATCAAAGGCTCTCCTCCCAGTATCCCGAAAAAATAAGAACCTTGTCTTTTACTTTCGGTTATAATACCATTCAATTGGGCTATAGAGAGGGCTTTCCTGCCACCGGCAGAGACCCAACAACCGCTACAACTCAAATTACAACTCTCCGTGATGGATATCATCACGAATGCGGGGAAAAACGGAGCGCCTAATGCTTGTCGCTTCTCAAATGCGGCCATGTTCCGAAAATTACGCCAACCGAAATTGTACATGAACTTCCATATCAGACGAGGCGAACATTCCTTGAATATCCGTGAAGAGGTCCTTGCAGTCGCTATGTATTCGTTAAATCTCATTGATTATCTTTTTTCAAGAAAGAGACACCGGCTCTTCGTTGTGCCAAACGTGCCCGAAGTGTATCCGCATAAACCGTTTTCGCATCGATGGAAACCGCCAATTCCTCATCCTTCAAACCCCCATTGATCGGAGATTTCTCATATTTGGGAAATATAATCGCTTTATTCGGGCACATCCGGCACAAGCCGGACAATTATTCTTACAATTCTGGGGCTGTTTTACAGTTACGACACCGTCTTCTATCGTATAAACACCGAACAGGCAGAAGTCATGGCATTTACCGCAGTCCGTACAACGTTCTTTATCCAATGTAGGATACCAAGCATCGACACCAATCTTGACCGGAAAAGAAGATACCGACTGGCGAATAACCTCCTCTTCCTCTATTTCTACGGGACTAACCTCATATGCGAATCCGAAAGAATCCAAAATCGCTTCCATACCCTCATTCCGGATATCCAATACACGAGAAGTTTCCATTCCCACGGAAGCGAAAAGGGAACGGATCGCCCTCGGATAGCAAGCGATAATCGTGGATGAGGCGACATCCGGCAAATCCGATGTTCTCTCCCTCACTTTCTCACATAGATCAGGCTCTACTACCACATCATATCCTTCTTGCCTTAAAAAGGCCGCCACCTTTACCACTTTCTCCTTATCTATAAAAGAGCGGGAGGCACAAGTACAAATCGTAACTCTATTATTATATAGCATTTCCATCAAGTATTATTATTCGTCTTTCGCAATATTACAAACAATATCCAAACACTAGTACAGCATCCGGCGCAAGGCGAAAAATTGAGTACTTATCACGAAAAAAGGCGATTTCCGTACCATACAGAAACCGCCTTCTTGTCAACATCACATCAAGCTAAGGTTACACTCATTTATTATCAGCCAAGTAAATATCCGTAAATGTCACAGCGCCAGTTAATCGGTTATTATTATTAGTAACATTCAACAATGTGACATACTTACGATACTGATTATCGCTCAAAGCACTTTTCATCAATTTCAGATTTCCATAAACAGCTTTCTGCAATCGCTCCTCCTGACGTTTCGTGTCTCTACTCAAGCTTTCCTTTTGTTGTCCTTTAAAATATTCATTAATGTCATATACCTCATCCATCTGAGATGGGGTCAAATCCAAATAAGAACTTAATTTGCCGAACTCTACCGCAAACGGTTCTTTATTACCATTTTCATTCACACATTGCGCTTTCGCAAAACTTACTGTAGCACTAATACCTAAAATCGCTACTGCCATAAATAACTTTCTCATAATACCTAAAATTTACCTATTAAAAAATCAATAACATAACAAAACAACCAACCAATCCTAATCAAGATAGCCTAAACATTCTTTCGACTTCAGACTAATCCTTTTACCAAACCATTAACCTATTCTATAGTATGATAACTTTGAGAAATATCAACTTACATATCATCAATACATCTCTTTGTTTCTGTTACAAAGATGGTGAATTATATAATAGATAGTTTCTAGTTTATGACGAAAGGGAAAAAAACGGGATTCAACACGAAAACAGCAAAAAAATGCCGATTCTTAATGAACCGGCATTGATATTAAGTACTATTCTTGACTGACTATCCAAGACTTAAACTCGGATGCTTTATTTTTACTAATATAAATTCGCTCAGGGACTTCTATATCGAGAGTGACTAATAAACGGCTATCAAACCAAATCGTAATATCCTTTACACTGTCACGGGAAATTATAAACTGTTTATTCGCACGAATAAACTCCGCCGGATTCAACGAAGATATAATTTGTTCCAATGTTTTAGCATACGGATACGAACCTCCATTCCTTAAATAAATATAAGTATTCTTATCCGCCGTATAGAAACAAGATACCTCATTCAAACCAATAGGCAATAGTTTATCCTTGACAGGTATCAACAATTTATCCTTATATTTCGGGCTTAAAGACAATTGCGTTAATTGAGATAAATAGTGTAAGACATCCTGTTGGTTCCATCTACTGAATTTCTCTAATGAGCGGTTTAGTTCCTCTGGTTTTACGGGTTTTAATAGATAGTCTATACTATTCACCTTAAACGCATCAATCGCATACTGGTCGTACGCTGTCGTAAAAATAATCGGAGTCTCCACCTCTATCTGATCAAAGATCGCGAAAGCGGAACCATCCGACAAATGAATATCCATAAATAGCAAATCCGGTTTCGGATTGGCTTGCAGCCAACGAACCGTTTGCCGGACACTCTCCGTATTCCCCATTATCTCTATGGAAGAATCCAAGCTCAGTATCATATCTGCCAAATTCTCATAGGCGGCAGTCTCGTCTTCTACGATCAATATTTTCATATAGCATTATTTTAAAGGAAGATAGACCTTGAACATTTGTTCATCTGATTCTACCCTTATTTGTTTATCCATTAACAGTAAAAAACGGTTTTCCAAATTCTTTAGTCCAGTCCCATTTGTATCGGGAGGTGTCAACTTTGGATAAATAGGGTTCGTAACGACTAATTCCATTCGCTCATTCAACTCTATCCGTATATCCATTCGATGATCACTATCAATAATATTATGTACGGTAGCATTCTCCACCAAAGGAAGCAAAGAAAGAACCGGTATCCGCAAATTCCACTTATCTTCGGGAATGTCGATCGTAAAAGTCAGCTTATTGGCAAAACGCACCTCCATCACATGGCGGAAAGCTCAATGAACATCAATTCCTCTTTCAAGGCAACCAACCCTCTTTTATCACTCTGTAAGATATAACGGAAAATATCAGATAACTTTGTCACATAAGATAACGTATGCTCATCGTTCTTTTTCCGGATCAAGGAGGAGATCCCATTCAAGGCATTGAAAAAGAAATGAGGATTTATTTGGTTAGCCAAAGCATCGCACCGACTCTGCAAACTCTCGATGCGCAACTTCTCTATCTCTTGCTCTTTTTCCCGTTGCTTGGTGAAAAGCATCGATATATATCCGATAAAGGTACACAACAGACAAGTAACAAAGAACTGGAAGATCAAGATACTTCCCATGCAATCCGTCTTACGAGTACAAAATGAGATCCCGAAAGATATCGTCGCATAAAACAGATAAGCGATAAAGGAAAACAAGAAATTCTTCCATAACCGTTTCGTAAACAATGATGTCTGGAGCTTACCCAGATTATAGCGAAGCAACAGATAGATGAACGTCAAGAAAAATAGAAAACGATACGTGAAAAACGCAAAGAACCCAAAGTACTCGGACTTGCTCAGAAAACTCAACTCCCAAGGTATCCACGCAATATTCGTATAGATAATAAAGATTGCGCTAATCAAGCTGACCAGCGGGAGCTTACGTGAAATAGATGTCTCAAATGAACTCATAAATATCCTATAGTTTTTCAAAATACAAAGTAACATCAATTTTTCACGACTTCTCTCATTGTTTGAAGCAAAACGAAAAAAAGAAGATTGAAAACGAAAAAGCAACCTGCTATCCGACAGGAATCTTTAATACCTGACCCGGACGTATATCAGGACTGGACAAACCATTCGCTTTCTGTAAAGCCGCCGTACTAACCCCCGGATACTTTTTCGAGATAGAATACAAGGAATCTCCGGATCGTACCTTGTAAGACACAAAGCCTTTCTGGTCCGTGGCAGATGAGGCTGGGTTATCTTTTTAGCCGAGGCTGAAGCGGTAGAAGACCTCTCCGCAGGTTTCGCTGTCGTTTTAGTCGAAGCCGAGCAAAAGCGACACCCCATTATCTACATATAATCTTAACCGTTTTCCTTTCGCTACCCGGTTGGAGCCTAGCCCGTTCCATTTACGGATATCTTTCGCTGTCACTCCATAGCGATTAGCGATCGTATAAAGATTCTCACCACTCAATACCACGTGGGTGATTTTTTCCCGGGTCGCACCACTTGGTAAAGAGCCATTAGAGTTATTCGCAGAAATGCAATTCGCCAACAGTTCCTCGATCCGATGCGTATAGACCGTATCTTCTTTATCGATAAAAGCATAGGTTTCCGCCGCAGGTAGTTTCAAGACCGAAGGGCGGGTATTACCCGGAACGATGTCTCTTTTATATTGTGGATTTAACGCACGCAACGTCTCAATATCTACTTGCAATAGATCCGATACTTGCTGCAAATGTAGGGCATTATTCACCATGACCGTATCCGTGGCTAACGGCAAGCTGGTTTGCATCGGACAGATGTTATGCTCGCAATAATAATTCATGACGTAATTGGCGGCGATAAATAAGGGGACGTATGAACGAGTCTCTTTCGGTAAATAAGGGAAGATATCCCAGAAGTCCGTCTTGCCCCCCGAACGACGGATCGCTTTATTCACGTTGCCCGGCCCGCAGTTATAAGATGCCAACACTAAATTCCAATCCCCATAGATAGCGTACATATCCTTGAAATACTTACAAGCGGCCTCGGTCGCTTTCAAGGGGTCCCGGCGCTCGTCCACCAAGCTATTAATCTCCAAGCCATAGCTCTTACCCGTAGGAAGCATGAATTGCCATAAACCACAAGCGCCCACACGAGAGAGGGCTACCGGATTCAAGGCACTTTCCACGACGGCGAGATATTTCAATTCAATAGGCAGGCCATGCTCATCCAACACCTGCTCGATTATCGGAAAATAAAAGTCCGCCATCCCCAGCATATAACGCACTAAATTTCGTTTACGCTCCGCATATAAGTCAATACAATCACGCACTATATTATTATAGGGCAAAGCGATCACGCTGGGAAGCCTAGACAGGCGGTCGATATAGACCGAATCCGGGAAATAGACATTCTCGTCGTCATCATGGCAAAAGTCCTCTCTTTTTGAGAAATATTGCACATGCCAAGTACGGAGCAAACTATCCACGTTCGCATCCAAGCTTTCCGGAATCAATCCGACCTCAGACTCCAGCGAGCTTAAGGTATCTTTTTCCTCAATTCGGGTCTCTTCCTGCGCATAGACCAATGAGACCAAACAATTTAAACAAATGAGTGCTAGCAGGTATCTTTTCATGTATATCAGAATTTTAGACTGCAATTCAATCCGTAAGTACGAGGCGTGACACTCGTCTTCGGACTAACAACCGGCTCCAAATGCAAGGATAAATCCGGTGATATATCAAAATCGAATAACTGGGCATCCACGTAGGCATCCACGATACTCAACGCATACACCCCGACCGTAATAATTATACTCAAGTCCCTATATCGACGAAAATAATCCTTCTGTCTTTTCAATTGATCCTTGAAATTTGAATTATTAATCGCATCCTCAGGAGCCATGGAAGTCAAGTCTTGCCAACTTTTACTCCAAGCATCCGGATTTTCCAGATTCTTAGCGGCATCATACATGATATCCTTATAAGCCGTCGAATAATCCTTATAATTCTTATTATTCCAAGTCACGGCATACATACATCCCATCAAGCCACCGTAAACGATTGGTAATTTCCAATATTTCCGGTTATAGATCTGTCCCAGACCCGGAACTAAGGCGAACAAGACCGCTTTTGTCGGATTCGGCTTAAAAGCCAGCTTCATCTTCACTTCCGGTACGCCCACCGAATCGGCCGCCATCAAGACGGCTTGCACGGTAGAATCCGGGGCAGCTACCTCCACGGAATCGGAAACTATAGCAGGAACGGCTTTCTCCGTCTTATCCTCCTGTGCGTTACCCATCCCGGCATAGCACATGAATCCGATCAAAAGGAGTATGATTCGATTTCTCATTTCAATTTATCCAGTAACCCGATCAATTGCTCTAACTCTTCTTCCGTGGCGAAAGGAATCGTAATTTTACCTTTTCCCTTCTCATTGCAAGTCAACTGGACTTTCGTATTGAAGTAACGGGACAAATGATCTTTCAGCAATTTAAACTCTTCCGGAAGTATCGGCTTACGATCCGATTTTTTCTTTTCCGGCAATTCCGGTTGTATTCCCTCGGCTATATTACGCACCATCTCCTCCACGTTACGAACGGAGAGTCCTTGAGCCAATATCTGCTCATATAAAGCTAATTGAATCTCCGGATCATCCACCGGGATCAATGCCCGGGCATGTCCCATATCGATCTTCTTGTCCTTCAATCCTACTTGGATCTCGGCGGGAAGTTTCAACAAACGAAGGTAATTGGCGATCGTAGCACGCTTCTTTCCAACCCTTTCGCTCAACCCCTCTTGGTCAAGCCGTAATTATCGATTAATTTTTGATAAGCTAACGCGATTTCGATAGAGTTCAAGTCCTCTCGTTGGATATTCTCTATCAAAGCCATCTCCACCACGTTCTCGTCGGCCGCCGTCTTAATATAAGCGGGAATACGCTCCAAACCTGCTTTAAGCGACGCACGATAACGCGTTCGCCAGAGATGATCATATATTGCTCGGGGCCGATTTCCTTCAACGTAATCGGCTGTATCACGCCTAACGAGCGGATAGAGGTAGCCAACTCCTCCAAGGTCTCTTCCTCAAAGACGGATCGAGGTTGCTCTGGATTAGGCTGGATCTTGCTTAACTCGATCTCACTAATAGACGATGAACCACCTGTCTTCAGGTCATCCATCGTAATTAACGCGTCTAATCCACGGCCTAACGCCGATCTTTTTAATGCTGCCATAATCCTTTATTTTTTTCAACAATCTCCTGTGCCAACTGCATATGGTTGATAGATCCTTTCGAATCCGCGTCATACAATAAGACAGGTTTACCGTAACTGGAAGCCTCGCTCAACTTCACGTTTCGTTGGATCACGGTAGTAAATACCAAATCGCGGAACGGACGTTTCACTTCCTCATAAATCTGGTTCGCCAAACGCAGGCGGGAATCATACATAGTCAAGAGGAATCCCTCTATCTCCAGTGCCGGGTTCAGCTTTGATTTGATAATCTTGATCGTGTTCAACAGCTTACTGATACCTTCCAAGGCGAAATACTCGCATTGTACCGGGATAATCACCGAATCGGCGGCTGTCAAGCATTCACGGTTATCAATCCCAAAGAAGGAGAGCAGTCGATCAAGATAAAATCGTACTTCTCTTTCAGCGGTGTCAATATCTGCTTCAATATCCGTTCACGATTCTCCAAGTTTAGCATCTCGATCTCCGCTCCCACCAAATCGATATGAGAGGGGATGATATCCAGTCCTTCCACTTCAGTCTGTGTGATAGCGCCACTCGCGTCCTCACCGTTCACCAGACATTCATAGATAGAAAGTTCTACATTACGTATGTCCACACCCAGACCGGATGAGGCATTCGCCTGCGGATCAGCGTCTACGACCAGCACCTTTTTCTCAAGAGCGGCCAATGACGCAGCCAGATTAATCGTGGTGGTTGTCTTCCCGACTCCACCTTTCTGATTTGCTAAAGCGATAATCTTTCCCATACTATACCTAATTAATTCGAGGGCAAAACTAAACATTAAAAACTGAACCAAACAGGGTTCAATCAAAACAATGCTTGTTTTGTTGATAAATCGCCCTAACTGTTGATAACTCGCAAATATAAGCAGAATAAATCAAATAGAGGGTTATAAGGCTGGTATATAGGTGTTTTTTTGGAAATGATAACGAAGTTTTAAGTTACATACAGACCCATCCCATCCTTCGGGCAATGTCTTGGAATATATTTTTATCGCAGGAAGGAACCTTTATCGTATAGATCTCAGACCGTGATTCCACATGAAAATATCCCTTTTCCGGAAGCTTTCCTCCGGCAAGGCCTTTCCCTCAAAAGACTGTAGCTCATAATGATTATCATTATAAGACACATTGAAATATTCATTGTCATTCTCCGGATTCAGATAAAGAGTCCTTAAATCGATCCTTCCTCCCAAATAATCATCCAGCCTAGAGGATGAAATCTTAATACCCGTATACCTGCATCCAGCCCCATCATCGAAAAGCAGGCATAAGTATTGCGTACCAAAAGAATCTTTAGCCACAAGGATTTGAGGCACACCATAAAACTCTAGGATCCTATCTAAAAACAAATTAGTCATAACATCATTACCTTTGCCTTATTTACATCAAAACAATAAGATCGCCACCAAGAATAATGAGCCACACCGAATGTCTTTTTAATCATGCCATCTTCTTTGCGAGAAGAAATCCAATGATTTCACAGGATCTCCTTCCGCAATTCTATAAAATACCCCACTACACGCCATAGCATCCGAAGGTGGACATAAGTCCGGTAGCTCCTCAAACCATTTCCTTTCTTCCATGATATCGCAAATATAAGCAGAATAAACAATATACCATATCAAGAATCCCATAAATATGACTAACGAGAAACCATAGCTAAACCACGTTTACCATTTTGACAATTTGTAATATCAAGTCCCGGAGAATCGATTTTTCCGGGCTGATGGACAGTTCATTCTCAAATACGAGAAAAAATTTCAGCAATCATTTACATGACAGCGTCTTATCGAAAAACGGCCTTTCATTCTAGCGGAATTCATTCATTGTATATTCATTATTAGGTGGTGCGTTGAGGGTTATGGGTTAGACTGGTCGTAACAAGGTTATGATGCCCATCCACAAGTATCAACAACCCTATTCTTGACTATTCACGATGCCCATCGGCACTACCGGCGTTGCCCAACGCGACCTATCGCATAGGCTTTCACCACTTATCACGTACAAAAAGGGGGCT
>ENA-OQAA01000689-OQAA01000689.1-human-gut-metagenome-genome-assembly--contig:-NODE-689-length-21598-cov-2.160356_pt1 | contig 21598 bp, 26 predicted proteins | sample MGYA00242489_ERZ504515 | MGnify/ENA primary metagenome ERZ504515 (study PRJEB26092, sample SAMD00036237) | human gut metagenome | host: Homo sapiens | study: EMG produced TPA metagenomics assembly of... | reverse complement strand
CAAAAAGGATATGCACACCCTTGAAGCTGGCATCGTACGGAGTCATGCAGTAGAACTGCAGGCCCGGAATAGTCTGCATGCCTTGTTCGGGCATATCTTGCTGGGTGAGGACAACGGTCAATTCCTTGGCACGGTCATTGCGGTAGTTGAAGAAGATTACAACATCACCTTCCTTGATGGTACCGTCGAAGCCACCGTTCACAATCGGCTTAATGAATTCATCCGTAACGCCTTCGTCGTAGGACTCCTGCATAGCCTGGACATATCCGTAGCAACCTTGCCTTCACCGTTTACCAACAAATCGTAGGCAACCTTCACACGTTCCCAACGTTTGTCGCGGTCCATGGCATAGAAACGTCCCACGATGGAAGCAATCTTGCCGGCAGACTTCTCGCAATGAGCAGTCAACTGCTCAATGAAACCTTTACCACTCTTCGGGTCGGTATCACGACCGTCCATAAAACAGTGGATGAAGGTATTCTCGATACCGTATTCCTTGGAAATATCGCAGAGTTTGAACAAATGGTCAAAAGAGCTGTGCACGCCACCGTTGCTGGTCAGTCCCATAAAGTGGATATTCTTGCCGTTTTCCTTTGCATATGAGAAAGCAGAAACAATTTCCTTGTTCTTCAGAATGCTGCCATCGGCACAAGCACGGTTAATCTTCACCAAATCCTGGTAAACGATGCGTCCGGCACCGATATTGAGGTGACCTACTTCAGAATTACCCATCTGTCCGTCGGGCAAACCAACGTTTTCACCGCTTGCTTGAAGCTCGGAATGCGGATAAGTTGCCAACAGACTGTCCCAATACGGAGTAGGTGTATTGAAAATCACATCATCTTTGCCTTGATCGCCGATGCCCCAGCCATCAAGAATCATTAAAAGGGCTTTCTTACTCATAATATTAATCGAATTTAATTGTATAATCTTTTTGTATGATACAAACGTTCTTTTATAGTAGGAACCTGTTTTTTGCGTTGCAAAGGTACAAAAAACAGCCGTTAAAGCGTACTGTTTCAAATGATTTATGTACTTTTGCCACGCTTAAAAAAATAAAAAAACAAGAAATATGGACGATTCAAACCCACGAACGTGCAATAGTATTCACCAATAAAACGAACGGAGACGTTGACTGCAATGCCTCTGTTCCAACTAGAAAGGAGGCAAACAATGAGAAGTATCTCTACAGTGAAAATGGCTTCACTGAAAAGGCCGAATGGAACCCAACTGCTGGGTCAACGTAGAATGCCCGGACAACGATGATTTCAAATTCCTAACCGAAGAGCTGAAAGTTCCCGAATCATTCCTGGAAGACATAGCCGACGTGGACGAGCGCCCACGTACGGAAACAGAAGACAACTGGCTGCTGACCATCCTCCGCATCCCGATGCAGAGCAACCAACGCGGCGTGCCGTTCATCACTGTGCCCATCGGCATTATCACCAATGACGGAATCATCGTTTCTGTCTGCTATCACCACACGGAGCTGATACCGGACTTCATTCAGCACACCCGCCGGAAGAACATAGTCGTCAACAATAAACTGGATTTGATTCTGCGAATCATCTACTCTTCCGCCGTCTGGTTCCTGAAGTATCTGAAACAGATAAACAACGATGTGGCCACCGCCGAAAAAGAGCTGGAGAAAAGCATCCGCAACGAAGATCTCCTGCAACTGATGAAGCTGCAAAAGACGCTGGTCTACTTCAACACTTCCATCCGTGGCAATGAAGTGATGATAGGACGGCTGAAAAACATCTTTCAAGACACCAATTATCTGGATTTGGAATTATTGGAAGACGTGGTCATCGAGTTGAAGCAGGCATACAATACCGTAAACATCTACAGTGATATCCTGACGGGAACCATGGACGCCTTCGCCTCCATCATCTCCAACAATGTGAATGCCATCATGAAACGTATGACAAGCCTCAGCATTACACTGATGATTCCCACGTTGATAGCCAGTTTCTACGGCATGAATGTGGACATCCACCTGGAGAGTTTTCCGCACGCGTTTATTTTCATCATACTTTTGTCGGCAATATTATCAGCAGTGACATTCGTATGGTTCAGAAGGATTAAGTGGTTCTAAACAGCATCATTGTCCGAAGTTCAGCGACAACTGCCCATCCCCCAAGAGATTAAACGTCAAGCGATGATAGGGTGTAGTACCCCGCTCAGCAATGGCGGCACGATGTTTCTTGGTGGGATACCCCTTGTTACGATTCCAGTCATAATACGGATATTCCTCGTGAAGGCGGTTCATGTAGTCATCACGATAGGTCTTTGCCAAAATGGAGGCGGCAGCGATGGAAAGGTACTTCCCGTCTCCTTTCACTACGGTAGTATGCGGCAAGTCCCGATATTTTTTAAAGCGGTTGCCGTCTATCAGCAGATGTTGCGGACGGACATTCAGTTGGTCAACAGCACGGTGCATGGCAAGAAAGGAGGCATTGAGAATATTGATTTTGTCAATTTCTTCGGGAGAGACGACGCCCACCGCCCATGCCAGAGCCTCTTTTTCAATCACTTCACGCAAGGTATAGCGTTGTTTTTCCGTCAGCTGCTTGGAGTCGTTCAAAAGTTCATTCTTAAAGTCCGTTGGCAGAATAACAGCAGCGGCATAGACCGCACCGGCCAGACAGCCGCGACCGGCTCATCGCATCCTGCTCTATCAAATCTTTATTCAAATAAGGTAATAACATATATATCGCTATCTTTGAGGCACAAAGATAAATCTTTTTGGAGGGAAACCGGACTTCTAAGAAGAATTAATTAAATTTGCAGAAACAAGACGATGCCATGAAGAAAAACCTATGTCTACTACTCGTATGTCTTCTGTCAGCAGCTGCCCCACTGCAAGCTCAAGACATGCAGCAAGCACAGAAATTGATTGACCAAGCACAGAAATACCTGTACAACAACCCCAAACAAGCTTCCTACTATGCAGCTCAGGCTTCTGCCTTGTTTCCCGAAGATGAGCCAGTGAGGTCCGCGCACAAGCTATGATTCTCTACTGTCAAGCCGAACAATTGTTGGGGAACTTCGACCTAAGTATCAAGAATCTTTATGACACCCAAAAATATATCCATCCCACCAACAAAAAACAAATGGCACAACTCTGCTCCTTGATGGGGCGTGTATACAGCAAACTAGGCGATTACAACAAAGCCATTGAACTGAACGACAAAGCAACCTCCATCTTCAAATCCATCGGCGATTCCACCTCTGTGGCCGGATGCTATAACGAACGTGGAGTAATGCACCACTTCATGAGTGAATTTACCGTTGCCGAGCGTTTCTTCCAGCGTGCGCTGGCCATCAACCGTGCCCAACGAAACCTGAAAGAGATTGCAACCAACCTGAACAACCTCTGTCTGTACCGGGGAAATACGGAAGAGAAACTTTCTTTCATCCAGGAAGCCATCACCATCAACAAGAATCTGGATGCCCAATGGTCTCTTGGCGAAAACTACAACAACATGGGGAAACAGTATTACTATGACAAGCAATACTCCAAAGCCTTGGAAGCCTTGCATAAAGCCTACGAGTATGCCCACAACATCGGAGCCCGCGAACTGATTTGCGACAATTACGAATATTCGTCCATGGTATATGCAGCTATAGGTGACTATGCCCAAGCTTATAAGTATCTGGACAAGAGGTACCACCTGGGCAAGGAACTGCAAAGTAGCAACAAGCTACGCAACATCGAGCAGGAAATTTCCTATAAAAGATACCAAGACCAAAAATATGCCACTGAAATGCAGGAACAAACCTACAAGATAGAGCTACTGAAACGCAATTTGTGGCTTTTGGGCAGCGTACTCATTCTGGGAATAGCTTTCAGTATCTTTCTATATAAATGGTATAAACGCCGAAAAGATTTGCAACTGATAGAAGCACGCTACCAATTGCAACTGTCCGAAAAGGAAGTTGCCGAGCTAAGAATGCACCAGCAAGAACTGGAACTGCAAAACGTAAACAACGCCCTCGCCACCAGCCGCCAGGAAGCAACCAGCTTCGCCGTATTCCTGAAAAGCCGCAACGAACTGCTGGACAAAATACGCGAAATGGTGAAAGAGGGATATAAGATGGACGCACAAGCCATCACGCCCCACCTGAAGAAAATCAACGCATTCATCAGCCAGAGCCAGAGTGGTGACAAAACCAACAGCGCCCTACTGACAAACATCGATGACAAGAGCAATGAATTCCTGCAAAGACTGGTGGCGATTCATCCCAAACTGACACAAGGCGAGAAATATCTTGCCACCCTGCTAAGGGTGAACCTGTCTACCAAAGAAATATCCATGCTGACCGGCACCACTCCCAAAACCATCAACATGAACCGCTACCGCTTGCGCAAATCCCTCAACCTCTCTTCCGAAGAAGACCTGACGGACTATCTACAGATATATAATCCGGCGCTCAAGCCAAGGCGCGCTGAATATTTATTTTGCATTTCCACCCTCACCACCCTCACCACTTGCCTGAAAGCATCTGTTCATCGGGCTTGCAGGGGTGAGTGAGAGCAATTAAAAAAAGGTGAGGGCAAATTTTGCCCTCACCTCTGTCTCAGCATACAAATGAAAGAACCGCCTACAGATTCACCTGAATTTTAAGACTTTTGCTCGTTTTTTATCGGTTATGAGCTAAAAGACAAAAGAATTGTTTTTAGACATAAGAACAAAAGAACATATTCGTAGGGTGATATAGCTTATATTTCTCCTTTTGTTCTTATGTTCTTATGTCTAAAAAAGAATATTCTCTTTAGTTCATGTCTATACCGTTATAAGCAAATTCTTATATCAAACCCAAATCAAATTGCATTTATAAAGCAAAAAGCGTCCAATTGAATCAGAAAAAGACCGTTTTCCCCCAATATAAGCGCTTGTTTCAACACACAGAACAGTTTGTTTCGCTATGGCGAACACTTTGTTTCACTATGGAGAACACTCTGTTCCACTATGGAGAACACTTTGTTCCACCCTATCAGAACACTTTGTTTTCCTATAGCTGAACAAAGTGTTCACCATTGTGAACTAATGGATTAGCTATATTTCCAATACAACAGAAAAGACATGAATGCCATCCGTCTTATACCCGACTTCCTCTTTTACAATGGCTTGCAGATACTTTATCTGCAAGCCATCTGCAAGGGGTATCTGCAAGCCTGTAACTCATTGCACAGCAATGGAGTAAGTACCAAATCCTTGCAGATGGCAGATAAAATGAGAAAAAAAACTCTGTGTAGGCTGGCGCGGAAATGCGACTCTATTATTTGAACCTTCACCTTTGCATATACTTTTCAAATTGCCTGGTATTTCTGAAAGAGTCGGTTTCCCTCTTCATCCAATCACCTTTTACTTGCGCAACTCAATAATTAATGTAAATCGGGAAAAGCTGATGCAGATGTAGTTTTGTAGATATATATCCTCCCTTTTTATCCCTATTTATCAACCACTTACAAAATCATTTGTAGATAACAAAACAAAGAATTCCCCCCTCTTGTAGTCCGTTTGTAGATAACATTCATTAGCATTTCTTGTTTATGAAGCTTAATTTAGCGTTGTGAAAAACCAAAAGTATTAACCTTAAAAACTTATTCACAATGAGTAAAAGTAACTATTACAAAGAAAGAGTCATTCAGCTACTTCTCTTCTTTGCCTTCATGTTTCCTATAGGTGCATGGGCACAGAACATCCAACTGACAGGTACCGTAACCGATGCAACCGGCGAAACCGTAATCGGTGCCAGTGTATTAGAGAAAGGTACAACGAACGGAGTGATAACCGACATTGATGGTAACTTCTCACTCAACGTTTCTCCTAACGCAACAATCATTATTTCCTATGTGGGCTATGCCGCCCAAGAGATTCCCTTGAATGGCCGGAAAAGCCTGAAGGTAATCCTGAAAGAAGACACTGAAATGCTGGACGAAGTTGTCGTTATCGGCTATGGCACGATGAAGAAGAGCGACATGACAGGTGCCATTTCATCGGTAGACACCGAAGAACTGACCAAACGTGCCACGACCAACCCTGCCGAAGCCCTGCAAGGCAAGATTGCCGGTGTAAACATCATGAAATCCGGTGGTAACGCAGGCGCAGGCGTATCTGTAAAGATTCGCGGTGTAAAGTCTTTCGGCAGCAACGAGCCGCTCTACATCATCGACGGCTTCCCGGGCGACATTGACAACGTGAATCCGCAAGACATCCAGAGCATGGAAGTATTGAAAGACGGTGCAGCCGCAGCTATCTACGGTTCGGTGGCTGCCAACGGTGTAGTCATCATCACTACCAAGAACGGTAAGAAAGGTGAAACACACATTGACTTCAACACCTACCTGAGTATGACTACCGTTGCCAACAAGTTGGAAATGGTGAATGCAGAACAATACAAGAGCAACATCAAAACAATGTTCGAGAACTACAATGCCCAGTTCCCTGATGAAGCTGAAAGTATTCCTGCTTATTGCACTACCGACACCGGTATCAATACCAACTGGCAAGACCAGATGCTCCGTAGCGGACTTTCGCAAAACTATATGTTCAGCGTACGCGGCGGTAGCGAAACGGCCCAATACTCCGTATCCTACAATCACGCCGATGATAAAGGTATCTTTTTAGGCAACAGCTTCCGTCAAGACAATGCACGCATGAAGATGCACATGAGCAAATATATCTTTGATGTTGATGCTAACCTAAGTTTCCGCTATACCAAGAGCCACCAGCCACAGTACAGCCTGCGCGAAATGTATAACAGTTCACCCCTGATGCCCGTCTATGACGAAAACGAAAAGTATGGTTATGCATTGGCAGGCAATATGGGCTGCCTGCTTCCAACAATGTAATGGCAGACCATCACTTTCGCGAAGCAGCCACCAAGAAGTTCTATACCAATGCCAATGTATCATTGGGTGTAAAATTGACTTCTTTTCTCAATCTCAAAACTAGTTATGCTTATCGTGGCACACACTATCGCTATACGCAACACTATCCTGATTTCACTTCCAATGCCCAGTCACCCAATTTGTATCCTTATTCTTACGAAGGGACCTATTACTGGGAAGAGCAAGTGATAGACAACATACTGAACTTCAATAAAGATTTCGGTAAGCACAGTGTTACCGCTATGGTAGGTTCATCCATCACAACTACCAAGTATACCGACAACGGGGTGGGCGTAGAAGGCAAGACATCCAAATATTATGTAGATGCAAACGGGAACCTTGCATCCAAAGACGAAGCAGCAGGCTTTCTCGACCCCAGTTTCAGCACTATCGACTCGGGTGCGGGCGGTACATTCTCGGGTGACGGAACAAAATATAAATATAACCGTGCATCTTTCTTCGGACGTGTAAACTACTCCTTTGCAGGTAAATATCTATTGCAAGCCACTATGCGCTACGATGGTTCTTCCAAGTTCGGTTCAGAGAACCGTTGGGGTTGCTTCCCTTCTGTAGCTGTGGGATGGAGAATCAGCGAAGAAGAGTTCTTCCCGAAAGAAAGGTATTCTCAACAACCTGAAATTCCGTGCCAGTTGGGGACGTTTGGGTAATGAGAATGCACTTGGCTACTATGACTTTCAACCTCTTATCACCAACTCCAACCGTTGGGAAGGTGGTTATATCCAAGGTGGTAACGCTTGGCAGGGTTCCGCTTCATGGGAAATGGAAAACCGTGGATTGAAATGGGAAACTACCGATACAAAGAATATTGGTTTCGACTTTGGAATGCTCAACAACCGTCTGACCGGTAGTATCAACTATTACATCAACCAGACGGAAGACCTACTTATCACGAAGCGCCTCTCACCCTCTGCCGGTTACGAGAACCCCATCTTAAATGTAGGCAAAATACGCAATAATGGTATCGAACTGGAACTGAACTGGAACGACAAAGTGAAAGATTTTGAATACAACATAGGCTTCAACTTCTCTACTACCAAGAACGAAGTGGTGGAATTGGCCGACAAAGGTCAGGCATTGCCTTCTACCGGTCTGCTTTGGGACACCGACCACGTGCCTGCATATGCCAAAGAAGGGAAACCTATCAGCGGTTTCTATCTATATCGCACGGCAGGTATCTTCCAAACTGACGCTGAAGCAGAAAATTATGTAAACCAGGACGCAAACGCCTCCAACCAATGCCAAGGCCGGCGACATCCGCTTCGTTGATGTAGATGGAAACGGCACCATTGACGAAGATGACAAAGTATACTGCGGAACTGGTATTCCCAAAATGGAAGCAACATAAACTTCTCCGGCTCTTACAAAGGTTTCGACCTCTCATTCAGCTTAGGAGGTGCATTCGGGCATAAACTGTACAACGGAAACCGTTATTTCTATGAGTCTATGAGTGCTCCAGGTAACATGCTCAGCAGCGTAGCCAATGCCTGGACTCCCCAAAATACTCACACCAGCGTTCCGCGTGCTATTTACAATGACCCCAACGGTAACTCCCGCGAGTCTGAACGATTCTTGGAAAACGGTAGTTTTATACGCATGCGTCAAGCGCAAATAGGCTATACTTTGCCTACTTCTCTACTGAAGAAAGTCAAAATAGAAAGATTACGCTTCTATGTGAGTGGCGACAACTTGTTTACAATCACAGGATACAACGGTGTAGACCCAGAATTCTCCACCAGCAGTCCGTTGAACTCCGGTATAGACCGCTACATTTATCCGTTTACACGTTCGTACACGGTAGGAGCACAACTCACATTCTAATATTTTATAAAACGATATTATACGAAACAATATGAAGAAAACTTATATATTTAGCAAGTATCTGCTGTGTGATGCTTTTTGCTTCTTGCGAAGACTTCTTGACAGTGTCCTCTCCAGACAAAGTAACAACCGGAAACTTCTGGAAAAACCTAAAAGAGGCCGAAGCTACCATGCTTCAGCCTATGCACAACTCTATCATGTGACAGTTATGCCACCAGCGAAGTAAGATGGCCGGTAGAGGCATTCCGTACCGACCTCTACACCATGGGTACGGACGCCATCAACTACCAAACATGGACTGATATCTACAAATTTACTTACACCAATGGTAACACTCAATTTTCTTACTACTATCAAGACCTATATCGCGGCATCAACTTTGCCAATCAGATATTGGAATATGTACCTCAAATACCTGAAGACGGCATAACAGAAGCAAAACGCAGTGAATTGATAGCCGAAGCACACTTCATGCGCGGCTACTATCATCTGATGCTGATACTGAACTGGGAGAAAATCATCATCCGCGACAAATATCTCACTGACCAGGCTGATTTGAACAAACCTCTGTCTGATCGCATTACTTGCTGGAATTTCGTTATTGACGAGCTGAAGTTAGGAACTGCACTTCCTGCCACTCGTCCAAGTACAGAAATAGGCCGTGCTACCTCCGGAGCTGCCCACGCTTATCTGGGATTTGCCTACCTGACACGTGCGTATGAAGAATCGGCACAAGAAACTCAGCATCTGGCTGATGCCTTGACAGCCTTGAATGCAGTAACTGGCTACGAATTGGTAAGCGGTGATGCATTGATTGACATGTTCAACGGCAGAAATAAGAACTGCAAAGAATCCATCTTTGAAGTGCAGTACAGCAGCAATACTGATAACGGAGCACGTTACTATTCGTGGATTCACAACTTCATCGCTTCCAGTGAACTGGGTGGTTGGGATGAAATATTGCCCAACGACTTCCTAGTAAGCGAATTCAAAAAAGAAGGGAAAATCAGTAACCACGGGCGCTACGACGAGCGTATATACAATACTATTTTTTTCAAAGATGAGTATTGGAACGACGGAACCGGCAAAATCTGGGGTTACGAATACGATGATTTGCATTATTACTGGAAAGTCGATGAAGACGGCAATTATCTGGATGCAAACAATAATATGATTACAAAGGAAGAACTCGAAACCAAAGGCGTAAAGATATTCTACGACCGTCCCAGCTTCCGCCGCTTCACTCCGAGAGAATTATCTGAAATGGATACAAGATGTAACTTTAACATTCCTTTGATGCGCTATGTCAACGTATTGTTGATGAAGGCCGAAGTACTGAACAAACAAGGGCATCCCGAACAAGCCATTCCTATTATCAACGACATTCGTGCCAAACACGGAAATATGCCAGCCATGAAGGGAACTTCACAAGCGGAAGTACAAGCACAAATCGAGCATGAGCGCATCATCGAATTTCCACTGGAAAGCTATCGCTGGTACGACCTGCGCCGTTGGGGCAAGCTGACCGAAGCATTGGGCAGCCGAGGATTCGTGGAAGGCAAGCACAACTTCTTCCCCATTCCGCTCTGGGAAATAAATGCTAACCCTACACTGAATAGTACCGTAGAAGAAACAACTGAATAATTCCTTCTCTCCAGTATAGCCACCCAAGGCGGCATTCGCCCCAGCAATACCGTCTTGGGTAGTTTAAAAGCTTTATCTTTGCATAAACAAAGACAGTTTGCGCTATCTTTGCCACTAAAAACGACATAGATATGTTTACAATCATCGGACTGATGCTCACGGGAATGCTGCTGGGCTATCTCTTACGGAAACGGGACTTAAAGAAAATCCACCAAATCATCACCCTGCTCATCTGGCTGCTGCTGTTTATCCTCGGCATCGAGGTCGGAAGCAACGAGCAAATCATCAAGGGGCTCCATACCATAGGCCTTGAAGCTGTGATACTCACCCTGGGAGGAACCCTGGGAAGCGTCATCGCCGCCTGGGCATTGTGGAGAGCCTTGTATAACAAGAAAGGAGGAAGGGTATGAAAGGAAGTCTTATCATAGTGGGCTTTTTCGTACTGGGCACGATTTGCGGCGTATGCCATCTGTTGCCCTTTGATATTGCAGAAACCAATATCAGCTACTACGCGCTTTGTGCGCTGATGTTCAGTGTAGGGCTGAGCGTGGGTAACGACCCGCAAACCCTGAAGAATTTCCGTTCACTCAATCCGCGGTTGATATTCCTGCCCATCATGACGATACTGGGAACACTGGCAGGTTCGGCAGCCGTCAGTCTGATTCTGACACACCGTTCTATAACAGACTGTCTGGCCGTAGGTTCCGGATTCGGCTACTACTCGCTCTCCAGTATCTTCATTACCGAATACAAGGGAGCCGAGTTGGGCACCATCGCCCTGCTTGCCAATATCAGCCGGGAGATTCTGACACTGCTGGCCGCCCCGTTGCTGGTACGATGGTTCGGAAACCTTGCCCCCATCTCTGCCGGAGGAGCCACGACGATGGACACCACACTGCCCATCATCACACGGACAGCCGGACAGCAGTTTGTAGTGGTTTCCATTTTCCATGGATTTGTAGTAGACTTCAGCGTCCCATTCTTAGTGACATTGTTTTGTTCAATATAAAACATCCTTATTAATTAGCATGAAAACCAAACTTTATACCTTTCTCCTTTCTTCGCTGCTTTGCACCGGTGCCCTGGCCGACAACGAGCGTGGCAGAACCCGCAAGTCAACGAAATGAACAGAGAACCGATGCACGCCCACTTCACTCCGTTTACGAATGAAGCCAACGCATTGAAACAACGTGCCTTGCCCGCCGACGTACGGTTCGACGTTAATCCTGCAACGGAACGCCGTATCACACTGGACGGTACCTGGAAATTTCTTTTTTCAAAGAACAATGACCTCTGCCCCAAAGACTTCCACAAGCCCGGATTCAGTACCCGCAAGTGGAGTAAAATTGAAGTTCCGGGAAGCTGGGAACTGCAAGGCTTCGATGCACCTATCTATACAGATACCCGTTATCCGTTCCCGCCCAATCCGCCTACGTGCCTACTGACTACAATCCCGTAGGTGCTTATATCCGCGAGTTCACCGTCCGGCTAGCTGGGAAGGCATGGATATCTTCCTTGATTTCGAAGGGGTTGAGTCTGCCTACTATGTATGGGTAAACGGCGAATTGGCAGGATATGCAGAAGACAGCCGCCTGCCGTCGCACTTCAACATCACTCAACTGCTGAAGAAGGGCAACAATAAACTTGCTGTAAAAGTATTCCGTTATAGCGACGGTTCCTACCTGGAAGGCCAAGACTACTGGAAATACAGCGGCATCGAACGGAGTGTTTATCTCTACGCCCGCCCCCAGAGCCGCGTCAAGGACTTCCGGATGACAGCGGAACTGATAAACAACTACAAGGATGGCGAACTAAAGCTGGACATATTCCTCCATCGGCCTAAAGCCGGAGAAACGGTGGAAGTCAAGGTAATGGACAAGGACAAGGTTATCTATGACCGGAAAAAGTCCATAACCTCTGCCACGGACACTTTGTTTACCCAGCAGCAAGTGTTCCCGAATGCACGAGCCTGGAATGCGAAACACCGAACACCTACACGCTGGTAGTCAGTACCTTTGATGCACAAGGGAAACCGCAGGAATCCTTTACGCACCTTTTTGGCTTCCGTACCGTGGAAATGATGAACGGCATGCAGATGATTAACGGCCAGGCCGTCCTCTTCAAGGGAGTGAACCGCCACGAGCACGACCCGCACAAGGGACGTACCATCACCGTAGCTTCCATGATACACGACATTCAACTGATGAAGCAGTTCAACCTGAACGGGGTGCGCAACTGCCACTACCCGAACAACTATGCCTGGTATGAGCTTTGCACGGAGTTCGGCCTCTACATGGTAGACGAAGCCAACATCGAGAGCCACGGCATGATGTTCCACAAGGATGAGACCCTTGCAACTATCCAGACTGGGAGGTGCCTTTCATGCAGCGCATGAGCCGCATGATTGCACGCGACCGCAACTACTCCGCCATCGTCACCTGGTCTATGGGCAACGAATCGGGCTACGGCAAGCACTTCGAAACGCTGTATGACTATACCAAGAAGACAGACCCTACCCGCCCCGTACAATACGAAGGGGGTGGCTACAACTCCAAGAGCGACATCTATTGCCCCATGTACGCACGCATCTGGAGGTTGCGCCAACACGTGAACCAGCGTGATGCCCGCCCATGATTCTCTGCGAATATGCCCATGCCATGGGTAACAGTGTAGGTAACTTCCAGGACTACTGGGACTTGATTTACAAGTACGACCAACTGCAAGGCGGTTCATTTGGGACTGGGTGGACCAGACGTTTGCCATCAAGGACGAGAACCAGCGCGACATCTGGGCTTTTGGCGGCGACATGGGATTTGTAGGCGTCGTCAACGACTCCAACTTCTGTGCCAACGGCTGGTTGCTGCCGACCGTACCCCGCACCCGCACATCTACGAAGTGAAGAAGGTATTGCAATACATCCACTTGAACCGCTTGCCTTCACCCCGAACAAGATAAAGGTCACCAACTGGCACGATTTCATCGGATTGGAAGGATATACCCTCCGCTGGGCAGTGGAATGCGACGGCAAGACCGTTCAGAACGGTGAGATGGATTTCCCCAAGATTGCTCCCAGAAACTCTGCCAACATAGAATTGCCACTGAAAGCGCTGCCTGCCGACGGCAAGGAGTATTTCCTCACACTGCGTGCATTCACCAAGCACGAAGCGCCATTAGTACCGAAAGGACACGAGGTTGCCATCGAACAATGGGAATTGCCTTCTGCACCGTCAGCCAAAACCGTTCAGCTGGTGGAAGGAACGCTGACCGTAGACCGCAACAACGAAACACTGACCGTGAAAGGCAACAACTTCCAGGTAGCTTTCTCTACCCGAAACGGTGAAATGACAGAGTTGAACTACACCGGAAAGAATCTGATTAAAGAAGGGCTACAACCCAACTTCTGGCGCCCGTTGACCGATAATGATATTCCAAATGGGCACCTGATACGCTGCGGCACCTGGAGAAACGCCGGACGCGATGCCAAACTGCAGAACATCGAAGTTGCAGAAGCCGGACAAACGGCTACTGTCACTGCGACCTACCGCATGGAAGAACAAGATGCTGATTTGCAGACTCTCTACAAAATCACTCCCGACGGCAAGGTTCAGGTAACCATGCACTTCACCCCCGGCAAGAAGCCATTGAGCGAGATGCCTCGTCTGGGCATGCGCATGATACTCCCTGCCGAATATGAAATGATGACCTGGTTGGGCCGTGGTCCGCAAGAGACGTACGCCGACCGCAAGACGGGAGCATTGATAGGCCTCTACAACGCCACGGTGTGGGAACAATTCCATCCGTATGTACGTGCCCAAGAGACGGCCAATCATTGTGACGTAGCTGGGTGGCCCTGCGCAATGCTGCCGGTGAAGGTCTGCTGGTAGTGGGCGAGGAACCGTTGAGCGTAAGCGCCTGGAACTTCCCGATGGAGGACATTGAATACCGTCCCTCACAGATGGAGCGCCGCCACGGTGGAAGCATCCAGAAGAAAGATATGATATGGCTCAACATCGACCACAAGCAGATGGGCGTAGGCGGTGACAATACCTGGGGAGCACAAGTTCATCCCGAGTACACCATCACTCCGCACGAATGGAAATACAGCTTCACGCTCGCCCCTCTCGCACCGGAGGATGATGCAGCGGAACAAACGCACAAATAACCGTTAAATACCTCATTCATATGAAATACAAATTTATACGCATACTCTGCTTCACATTGTTGGCCGCAGGCATCGCAGCCTGCACCCCCGGCATGAAAAGCACTACGGAGAAACGGTATGCCTTCGCCGACATACTGGACATCTCCTACACTCCCGACACCCTGCACCGCTGCTATGGTTGGTTCACCGACGCCGGCTCGTGGATGGGCTTCACGCTGCCCGAACGGCAACAATGGGTCAACGGCTTCTGCGGCCCCTTCAGCTCGATATGTTCCGCCGCCAGTGGATGGCACAGTCAGCCGCCGTCGTAAGCTTTGCCAAAGATACACAAGAGATTTTTGTTCCGGATTCCACTTGCTATTACCCCGGCGAGCTCTATATGTCGGCACATTCCACCCACGGGAGCATCACGCAACGGCTCAACTTCACAAGTGCCTCGACCGCCTTGCTGCGCATCGAAGCCGACACGGCTGAAGACCTGCTGCTCTCCGGTAGCCAATGGGGCAAAGACATCACCGTCAGCGTAGAACAGAACTCCGTCATCGCCCGTCATCCCAGTGGCGAAACCGTGACCGTGACCTTTACCCCCAATGTAGAGCTGGCCAAGACCGACAATAACTATACAGCCCTCGTCCGCTCTCCGCGCTACCCTGTCAACGTAGCCATCTCTTTCTTCACTTCCGAAAAAGAGATGACTGCCAACCTGCAAAACCTGCCGAGCCTGCTCAACAATCCCGCCCCCGCCCTGCAAGCCAATGCCGAACGTTGGGAAGGTTACCTCACTAAGATACTGCGCAAGGACATGAAGCCCGAATATGACCGTATCGCCGTGAAAGCCGTCACCACGCTCATCTCCAATTGGCGGACACACCGCGGTGGATTGCTTCACGAAGGTATCATCCCGAGCCATGCCGTAGGCTATTTCGTCGGATTTTGGGCATGGGATAGCTGGCGCTTCAGTGCCGGAACCGCCAAATTCGACCCCGAACTGGCCAAGAACAACATCCGAGCCATGTTCGACTACCAGCAACCGGACGGCATGATTATCGACTGTATCTACACTGACCCCTCCGAGAACAATGCCCGTGACAGCAAACCTCCCTTGGTATGCTGGGCTGTCGATGAAATATTTACCCATACGGGTGACACCGCCTTCGTTGCCGAGATGTATCCGCAACTGCTCTCCTATTATAAATGGTGGTACGAGAAGCGCGACCACAACCGCAATGGCATGTGCGAATACGGTGCTACCGACGGAACACTGGAAGCTGCCGCCTGGGAAAGCGGCATGGACAACGCCATCCGTTTTGACGGCGCCGTGATGCTGAAAAACGAAGGCTACGAGGATGCCTGGAGTATGGATCAGGAGAGTGTGGACTTGAACGCTTATCTGGCACTGGAATGCAAACTGCTGAAGAAATTCTCCAGCCTGCTGAAGATACCTTTCGACGCACCGGACTACAGTAGCCAGGTAGCCGACTATTTCTTTGACAAGAACATCAACTTCTTCTGCGATCGCCGCCTGAAGGACGGTTCATTCATCGAAGAGCCGGGCTGCGAAGCCTACACTCCGTTGTGGACCCGGATTGCCACACAAGCGCAAGTGGACAGCATGCTGCCCATGCTTCAAGATACGGCAAAGTTCTCCACGTATATCCCCTTCCCGACCATTGCCGCCGACAATCCCAAATACAATCCGCGCGGCTACTGGCGTGGCCCCATCTGGCTGGACCAAACCTACTTTGCCATCCGCGGACTGCGCAACTACGGCTACAACCAACTGGCAGATGAATATACGCTGCAAGTCTTCGACCGCCTGAGCGGGCTGAAAGAGGGTGCTCCCATCCACGAGAACTACGGAACCCATACCGGCGAACGCCTGAAAGCTCCCCATTTCAGCTGGAGCTCCTCACATCTGTTGATGATGTACGACGATTACGGTAAGTAAACCGGGATTCCATATATGTCATAACTCACCACAGATTACACAGATTCACGCAGATTTTTTTAGTTTATTGATATCTGACATATTTATCTGTGTAATCTGTGGTGAGTTATGACACTTTCATGAAGAACAAAAGCGATATGATTATTATCGGTAAACCTGCACCGGAAGCTCTCCACGCAAAGCTCCCAGCGCATTCATTACCAATGCTTCCAATTCGTCTTCTCCGGGATAGACGTGGACGGGAGCAAGGAAAGACACGCGCTCCTGCAACCGCGAAGTGATGTACTCGGAATGTGCCATACCTCCCGTAAGCAGAATGGCGTCCACCTTGCCATAAAGCACAACAGCAGCACCGCCTATCTCCTTGGCAATGCGGTAAATCATGGCATCAAGCACCAAAGCGGCATGGGTGTCTCCCTCAGCGATGCGCCTCTCTATGGCGGGAATGTCGGTAGTACCCAAATGGGCGGCAAGTCCCGCCTTGCCGGAAATACGTTTCTTCAGTTCTTCGGTAGTGTAACGCCCCGAGTGACAAAGGTCTATCAGTTGCCCGGCGGGCAGGGTACCTGCACGTTCGGGCGAAAAAGGACCGAAACCGTCGAGGGCATTGGGCACGTCCACCGCACGGCCGTGGCGGTGGACTCCTACGGAAACGCCTCCACCAAGTGACAGACAATCAGATTGAGGTCTTCGTAATGCACGGGAGCTTCGGGCTGCAGGCACTACGCTCGGCAGCATAGCGCCGGGCGATGGCTCGCTGGTTCAAGGCGTGCCAGATGGTGATGCTGGGCATCAGAGGCGAACCGGTGATGCGTGCCACATCGTCCAGTTCGTCCACCACGCCGGGATCGGCTATGAAAGAGGGGCAGCCGGGCAGCATGGCGGCAAGTTCGTGGGCTATCAGACAACCTAAGTTGCAGGCGTGGGTACGCATGGCGTGGAGCATATCGTCCAACATGGCATCGTTCACGGCATACACACCGCCAGGAATGGGTTTCAACAATCCCCCACGGCCGACGATGGCATCGAACTTAAAGGGAATGTCATTGGCCTCCAGCGCTTCCAGCACCAAGTGCTTGCGGAATTCGAACTGGTCGATGATGCGGGGAAATTGGGAAAGCTCCTCCACCGAATGCCGGATGTTGAGTACCAGACGGGGAGTTTCATCCTCATAGACAGCAATTTTTGTCGAGGTGGAACCGGGATTTACTGCCAGTATTTTCATTGATTACGATTTACAAATTACGAACTACAAATTACTAATTACAATCAAGCTCTTTCACCCCGCTGGTCAGGCAAGCCATGGCAATGCTGTAATATTTGGACAAACCGGAATCGCTACGCGACGGTAATACCACCGGACATGAGGTCCTTGCAGCAACCCGGCCATATCGGCATGAGAAAACAGAGATACAGCCTTATAAAAAGCATTGCCCGATTCGATGTTTGGGAATATCAACACATCCGCCTCCCCGTCAATCGGTGATACAATGCCTTTGATGTTACCGCTCGTCTTCTCACAAGAGGTCTTCACATCCAGTGGGCCGTCGATGATGACATTGCCGAACTCTCCGGCTTCCGCCAGTTCTACAATATTCACATAGTCCAATGAATGGGGGAATTTGGCGCTAACCTTCTCCGTGCAATGAATCAGCGCGATGCGTGGCTGCTCTATCCCGAAATGGCGGCAAGTATGGATGGCATACCAAATCATTTCAATGCGCTGTTGCAGCGTCGGGCGGGGAATGACCGCAGCATCGGAGAAAAAGAGCAGTTTATCGTAAGTAGGTATCTGCATCACGGCCAGATGGGTCAGAATCTTTCCTTTAGGCAACAAACCATGTTCCTTGTCCAGAATGGCACGTAGCAAATTGTCGGTATTGATGATGCCTTTCATCAGGATGTCCGCTCCACCCTCGCGTACGATACGCACCGCCTCACGTGCAGCCTCATCGGAATCTTCTATATGCAAGGTACTGACATATTGAGGATATTTCTTCAAGGTGGGATATTTTTCCAATATGGCAGAATCGCCAATCATCAGAAATTCCGCAATCCTTCCTCCAAGGCACGGGATATGGCATATTCTGTATTAGGGTCATTGGCACAAACTACCGCAATACGTTTCCTCTTATTCAAGGTTTTCAGGTGGGCTGTTAACTGGGCAAAGTTCCGTATCGGTTCCATAACGTTAGATTTTTAGCAAATATCTAAAAAAATGTCGAGAAATACAGCATTTGCCCCGTTGAAATTTTATATGTTTAATATCATTTTGATATGTTCACCACAGATATCACAGATTGACACGGATTTGAACAGAATTTGAGTTACTCTGTTGATTATATATCATATATAACCTCCCTCTCTTCTGTTAAAAATCCGTGTTAATCTGTGATATCTGTGGTGAATTGTGTATTTTTGCCCAAAATAGATTGATAATATATATGGGTAGTCTTATTTTCCCTCCGTATCTGCAGGAAGGTGATCGTGTCATTGTTCTCTCCCCTTCCAGCAAGATTGACAAATCTTTCCTGAAAGGCGCCTACAAACGTTTGAAGTCCTGGGGGCTGGAAGTCGTATTCGCAAAGCACGCGGGGAGTTCCAACGGAACGTATGCAGGAAATATCCGGCAACGCCTCGAGGACCTGCAGGAAGCCATGGACGATGAAGAAGCCAAAGTCATATTCTGTAGTCGGGGCGGTTACGGAGCCGTGCATCTGATAGGCAAACTGGATTTTACCAAGTTTAGGCAGCATCCCAAATGGCTCATCGGATTCAGTGACATCACCGCCCTCCATAATCTGTTCCAGCAGAACGGCTTCGCGTCGTTGCACGCCCCCATGGCGCGCCATCTCACAGTAGAACCGGAAGACGACTTCTGCACACAAGCACTGAAGGATATACTATTCGGGCAGGCATTGGAGGAACCGAAGCATTCAGTTATGTCTGCCGGGGCACAAACTAAATCATAAGGGAGAGGGAAAAGGCGTGTTGCGCGGCGGCAATTTGTCTGTGTTCTACGGGCTGCGTGGTACTCCTTACGATATTCCCGCCGAAGGCACCATCCTCTTCATCGAAGATGTGGGAGAACGCCCACATGCGGTGGAACGCATGATGTACAATCTCAAACTGGGAGGTGTCCTCGACAAGCTTTCCGGCCTCATCATCGGACAATTCACCGAATACGAGGAGAACAAGTCCCTGGGAAAAGACCTATATGGCGCATTGGCCGATTTGGTGAAGGAATACGATTACCCGATATGTTTCGATTTTCCCGTCGGACATGTCAGCATGAACGTACCGCTGATAAACGGTGCTGCGGTAACATTGGAAGTTGGAAAGAAAGAAGTGAAACTAAGTTTTAATACAGAAAGAGAATGAAACGGAATTATACATTTATCCCGTTGCTGCTGTTGCTGATTGTAGCGATAGTGGCATGCAGCAACAACAGCAGCAAGTCTGCAGCCGATAATGACAGTGAGGGCGATGCGACCAAAGCGACTGTCCAAGTGCCCCAGTTCAGTGCAGACAGTGCATACCAATACATACAGACCCAAGCGGATTTTGGTCCGCGCGTGCCCAACACCGCCGCCCACAAAGCCTGCGGAGAATTCCTTGCCAAGAAGCTGGAGGAATTCGGCGCCAAGGTATACAACCAGCATGCCGACCTGGTGGCTTACGACAACACCATCCTGAAAGCGCGCAATGTTATCGGCGCCTATAATCCGGAAAGTAAAAGGCGTGTACTGCTCTGTGCCCATTGGGACAGCCGTCCTTATGCCGACCAGGATGCCGACAAGACGAAGCATCACAGCCCCATCCTGGGTGTGAACGATGGAGCCAGCGGTGTAGGCGTATTGCTCGAAGTGGCCCGCCAACTGCAACAGCAGGCTCCAGCCATCGGCATCGACATCATCTTCTTTGACGCTGAAGACTATGGCATCCCCTACTTCTATCAAGGTGCATACAAGAACGACACTTGGTGCCTGGGCTCGCAATATTGGGGACGAGTACCCCATGTAGACGGCTATAATGCCCGCTACGGCATCCTGCTCGACATGGTGGGCGGAAAGAACGCCACCTTCTACAAGGAACAGTTCTCTCAAAGAACCGCCGGTAAGTACGTGAACAAGATATGGAACACAGCCCACCGCCTGGGCTTCGGCAACTTCTTCCCCAAAGAAAAAGGCACCGAAGTGACAGACGACCATATGTATGTATACACCTGCGGCAGATTCCCTGCGTAGACATCATCAACTATGACCCGAACTGCGACACCGGCTTCGGTGACTTCTGGCACACGATAGACGACACCATGGACATCATCGACAAGGGCACTCTCAACGCAGTGGGACAGACCTTGCTGGAAGTCATCTACAATGAGAAATAGACCATCAAATAGTAAATCGTAAATAGTAAAATAGTAAATCCCATGATAAGTATCAACGAAGTACAAGATGAAGTAATTGCCGAATTCAATGATTTCGACGATTGGATGGACCGGTACCAACTTCTTATTGATTTAGGAAACGAGCAGGAACCGCTCGACGAAAAATACAAGACGGAACAAAACCTGATTGAAGGTTGCCAGAGCCGCGTATGGCTGCAGGCAGACGAAGTGGACGGAAAAATTATTTTCCAGGCCGAAAGCGACGCACTGATTGTGAAAGGAATCATTTCACTGCTTATCAAAGTACTCTCCGGGCACACACCGGATGAGATACTGAACGCCGACCTCTATTTCATTGATAAAATAGGACTGAAGGAACACTTGTCGCCCACCCGTAGCAACGGACTGCTGTCTATGGTAAAACAGATGCGAATGTATGCGCTGGCCTTCAAAGCGAAAGGCATCTAAAGGTTACGACCGACAATATATAAGCTAATAATCAGCAGATTATATTTACCGGATGTTTACCCTATAATGTAAAAGCGTTATGTCTTATCCTGATATAGGTAGACACATTTACAAACTAATAAATGTGTTACTATTATGACTTCAAAACGAAAGCTTTTATCGTGAAGATTGAAAAACTGTTTTTTCTTCACTCTTACTACCAATCAGGTATGAGTAAGCATGCCTTTTGCCGGCACATGGCATTTG